>Ga0182748_1001842_pt1 | contig 19956 bp, 18 predicted proteins | sample eDN3rd37CKraftOP_FD_128877 | JGI IMG/M metagenome (GOLD analysis project Ga0182748, IMG submission 128877) | Enriched Organic Plus compost microbial communities from Emeryville, California, USA - eDNA 3rd pass 37_C Kraft OP (version 2) (version 2) ...
AATGCCAAGTTTCTCGCGCAGCCTCGAACAGTCACTTCATCGGGCGCTCGCGCTCGCCAACGAACGACACCACGAATACGCGACGCTCGAGCATCTGTTGCTTGCGCTTCTCGACGATTCCGATGCCGCCGCGGTGATGCGTGCCTGTAACGTCGATCTGGACAAATTGCGGCGGTCCCTGACTGCCTATCTGGAAGCCGAGCTGGAAAACCTCGTGACCGACGGTGGCGAGGATTCCAAGCCGACGGCCGGCTTCCAGCGCGTGATTCAGCGCGCGGTGATCCATGTCCAGTCTTCGGGCCGGGAGGAAGTGACCGGCGCCAATGTGCTGGTCGCGATCTTCGCCGAGCGCGAAAGCCATGCCGCCTATTTCCTGCAGGAGCAGGACATGACGCGGTATGACGCGGTGAATTACATCAGTCACGGGATCGCCAAGCGGCCGGGCCTGACCGAGTCGCGCCCTGTGCGCGGGGCCGACGAGGATACCGATGCGAAAGGCAACGAGGAGCCCAAGAAGAAGGGCGACGCGCTCGAAGCCTATTGCGTGAACCTCAACAAGAAGGCGAAAGAAGGCAAGATCGATCCGCTGATCGGTCGCGACGCCGAGATCAACCGCACCATCCAGGTGCTGTGCCGCCGGCAAAAGAATAACCCGCTTTTCGTCGGCGATGCCGGCGTCGGCAAGACGGCGATTGCCGAAGGCCTGGCGCGCCGCATCGTGCATGGCGAAGTTCCCGATGTGCTGAAGAACGCCACCGTGTTCTCGCTCGACATGGGCACGCTGCTCGCCGGCACCCGCTATCGAGGCGATTTCGAAGAGCGCCTCAAGCAGGTGATCAAGGAGATCGAGGCGACTCCTGGCGCGATCATGTTCATCGACGAGATCCACACCGTGATCGGTGCCGGCGCCACTTCGGGTGGGGCGATGGACGCCTCTAACCTGCTCAAGCCGGCGCTGGCCTCCGGCACGATCCGCTGCGTCGGCTCGACTACCTACAAGGAATACCGCCAGTATTTCGAGAAGGACCGCGCCCTGGTGCGCCGGTTCCAGAAGATCGACGTCAACGAGCCGTCGGTTCCGGATGCCATTGAAATCCTCAAGGGCCTCAAGCCGTATTTCGAGGAATATCACAAGCTCAAATATACCAATGAGGCGATCAAGGCCGCGGTCGAACTGTCGGCGCGCTACATCCACGATCGCAAGCTGCCGGACAAGGCCATCGACGTGATCGACGAGTCGGGCGCCGCGCAGATGCTGTTGCCGGACTCCCGCCGCAAGAAGACGATCGGCATCAAGGAGGTCGAGACGACCATCGCGACGATGGCCCGGATCCCGCCGAAGACCGTCTCCAAGGACGATGCCGAGGTCCTGCAGCATCTGGAACAGACCCTGAAGACGGTGGTCTATGGCCAGGACAAGGCTGTCGAGTCGCTCGCCGCCTCCATCAAGCTGGCGCGGGCAGGGCTCCGCGAACCGGAAAAGCCGATCGGCTCCTACCTGTTCTCCGGACCAACCGGCGTCGGCAAGACCGAAGTGGCCAAGCAGCTCGCGGCTTCGCTCGGCGTCGAGCTGATCCGCTTCGACATGTCCGAATACATGGAGCGCCACACCGTATCGCGGCTGATCGGTGCGCCTCCCGGCTATGTCGGCTTCGACCAGGGCGGGCTCCTGACCGACAGCGTCGACCAGCATCCGCATTGCGTGCTGCTGCTCGACGAAATCGAGAAGGCGCATCCGGACCTGTTTAACGTGCTCCTGCAGATCATGGACCACGGCAAGCTGACCGACCACAATGGCAAGCAGGTCGATTTCCGCAACGTGATCCTGATCATGACCACGAATGCGGGGGCGGCCGATCTCGCCAAGGGCACCTACGGCTTCACCCGCAACAAGCGGGAAGGCGACGACGTCGAAGCGATCAACCGGCTGTTCGCGCCGGAATTCCGCAACCGCCTCGACGCCATCATCGCCTTCGGCCATCTGTCGCAGGAAGTCATCGCCAAGGTGGTCGAGAAGTTCGTGCTGCAACTCGAGGCGCAACTCGCGGACCGCAACGTCACGATCGAGCTGTCGGACGAGGCGTCGCGCTGGCTGATCGCGAATGGATACGACGAACTGATGGGTGCCCGACCGATGGCGCGGGTGATCCAGGAGAACATCAAGAAGCCGCTTGCCGACGAGGTGCTGTTCGGCAAGCTGAAGGATGGCGGCCACGTGAAGGTGGTCGTGGTCAAGGAAGAGGGCCGCGACACGCTTGGCTTCGAATATCTCGAAGGGCCGGTGACGCCGAAGCCCGAGAAGTTGCCCGCCGCGCGCGCCAAGGCGAAGCGCAAGCCGCCGCAGCGCAAGCCGAAGCCGCCCTCATCGGGCGGTGGCGGCAAGGGCAATGGTGGCTCGGATCCGTCGGGCCGCGGCTCGGTGCCGAAGGTGCCGCTGAAGGCGTAACGCTCAAGGTCTGACGCGGACAATTCAATCGATGACGCGGACGCCCGGAGCAATCCGGGCGTCCTGCGTTGCGGGATCGCCTTTCGCGGTCCGGCGGCGTGCTTGCGTTAGATCAATGTTGTGGGCGGAGCAGCCACGCAGCGTGCCTGTAACCATACCGGTAGGAGACGCAACATGGCCCGCATCATCGGCGCGATCGCGACATCACACACTCCAACGATCGGTTTTGCGTACGATCGCGACAAGCGTGACGATCCGGTCTGGGCGCCCATCTTCGAAGCCTACGAACCGATTCAGCGCTGGATCGCGGAGAACAAGCCCGATGTTCTGTTCATGATCTACAACGATCATGTCACGTCTTTCTTCTTCGATCATTATTCGGCTTTCACGCTCGGCATCGACGATCGCTACGAGGTCGCCGATGAGGGTGGCGGACCACGGGCGCTGCCGCCGGTGAGCGGGCACGCAGCGCTATCGCATCACATCGGCGCGTCGCTGATGGCCGATGAATTCGACATGTCGTTCTTCCAGGACCGTCCGCTTGATCACGGTTGCTTCTCGCCACTGTCGATGATGTGTCCGCACGAGCCGGACTGGCCGGTGTCGATCGTGCCGCTTCAGGTCGGCGTACTGCAATTCCCGATCCCCACGGCGAGGCGCTGCTGGAAGCTTGGACAAGCCCTGCGGCGTGCCATCGAAAGCTATCCGCAGGACCTGAAGGTGGCGCTGGTTGCCACGGGCGGGTTGTCGCATCAGGTTCATGGCGAGCGCGCCGGCTTCAACAACACGGAATGGGATCGTCGCTTCCTCGATCTGATCGAGCGCGATCCGATGCGGCTGACGGAGATGACGCACGCCGAATATGCCGCGCTCGGCGGGCTCGAAGGCGCCGAAGTGATCATGTGGCTGGTAATGCGCGGCGCGATGTCGGCAAATGTCCGCAGGATCCATCAGACCTATTATCTGCCGTCGGTGACCGGCATCGCGACAGCGATCTACGAGAACGAGGCGATGCACGCGCCAGCGGAGATTGTCGAGCGGCACCGCGCCCATATTGACCGGCAGTTGCAAGGCGCAGAAGCACTAAGCGGAACCTATCCTTTTACCCACGCCCGTTCGCTCAAAGGCTATCGCATCAACAAGTTTCTGCATCGTCTGATTGAGCCCGGGCATCGCGCGCGATTCCTCGCCGACCCTGAGCGGTCATTCGAAGAGGCACAGCTTTCGCAAGAGGAGCGCGCCATGATCCGCAACAGCGATTGGCGCGGGTTGATCAAATACGGCGCGAATTTCTTCATGCTGGAGAAGCTGGCCGCGGTAACAGGGTCATCCAACCTGCACATCTATGCCGGAATGCGCGGCGAAACGCTCGATGCCTTTATGAAGACGCGCAATGCGCCGGGTGCGCTCTATTCGGTTGCCGGCAAGGACGCAAAGAGTCTCGTTTGGGACAAGCCGGAACCCATGATGGAAAAGACGGACGCTTGATCCCGCACATAGGATCGATGGTTTTTGTCGCGCGCGGCACTCACGCGCGCGATTTTTTCTTGCTTGCACTCGCATCCAAGTACCATTGGCGAATGCGGAGCCACACCTTCGTACCGACGATACGCATTTGCGCTGGAGGAACGAACGCCATGCGTCATTGTTTGTTTTGCATCGCTGCTTTTTCGTGCAGAACTGCAAGGCAGATGTGGAGTGAGTTTGCCGATGGTGGATGCGTCAGATCCGAAGAATATCAAGAACAAGATCGTGGATTTCCGCGAACGGGCCGCTCAGGCCAAAATGAAGGCGGCCGCCACTTCGGAGCGCGGCGCAAAGCGGATGTTCGAAGACGCGGCGCAGCAATACGAAGAGATGGCTAACAAGCTCGAAGAGACAGGGCGGATCTATTAACAGCGCCGACCTGTTGGATTCGATTGATGGCGAGTGAAGGGTGATGGTCCTCACTCGCTGCGAGACTATCGGGACCAGGCTCAATCCCGCTTTGGCATTGCCGCATCATCGAGTTCCGTTGCGCGTTTCGCTGCCGGCCGTGCCGCGAGCTTGGCGTAATAGGTTTCGAAGACCGGCCGCTTTTCGATTGTGCCAAACTGCATTCCCCAACCGAGATGCGAGCCGACATAGACGTCTGCGGCGGTGAAGCGCTCGCCGGCGATGTAGGGCGAACTCATGAGTGCCCCCTCCAACGTATCCAGGACTGCCTCATAGGTCCCGTAGCCGATCATCGCCCGGCGATCCGCGGGGACCTCAAATCCGAGCGCGCGATTGACTGCGGCGGCCTCCAGGGGGCCGGCGGCGAAGAACAGCCAGCGGTAATAATCAGCGCGGTCGGCCGTGGCGGGCGCAAGGCCTGATTGCGGAAACGCATCGGCCACATAGGCGCAGATCGCAGCGCATTCGGTGATGACTTTGCCGTCATGCACGATGGATGGCACTTTCCCCATCGGATTGATCGCGAGATAGGCCGGCGCCTTCATCGTCGTGCCGAAATCGAGAATTTCGGTATGGTAGGACACGCCGGCTTCCTCGAGCATCCACCGCGCAATGCGCCCGCGCGACATCGGATTGGTATAAAGGATCAATTCGCCGGCCATGGAATCCCTCTTTGCGCGACTGGTGTTTGAATGGGAACAAGGCTCCGCTTGTTCGCGCAACGCTGCGTAATGCGCAAGGCGTTTCGATGACAGCGGAAAGGCATTTGGGCCGCGCCCGGGTTTCGGACGAGGGCAGGGCGCCCAAACGATGATCGCCGAATGTAGCTTGAAGACTGACCCCCATCATCGCCATCGCGCAACTCAGTGGCCGCTGTCTTCAAATCATGCTCGAAGGGTGATAGGACTATTTTCATGTGAAACGTTCGTCAGACCCATGCAGCGATAGCTGCACGCCATGAGGCAGTTAGCCGTTGTTCTTGCGCGCGGGGTTCAGCATGCTGCGGCCTATGCCGGAGCCCTACCGAATCAATTTCGTGAGCGACACCGCGGCCTGGCTCGGCGGCATCCGCTCTGCGTGGCTCTCGGTCTTCGCGTATGTGCTGTTCGGCACGTATATCGGCATCGGAGCGCTGGCCTACGATTTCAACTTCAGTCTCGCCTGGGTGATCTGGTCGACCCTGCTGGTTTGGGCAGGACCCGCGCAAGTGATCCTGATCTCGACCCTCGGCGGAGGCGCGCAGCTCATCGAGGTGGCGATAGCGGTCGGCCTGAGCGGTGTGCGCTTGCTGCCGATGGTGGTGTCTCTCATGCCGCTTCTGCGCGCACCGCAGACGCGCTCCTATCAGCTTCTGCTGCCGGCGCATTTCACGGCGGTCAGCATGTGGGTGGAATCGATGCGTCTGGCGCCGCAGATGCCGGTTGAGCGCCGCATCGCGTTCTGCAACGGTCTCGCCAGCGGCTACATGATGTCGGCCATGATCGCGACGGTCGCGGGCTATTACCTCGCCGCGCGCCTGCCGATCCTGCTTACGGCAGCACTTTTGTTTCTGACGCCGATGTCGTTTCTGGTTTCGATCGCGCGCAATTCCAGCATGCTGGTCGACCGGCTCGCGATGATCTTTGGACTGATCCTCGGACCGGTCCTCGCCTTTCAGAATGTCGAACTCGACGTGATGTGGGCTGGGATTGCCGGTGGCACGCTGGCCTATATCGCTCACCGGATCAGGAGCGGCATGCAATGAGCCTCACCACCTCGACGCTCTGGCCCTATGTCGTGCTGGTCCTCGTGGGCTTTTTGCCGAACGAAATCTGGCGCTGGCTCGGCTTTGCGCTCGCGCGCGGCGTCGATGAAGGATCGGAACTCCTTGTGTGGGTGAGGGCGGTGGCGACCGCGGTCCTCGCGGCCGTGATCGCCAAACTGATCTTCTTCGCGCCAGGAGCGCTCGCCAGCGTTCCGCTCTCGGTTCGGCTCTCGGCGATGGCCGCCGGCTTTATTGCCTTCACGCTGTTCCGCAGATCGGTTTTCGCGGGCGTTGCCGTCGGCGAGGCGGTGCTGATCGCGGGCGCCTTCGTGGCCGAGAAACTCTAGCGCTTAAACGGACGGCATCGCGGCCGCCAGCTTTTTCGCCTGCTCCGCAAGAACCTCCGGCTTCTCCTTGTAAGAGGCGGCCGGCTTCATCGGCACGCCGTCCTTGCGCGGGATCACGTGCACATGCAGGTGAAACACCACCTGGCCGCCGGCATTCTCATTGAATTGCTGCACGGTGACGCCATCGGCCTCGAACGCCCGCATGCCCGCTTTCGCCACGCGCTGCGCAATCTGGGCCACATGCGCGAGATCGTCGGGCGCGACGTCGAGGATATTGCGTGCCGGCGATTTCGGGATGACGAGGGCATGGCCCGGCGCGCGCGGCATGATGTCGAGGAACACGAGTGCGCGGTCATCCTCGTAAACCTTGTGACAGGGCAATTCGCCGCGAATGATCTTGGCAAAGATATTGTTGGGATCGTAATCCGGCATCGTGTCCTCACAGCGTCGCAAGTCGCGAAGAAATGGATAGCGTCCGAAATCGGACGCCATCGCTTCGGGCTAATCCTCAGTCTTGCGGAAAGGGGTCATTGCATCAAGTTCGCGGCCGGCGGCGTCCACATAGGCTCGCTCGCGCTTGAGATAATCGGCGATCGCCCGCCGCAGCGCGGGATCAGCAATATGGTGCGACGAATACGTGGTCACGGGCACATAGCCGCGCGCGAGCTTGTGCTCGCCCTGGGCCCCGGCTTCCACCGTGGTCAGCCCATGGGCGATGGCAAAGTCGATCGCTTGATAATAGCAGAGCTCGAAATGCAGGAACGGATGGTGTTCGATCGCGCCCCAGTGCCGGCCAAACAGGGCATCTGCGCCGATGAAATTGATCGCGCCGGCGATATAGCGACCGTTGCGCTTCGCCATGACGAGCAGGATCCGATCGGCCATGGCTTCGCCGATCATCGAGAAGAACGCGCGCGTGAGGTAAGGGCGGCCCCATTTGCGCGATCCGGTGTCCATGTAGAAGGCGAAGAAATCGTCCCACACCGCTTCGGTGAGATCGCGGCCGGTCAACGGGTGGATGGTGATGCCACTCTCGAGCGCATCGCGACGCTCGCGGCGAATGGCCTTTCGTTTGCGCGAGGCCAGCGCCGCCAGGAAATCGTCAAAGCTCGTATAGCCTTCATTGCGCCAGTGGAATTGCTGATCGGTTCGCTTGAGAAAGCCGTGCTCGCTGAGCCTGTCCCAGTCCGGCTTCGGCAGGAAGGTGACATGCACGGACGAGGCCTGCCGGCGTTCACCGAGTGCGATCAGGCCTCGGGCCAGCGTTTGTTTGACCGCGTCGGCATAAGGCGACGGCTTGGCGAGCAAGCGCGGGCCCGTTGCCGGCGTGAACGGCACCGAGACCTGGAGCTTGGGATAATAGCTGCCGCCGGCGCGTTCATAGGCGTCGGCCCAGCCATGATCGAACACATATTCACCCCGCGAATGCGACTTGAGATAGCAGGGCACCGCGCCGACGAGCTCGCCATCCGCGGTTTCGGCCAGCAGGTGCTGCGGCGCCCATCCGGTGCGGGGTGTGGCCGATCCGGACCGCTCCAGCGCCGACAGGAAGGCGTGCGACACGAAAGGATTGCCGATCCAGCGGGCGCCGGCCGGTCCCTGCTCACCCATTGCATGAGGCTCTTCACCGCACGCTTGAGCCGCTCCGACCCCGGCGCAGGCATCCCATTGCGCGGCCGGAACTTCGCCGAGATTGGAAATGACCCGCAGCGTGAGTTCGAGGGGCGTGTCGGTCTGGTGAGAGGCGGCGTCGGACATTCGTTGGGTTCCTAGCCCGTCTTTATGGCCGAAATCCTTCGAAAATCATCTGGTCAGCCCAGCGCTGCGCGCGGAGCCGGTCCTTGTCGGTCCGGACCGTCCAGGTGAGGAGCGGCAAGCCGAAGCCCCACCGGCCAAGCAGCGGCCAGAACCTTGTCAGGTCCCGGACCGACCAGGCGAGGAAATGCGGACGCGCGCGAAAGGCGTTGCGCACATATCGTGCTCTGCCGACAGGAACTGCCTCATCGCGCCGACTTTGCGCGACGAGGCCGCGCGGAAGTCCGGGCGCTTCGCGCTGCAATGCGCGGATCAGGGCCGGGTCGAACGACATCCCCGCCACCGGCCCGGCATAGCCCTGCAGAACCTCGGCAACCCGGCTCGCCAAGCGCACGTCGCCGTCGAAGTGGCTCTTCAGTTCCAGCAGCAACGGCACCCGTCCGCCGACGAGATCGCACAATTCCTCAAGCCGGAGCATCCGATCCGACGTGTTCTTGAATGCAATCGTCTTGAGCGTTGCGGCATCGCGCGAGGCGACCGCGCCGTGGCCCTCGGTCAGCCGGTCGAGCGTATCGTCGTGAAACACCATCGCCTCGCCATCGGCGGACAGCTGGAGATCGCATTCGATGCCATATCCGCCCGCAATCGCGGCCGAAAACGCCGATCCGGTATTTTCGATCACGCCGTTGGCTGCGTCGTGGAGTCCACGATGCGCGATGGGTCGCGCAGTCAGCCAATCGAGACCGGCCATGGATGACGTGCCGTCAGGAGACCTCGAACATCCCCTCGACCTCGACCGCGGCGTCGAGCGGCAGCACGGAAACCCCGATTGTCGTACGCGCGTGCCGGCCCTTTTCGGCGAAAGCGGTCACCATGAAATCGGACGCTCCATTCATAACCTTCGGACCGTCGAGGAAGGACGGCACCGAACTGATGAAGCCGCCGAGCCGCACGACGCGCACCACCTTGTCGAGATCGCCGAGGGCAGCCTTCACCTGCGCCAGCACGTTGATTGCGCACATTCGGGCGGCCTTTTGTCCGTCCTCGACCGAGACCTCGCCGCCAAGTTTGCCCTTGGCCACAAGCTTGCCTTCGGCATCGAGACAAAGCTGTCCCGATACGACCAGCAGGCTACCGGTGCGCACGAAACCGACATAGTTTGCGATCGGGGAGGCCGGGGTCGGCAACACGATCCCGAGATCGGTCAGCTTCTTCTCGACAGAACCGGCCATTTCATCCTCCTGCGCGCCTCACAATGGACGCATTCTCTTCGCCGATTGATGCCGCCTCCGCAAGGGGCCGTTGCGACGGGTCCGTCCGGATTTTATCTTCCGAGTCAAAGGATTCGCACAAATGGGCCATGCCAGAATTTTGAACGTCGCCTGGGTGGTTCTGTTGACCTCGGCGGGGGCGGGTTTGGCCGCACCTGCGCAAAAGCCAGACACCATCACATTCGCGTCGCATCGCGCGATCTACGACCTCAAGCTTGCATCGGCGCGCGGCAACCGGCCCGTCGAGGCGGTTCGCGGCCGCATCCTCTATGACTTTTCCGGCAATGAGTGCGAGGGTTACGCGCTTCAATTCCGCCAAGTATCCGAAATCGATGCGGGCGAGGGCGTCCGCATGACGACGGACATGCGCGCCACGACCTGGGAGGACGCCGCGGCCAACGCCTTCCGGTTCAATTCTCAGAATTATGTCGATCAGAAGCTGAAGTCGTCGGTTGACGGGCGTGCGGAGCGAGAAAACGCACAGGTCGGTATCAAACTGGAGAAGCCTGAAAAGAAGGCGTTCGAGATCACCGCACAAATCATCTTTCCGACCGATCACATGCGGCGCATCATCCTTGCAGCGCGCGAAGGCAAGACCTTGTTGCAGGGACCGGTTTTTGACGGGTCCGACAATGGTCAGAAGGTCTACGATACGCTGACCGTCATCGGCCAGCCGATCGAGCCGAGTGCAGCGCAGCCGGACGACGCCGCGGGCAAGGACGAGCATCTCTCGAAGCTGCGCCGATGGCCGGTCAGCATCAGCTATTTCGACAAATCCAAGACCGAGGGCGATCAGCTGCCGGTCTACGGCATCAAATTCGAACTGTACGAGAATGGGGTGTCGCGCGCTCTTGCGCTCGACTACAACGACTTCGTCGTCAGTGGCACGATGACCGCTCTCGAGACCCGCCCGACCAAACCCTGCCAGTGACAATCGCGCTCAGGCGCCATCGTCCAGCGCAAGTCCGCGCTTGATCGCTTCGCGCCCGAATTTTTCCCGCAGATAGTCTATCGTTCTTTCGCTTGCGGTCGCCTTGCGCGCGTAAGGGTCGAGCAAATCGTCGGGGTCGGCGCCCTCGGCGGTCCGAAGGTTCGATACCCCGATCCCGATCAGACGGAATTTGGTGCCGTCGATTTCCTTCTCCAGCAATTCGCGCCCGCAGCTGAAGATGCGTCGCGCGAGCTGGGTCGGGTCGCTCAGCGAACGCGCGCGGGTGCGAATCTGGAAGTCCGCCGATTTCAGCTTCAGCGCAACCGTCGTGCCGCTCAACTGGCCGGCCTTGAGCCGCGCGGACACCTTTTCGCTGAGATCCCAGAGGATTTTTTCGAGCGCGCGCATGTCCGCGATATCAGTGTCGAAGGTGGTCTCCGCCGAAACGCTTTTTGCATCGCGATCCGGCACCACCTTGCGGTGATCGATGCCGCGGGCGAGGCGACTGAGCCGCTGGCCCTCGGCGCCGAGGCGACGCATCAGCTCGATTTCGTCGAGCTTCTGCAGATCGGCGATGGTGCGAAATCCCTCGCGGGCGAGGCGCTCCTGAGTCACCTTGCCGACGCCGAAGATGATGGAAATCGGCTTGCTCGCAAGAAAGGCTGGAGCTTCCGCGCGCCCGAGCATCGCAAAGCCGCGCGGCTTGTCGATATCCGAGGCGATCTTGGCGAGGAACTTGTTGTAGGACAGGCCGATCGAGACGGCGATGCCGATCTCGCGCTCGACCCTGGAGGCGAACAAGGCCAGCGATTGTGCGGCGCTGCGGCCATGCAGGCGCTGCGTTCCCGACAGATCGAGAAACGCCTCGTCGATCGACACCGGTTCGACCAGCGGCGTGAGCTCGCGCATCAGCGCCCGCACCTCGCGCGCCACCGCGACATACTTCGCCATATTAGGCTTGATCACCACCGCGTGCGGACACAGCCGCCGGGCCTTGAACATCGGCATCGCCGAATGGACGCCAAACGTGCGCGCGATGTAGCAGGCGGTCGAGACCACGCCGCGCGTTCCGCCGCCGACGATCAGCGGTTGATCGGCGAGGGCAGGTTGATCGCGCTTTTCAATGGTCGCGTAGAAGGCATCGCAATCGACATGCGCGACGCATAATTCGTCGATTTCGGAGTGGCGAGCGAGGCGCGGCGAACCGCAATTTGGGCAGCGACGGCCGGCCCCGGCATCCGCCAGGCAGTCGCGGCAGAATCCCTTGGTGCGGACGACAGGGGTCATGGCAGGGTCACGCCAACGGCAAAGGTCACGGAATGTCGCGTTCCACCGGCGGTCCAGACAACAGCCGACGGGCCTGTGCGACCCGCTCGGGCGCCACGCCGGCATTCTCGGCAAAGGCGATCATGTCTGATTCGTGTTGGGCCAGATGCTCAAGGACGCCCGCCAGAAACCACTTTTCCCGGGCGGCGGCACGGACATCTCCCGGACCCATCCCGGTCGCCGCCAGAAACCGGCCCAGACGCTCGGCATCAGCGGCCAGGAACCCAAGGGCCTGAATTGCCATGATTTCGGCGTCCTCGGACCGCAGCGTCGCATTGTTAATCATGGCTTTCCGTTTGCCTTTCCGTAACAAATGAGAATTACCTTCCGCCGCATTGCCCGAGTCCGCTTCCGGCGTGGCGGCGCCCGGCGCCCTTTCAGGCTGGGCGCGCGGAAGACTAGCCCAGGAGGGGCGGGGGAATGGCCAAGACAGTGCTGATTGTGGAGGACAACGAGCTCAACATGAAGCTCTTCCACGATCTTCTTGAAGCGCATGGCTATCACACCGTCGGGACTCGCAACGGCATCGATGCCATGGACCTTGCGCGCCAGCATCGGCCCGACCTCATCCTGATGGATATCCAGCTCCCGGAAGTCTCGGGACTGGAGGTCACGAAGTGGCTGAAGGATGACGCTGAGCTCAAGGCGATTCCGGTCATCGCGGTGACCGCGTTCGCGATGAAGGGGGACGAAGAGCGCATTCGTGCGGGGGGCTGCGAGGCCTATCTGTCAAAGCCGATCTCGGTCGGCAAATTCATTGAAACCATTCGTCACTTTCTCGGTAATGCATAAGGCTGATCGCAAATGACAGCGCGTGTTCTTGTCGTCGACGATGTCCCGGCCAATGTGAAGCTTCTCGAGGCGCGTCTCTCGGCGGAATATTTCGACGTGATGACCGCTCAGAGCGGTGCCGAGGCTCTCGCGATCTGCGAACGCGCCGAGTGCGACATCGTTCTTCTGGATGTGATGATGCCAGATCTCGACGGGTTCGAGGTTTGCCGCAGATTGAAGAGCAATCCGGCGACGCATCACATCCCCGTCGTCATGGTGACGGCGCTCGATCAGCCATCGGATCGTGTCGCCGGGTTGCGCGCGGGAGCCGACGATTTCCTCACCAAGCCGGTGTCGGACATCGCGTTGATCGCCCGTGTGCGCTCGCTCACGCGCCTGAAAATGATGACGGACGAACTGCGCATGCGCGCCGTCACATCGCGGGAAATCGGGATCGAAAGCGCAGAGCGCGAGGCGATCAATGAGTCCGGATCGCAGGGCCGCATCCTGATCGTGGATGACCGCCGCGCGTCCTATGAACGGCTCGCCGCCATGCTCGGACAAGAGCATGTCGTCGATATCGAATCCGACCCGAGTGCGGCGCTGTTTCGTTCCGCCGAAGGAAATTACGAGCTCCTCGTGGTGTCGCTTGGCCTTGAAAATTTCGACGGATTGCGTCTGTGCAGCCAGTTGCGCTCGCTCGACCGGACTCGAAATCTGCCAATCCTTGCGATCTGCGAACCGGACGAGACGCCGCGGCTGTTGCGCGGTCTCGAAATCGGCGTCAACGATTACCTGATGCGCCCGATCGACGGGCATGAATTGCAGGCCCGCGTCCGCACCCAGATCAAGCGCAAGCGCTATACCGAGCGGCTGCGGGACAACGTGCAGATGTCGATCGAAGCCGCGATCACGGACGCGCTCACCGGATTGCATAACCGCCGCTACATGGAGAGCCATCTCGCCAAGCTGGTCGAGCAGGCGGGGTCGCGCGGCAAGCAGCTCGCCGTGCTGGTTCTCGACATCGACTTTTTCAAATCCATCAATGACACCTACGGCCATGATTGCGGCGATGACGTGCTTCGCGAATTCGCCATCCGGGTCCGCAAGTCGATCCGCGGCATCGATCTGGCGTGCCGGGTCGGCGGCGAGGAATTCGTGGTGGTGATGCCGGAAACCGACATGTCGGTCGCCTCCACGGTCGCGGAGCGGCTGCGCCGCCGAATCGCCGCCGAGCCGTTCCCGATCGAGCAGGGGCGGCGCAGCATCGATGTCACGATTTCCGTCGGGATCGCGGCGCTGGAATCCTCCCACGACACTGCGGCCCAGCTTATCAAGCGGGCCGACCAGGCGCTGTACCGTGCCAAGCGCGATGGGCGGAACCGGGTAGTAGCGAACGCCGCCTAAGGGCTCGGTCCCACCCGGAGATGGACCCCGTGGACCGGTAAACCCTAATCTTTTAGGTTGATAGCAGATTGCCGGCCCGGAGCGGTCTTTGGGCTTTGATTTCCGGGAGTTGTGCGGGTAGCCTGCCGGCCAGCATCAGGTGCGGTCGTGGCCGCGCTGACCCGCGGCTGATGATGCCGCAAATGGGTCGATCGCCCTTTGAAAACCCTACGGAATGCTCAGGTCCGCCGCATCTCCTGGGTCCGTGGGGTCGGCCGGTCCGGAGGCGGTGACGAGTGGCCTCCTCATAACACCGCTTCCGGCCGGCCACCATTTTCTGGCGGAACCGGACCCAAGGTCTTCGCCCTGTCGCGTTTCAGGAACGCCGGCGGCGTCTTACTTGATCTTGGTCTCGCGGAACTCGACGTGCTTCTTCGCGATCGGATCGTATTTCTTCTTCGACAACTTGTCGGTCATCGTCCGCGAGTTCTTTTTCGTGACGTAATAAAAGCCGGTGTCAGCGGTCGACAGCAGCTTGACCTTAATGGTGACGGCCTTGGCCATGGTAACCTCGAATGGCGGGATTTGGCCGGGAAACTAGCGGCTGATCCGGCAAAGTCAAGAAATCCGCTAATTTAGGCGATCAGGTCCCGGAAGAAGGTCTTCCGCGGCATCCGGTAGAAGGGAACCGGCAATTCGTGGCCGAATCCCTCTGCCACACGCGCCTCGAGCTCCTGCAGGACGACACCGGTGATCGTCGGCATATCGAGGTTGCGCGCCTCTGAGATCGGCATCCAGACCAGTTCGACGAGTTCGGCATCGGCGTGGACGACGTTCTCGACCTTGTGCGCGATCGTGGCGGCGTCCACCGCGAAGAATCGGGTGTCGAAGCGGCGGGGGCGTCGGGAAGGGGTGATAGCGCGTGCGATGAAATGCAAGGACGACAGGTCGGGATAAAAGCCTGCCTTGGCGAATTCCGTCCAAGGGCCCTCCGGCACCGGTCCGGCATTGCTCAGCGGTGCTCCGAGAATGAGGCCGGTCTCCTCAAAGGTCTCGCGGATCGCGGCGAGCGCAAGCCCGCGCGCCCGCCCGATGCTCGGCCGCCTCGTGCCGTGCATCAGGTACTTTTCCGTGTATGCGTTCAGAGGAGCCGCGACCGGCATCAGCCGATCGGTGGGCTCGAGCCGGCCGCCCGGAAACACGAACTTGCCAGGCATGAATTTGTGGCCGTGATGGCGCTTGCCGAGCAGCACCTTCGGCGTCGCGCCGGAACGGTCGACGATGATCAGCGTCGCTGCATCCCGGGGCCGGACATTCGGCGAACTGCGCTCGCGCTCGGCTGCCGTCAGCCGCTTTTCGAGATCGGTCAGCTGGCGCATTTCGAGGAAGTCGTTACCGCCGGGACCGGATCATTCTTGTCACCGCGAGGATCAAAGCCATGCATTCGCATGGCCCATTGCCAGGCGACCACACCGCCCTTGATCGGATGCATCAATGCGAAAGCAAGACCTAACGTCAGCGGCATCCAGATCGCGCCGTGGACCCAATAGGGCGGGGCGAACGCGGTTTCGACCGCAAGCACCAGCGGCACGATGATGTGTCCGACAAGGACGATATTGAGATAAGCCGGGAAATCGTCGGCGCGGTGATGATGCAGGGCCTCATCGCAAGCGGGGCAATGATCGTTGACCTTGAGCAGGGCGCGAAACAGACGGCCGCGGCCGCAGGCCGGACATGCACCGGCAAGTCCGCGCTTCACAGCCTGCCAGCCATCGCGTGGGGGCAGCGTCGCCATGTCGTGATTTATCGTCATCATCCTCGCCTCCTGCGTGGCAACCGATCTTCCCGCCGCCCGGTCGGGCGTGCGCGGGTTGAGCGGAGCGCGACGCGCTTGCCGGCCCGTCCGGCAGACATCAGTTCGAACCGCAGCGCACCCGCCACGGGAATGGCTTCCACGAGCTTTACCGTCACCTGATCGCCCAGCCGGTAGGTTTCTCCGGTCGAGCGTCCGATCATGGCGTGGCGGTCCTCATGATACTGGAAATAGTCGTCGCCGATGGTGCGAGCCGGAATGAATCCGTCGGCGCCGGTTTCGTCAAGTTTGACGAACAGGCCGGCACGCGTCACCCCTCCGATCCGGCCCTCGAACACGGCGCCGATCCGGTCGGCCAGATGGTGCGCGATCAGGCGATCGGTGGTCTCGCGCTCGGCGGCCATGGCCCGGCGTTCTGACGCTGAAATCCGGGCCGAAATCTCGTTGAGGGCCTTGATATCCGCGTCGGCCGGAAGTGCGCCATCGCCCCATTTCAGCGCCCGGATCAGGGCGCGGTGGACGACGAGGTCTGCATAGCGGCGGATCGGCGATGTGAAATGCGCATAGCGCCGCAGGGCGAGGCCGAAATGGCCGTAATTCTCCGCGGAATATTCGGCCTGGGCCTGACTGCGGAGCACCACTTCGTTCACCAGGGTCTCGGTGTCGGAGCCTCTCACTTGCTGCAGCACGGTGTTGAACATGGCAGGCCGCAGCACCGCTCCTTTCGGAAACGACATGTCCAGCGTACGCAGCAGGTCGCGCAGGGCTTCGACCTTTTCGAGAGAAGGCTCGTCGTGGACCCGATAGATCAACGGCACGCCTGCGCGTTCGAGCGTTTCGGCCGCCGCGACATTGGCTAGGATCATGAATTCCTCGATCAGCCGGTGCGCGTCCAGCCGCTGCGGCACAATAACCCGATCGAGCGTGCCATCCGGATTGAGCAGGATTTTCCGTTCCGGAAGATCGAGATCGAGTGGACCGCGCGCATCGCGCGCTTTCCGGACTGCGCGGTAGGCCGCGTAGAGCGGGTCGAGCACGGCCTTGTTGATGGGACCCGTGGTGTCGTCGGCGTGGCCGTCGAAGGCATCCTGGGCCTGCGCATAATGCAGCTTCGCTGCCGATCGCATGAGAATGCGATGAAACGTGTGCGAGCGCTTTCGTCCATCGGGCGCGATCACCATGCGGACGGCAATTGCCGCGCGGTCCACCGATGGCTTCAGCGAACACAGGTCGTTCGAGATGCGCTCGGGCAGCATCGGCACCACCCGGTCCGGGAAATACACCGAGTTGCCGCGCTCGAGCGCTTCGCGGTCGAGGGCGGAGCCGGGTCGCACGTAATGCGCAACGTCGGCGATGGCGACGGTGACGATGTAGCCGCCGCGATTGGCCGGGTCGGTATCCGGCTCGGCATGGACCGCGTCGTCGTGATCCTTTGCATCGGCAGGATCGATGGTGACGAGCGGCAGCGCGCGCCAGTCTTCACGGCCCTTCAAATCGGCCGGCTTTGCCGCTTCTGCTTCCGCCAGTGCCTCGGGCGGGAAGACATGCGGAATGCTGTGCGCATGGATCGCGATCAGGCTGACCGCACGCTCACTCTTCAACGAACCGAGACGTTCCTTGATCCGTCCGGTCGGCAGGCCGAAGCGACCTTCCTTCGCCACATCCGCAGCGACGAGTTCGCCATCCTGGGCGTCCATGGTCGCGTGGGGCGGGATGGCGAGTTCACGGCCAAGGGCCTTCTTGTCGACCGGCACCAGCCGTCCACCGCCGCCCGGAAGCGCGCGGAAAATTCCGAGCATGCGCTTCTTGGCGCGGTCGAGAACCTTGATGACACGGCCGGTATAGGTCGCGCGGCCGTCGCGCTCTGTGAGTTTCTCCACGCGCAGCAGCGCGCGGTCGCCGATGCCAGCGGCTTCGCCAGGCTTCGCCGCTCTGCGCAGTGTTGCGATCAGGATGCGCGGAGCCTCGCCATGGGCTTCCTCGTCCCAATCGGTCGGCATCGCGACGAGCTCACCATCGCGGTCGCGCTCGACGATGTCGGCCAGGGTGACCGAGGGCAGAGAGCCCGGCTTATGATGCTTCTTTCGGCGCGTTTCCACCGCGCCTTCATCGGCAAGATCGCGCAACACCCGCTTCAACTGGGCACGATCGGCATTCTTCAGCCCGAAGGCGCGCGCAATCTCCCGGGTGCCAGCCTTGCCGGCATGATCTTTGACGAATGCGAGCAGCTGGTCCCGGGTCGGGAAGGGGGCGGGGTTTTGTTTCGATCGGGCCAAGATGACCTCGATGTGGCCTCGGCCGGACCCTCCGGCAAGGGGGTTAATGAGCAACCTTGCGTTTTCGTTCTGCCACCTTCTCGGTCGCAGCCGGCCCGGCCGTTTTGGACCGGGATTTGGCGGCGGCCGACTTCGAGGCCGCCTTGCGCGCAGTGGTTTTCTTCGGCGCGGGCTTGTCGTCGGCATCGCCGGAAGCCGAGGCCTTGGCCTTTTTCGCCTTCGCCGGCTTGTCGGTTCCGTCCGGCTTGGCCGTCTTCGCCGCAGCCTTTTTCTTCTTGCCGCCGCCGGCCGCGATCCGGGCGTCGATCAGACCGACCGCTTCTTCGAGCGTGATATTGTCCGGCGTCTTGTCGGAGGGAAGCGTCGCGTTGACGCCGTCATGGCTGACATAGGCGCCATAGCGTCCGTTCTTGACGATGACCGGCCCGCCCTTGTCCGGGTGTTCGCCGAGCGAGCGGCCGGGATCGGCACCGAAACGCCGGCCCTTGCCGGGATTGGCCTTCTTTTCCGCAATCAGCGTGACCGCCCGATTCAGACCGATATTCAAAACATCGTCGCCGGGCTCGAGATTCGCGTAGGTCTTGCCGAGCTTCACGTAGGAGCCGAACCGCCCGATACCGGCGATGATCATCTCGCCGGTTTCGGGATCCTTGCCGACGTCACGGGGCAGCGACAACAAACCAAGCGCTGTCTTCAGATCGACATCGTCCGGTGACAGGCCTTTCGGCAGACCGGAGCGCTTCGGCTTCTCCTTGGTCTCCTTGTTACCCTCACCGAGCTGGACATAGGGGCCAAACCGTCCGCCGCGCAGCGTGACGTCCTCGCCGGTCTCGGGATCCTTCCCGAGGAGTTTCGTGCCGGTGTCGCCGCCATTCGCGCCCGGCGTAAGCTGACGGGTGTAATTGCATTCCGGGTAGCGTGAACAACCGACGAAGGCGCCGAACCGGCCGACCTTCAACGAAAGCTGCCCTTCGCCGCAATTCGGGCATTGGCGCGGCTCACCGCCGTCTGCGCGCTTCGGGAACACATGGGGCCCGAGCAGATCATTGAGGGCGTCGAGCACCTGGGTGATCCGCAGCTCCTTGATCTCGCCGACCGCGGCGATGAAATCCTCCCAGAAATCCCGCAGCAGCTGGTGCCATTCCAGTTCGTTGTTGGACACCTTGTCGAGCTGCTCTTCGAGCGAAGCCGTGAAATCGTACTCGACATATTTCTGAAAGAAGCTCTCCAGAAAACCGACCACGAGCCGGCCCTTGTCCTCCGGAACGAGGCGTTTCTTGTCGAGCCGCGTATAGCCGCGGTCCTTCAGCACGGCGAGGATCGACGCATAGGTCGAGGGGCGGCCGATGCCGAGTTCTTCCATTCGCTTGACGAGGGACGCTTCGGTGAAGCGCGGCGGCGGCTCGGTGAAATGCTGGGTGGCGCTGATCTTTTCCTTGCGCAGCGGCTCACCCTGCGACACCGCCGGCAGACGCTTCGAATCCTCGTCCTCCGCGTCGTCGTCCTGACCCTCCTGATAAAGGGTGAGGAAGCCGTCGAACTTGATCACCTGACCGGTCGCGCGCAGCTCCAGATTGCGAGCCGCGACCTTGGCCGCGATATCGACGGTCGTGCGCTCGAGCTCGGCCGACTGCATCTGGCTGGCGACCGCGCGATTCCAGATCAGCTCGTAAAGCTTGGCCTGATCGGAATCGAGCGCCCGCGCCACATCGCGCGGGGTGCGCGATGCATCGGTCGGACGGATTGCCTCGTGTGCTTCCTGCGCGTTCTTCGACTTGTTCTGATAGCGGCGCGGCGTGTCCGGCACGTAATCCTTGCCGTAATTCTTGCCGATCATCGACCGGATAGCGGTGATCGCCTCCGGCGCCATGTCAATGCCGTCGGTACGCATATAGGTGATGAGACCCACGGTCTCACCATTGATGTCGACGCCCTCATAAAGACGCTGCGCGACC
>Ga0182748_1001844_pt1 | contig 19942 bp, 15 predicted proteins | sample eDN3rd37CKraftOP_FD_128877 | JGI IMG/M metagenome (GOLD analysis project Ga0182748, IMG submission 128877) | Enriched Organic Plus compost microbial communities from Emeryville, California, USA - eDNA 3rd pass 37_C Kraft OP (version 2) (version 2) ...
GCGCGGCGCCGAGCTCGACGAGCGCCCGCGCCTGCTCGAGCAGCGCCGGCGAGCCCGACAGCACTCCGGCGGCCTCGCGCAGCAGCGCGATCCCCTCGTCGCCGCCGGCGACGACGCCGGCCGTGCGCAGCGCCACCCCGATCGGCCGCGGCGTGCCGAACGCCTGCGCCAGCCGCAGCTCCTCGGCGCAGAGCTCCCGCGCCTGGGCGGAGTCGCCCAGGCGCAGCGCCGCCAGCGCCGCGCGCGACCGCCACGCGGAGAAGGCGGGGTTGTCGGCGTCGATCGCCTGCTGCCTGCGCCCGCAGTCGAGCGCCTCCTCGAGCGCGCCCGCGGCGTCGCCCTGCTCGAGGCGGATGCGGCTGCGGGCGTAGTGCAGCCACGGGTCGCCCCACGTGCCCGCGACCTGCGCCTCCACCGCGGGGTCCAGCGCGAGGGCGTCGCCGGCCGCCGCCAGGTCGCCGCGCTCCATCAGGCAGTCCGACTGCGCGACCCGCGCCGGGACCGACTGCACGAACCAGCCTCGGGCGGCGATGTCGAGCACGACGTCCGCGTCGGCCAGGGCCTGGGGCACGAGCCCGCGCCGCCAGCGCGACCACAGCCGGTCCTGGGCGGCGACCGCGAGCTCCATCGGCGATCCGTCGCGGCGGGCCAGGTCGAACACCGCGGCGAGCGCGGCGTCGGCCGCGTCGAGCTCGTCGATCCCGACGAGGGTGAAGGCGGCGACCTGCAGGGCCAGCGCGCCGTCCCAGCCGAGCGCGAGCAACCGCTCGTCGGCGGCCGCGCGCCGGGCGAGCGCGCGGGTCTCGGCGACCGGGTCGCCGCGCAGGAAGCGGTCGAACGCCAGGCAGGCGGCCCGCGCCGACGCGCCCACGCGGCCGTCGTCGGGGCGCAGCCGGGCGAGGCGGTCCCGGACGATCCCGACGAGCCGCGGATGCGAGCGGCCGGCCATCGCGAAGGGGTAGAGCAGGCGCGCCTCCAGCGCCGGGGCGTCGCGGTCGCCGATGTCGTCGAGCGCCCGGCCCGCCGCGCCGAGCGCGCCCTCGAGGTCGCCGGCCAGGTAGCTCGCGATGCTGAGCGCCCCGAGGACGCGCGCGCGGACGAGCGGATCGCCGGCGCCCGCGAGCGCGGCGTCGAGGTGCTCGCGGGCGGCCGGCTCCCCGCACGCGAGCTCCGCGCGGCCCAGCTCGAGCAGCAGCGCGGGGTCCGCGCCGGCCGGGCGCTCGTCGAGCGCGCGGCGCAGCAGGTCCAGCGCCGGCCGCGGCGGCCCGCGCGCCAGCGCCTCGCCGGCCGCGCGGCGCAGCGTCGCCACCGCCCACGGCTCGCCGCCCGGCTCGGTCTGCAGCAGGTGCGTCGCCGCGGCGCCGTCGCTGCCGGCGTCGTGCAGCAGCCGGGCGGCGCGGCGGTGCGCGACGGCGCGGGCGGGCGGCGGGAGCGCGGCGTACACGGCGCTGCGCAGGATCGGATGGGCGAACTGGAGGGGGAGGCCGTCGAGGAGGATGCCCGCGCGCGCGAGCGCGGAGGCGGCGTCCGCGGCCGCGGCGTCGTCGAGGCCGGCGAGGCCGGCCGCGGTGTGGAGCGGGCCGTGCTCGAGGACGGCCACGGCCTGCGCGAGCCGGCGGGCGTCGCCGCCCAGCGCCGCGATCCGCGCGGCCGTGGTGCGCGCGATGCCCTCCGGCGTGAGGTCGCCGAAGCGGGCCACGCCGGCGGCGTCGAGCGGCAGCTCCTCGCCGATCGCGCAGGCGGCGAGCTCGCGGACGTACAGCGGGACGCCGCCGGAGGCCTCGTGGCAGGCGTCGCAGAACGCGTCGGTGGCGGCGGGCGACGCGACCGCCCGCACGAGGCGCGCCGTCGCGGCTCGGCTCAGCGGCGCCGGCGCGATCCGGCGCGGCTCGACCGCGTCGAGCAGCGCCTCCAGCTCGGGCGGCGGCTCCCCGTCGACGGTGCGGCGCACGAGCAGCAGCAGGACGCGCAGGTCGTCGAGGCGCGGCGCCAGGTACGCGAGCGCCACCAGCGAGGGCGCGTCGGCGCGGTGCGCGTCGTCGACCGTCATGAGCAGGGGCCGTCGCGCGGCCAGGCCGGCGGTGACCCAGTAGAGCGCGTGCGCGATCGCGAACGCGGCGTCACCGGCCGCCGGGGCGTCGTCGGCCGGGCCGAGCAGGCGCCGCGCGGGACCGCCGGCGCCCGCCAGCAGCGCCTCGCGCTCGCGCGGCGGGGCCGCGGCCAGCACCGGCTCGAAGAGCTGGCGCGCGACGCCGAACGCGAAGTCGCGCTCGAGCTCGCGCCCGGTGGCGCGCAGCACGAGCGCGCCGGCCGCCTGCGCCCGCGCCGCCGCCGTGGCGAGCAGCGCGGTCTTGCCGATGCCGGGCGGGCCCTCGACGAGCACCGCGCCGCCCCGGCCGCGGTCCGCGGTCGCGAGGCGCTCGGCGATCGCGCGCAGCTCGGCGTCGCGCTCCAGCAGCGCGGTCGCGCCGCCGGGCAGATCCGCCTGCCGAGCCTCCACGCTCTCGGTCATCGCCGCCCCCCTTCCGCGCGAGTCTACGCCAAGTTTCAGGGTGGCTCATCGATGCGCCGGCGCATCGCTCCGCATTACCGTCGATCGCATGACGCGGGTGCGGGTGGGGGCATTCGTGGCGGTGGTCGGCGCGCTGCTGGCGACCGCTCCGGCGCAGGCGGGTCCGCCGGGGACCTGGACGCGGGTCACCGGGCCGCCGCAGCACCGGTCGGTCAACACCGAGGAGCCCGGGCTGGCGCGCACCGACGACGGCGTCCTGCACATCGCGCACGCCGAGCGCCGCCCCGACGCGGGCCTGCTGTGGCACCGGGCCATCTCGGCCGACGCCAAGGCCGTCATCGGCCCGCACCAGATCGCGCAGCTGCGCACGATCAACCCGCGCGTCGCATTGGGGCGCACGCAGAGCGGCGGCCTGCGCGTGTTCTTCGCCGGCCTCGACGACGCGGCCGGCTTCGACGGCTTCATGCTCACGTCCTCGTCCGGCGCGGACGGAACCGCGTGGACGCCGCCCGCGCCCGCGTCGTCGACCCTCACGGGCGGGCGCAGCCCGGTCTACGTCGCCAGCGGCCTGGACGCCGCGCCGGCGGCCGACGGCACCCCGGTCGTGATCTGGGGCGACTCATCGCCGGGCGCGGCCGGGACCCACGCCGGCTACGACCCGGCGACGCCCGACACCCGGCTGCGGCCCGGCGAGCGCCGCTGCTGCATCGGCAACCCGGTCGTGGCGCTGGAGCCGCAGACCGGGACCGTGTGGGCGGCCTGGGTGAACATCATCGACGACCGCGTCATCGAGGTCGGCCCGCTGGGCGGCGCGCCGCTCGCCGCCCCCGCGTCGGCGGCCGCCCAGCTCCAGACCCGGCTGGGTCTGGTCGGCCGCGGCGCCGGCGGCGTGTACCTCGCGTACGTGACCGGCACGAACCCGTTCTCCGGCTCGCCGGCCCTGTGGCGCGTCGGCGACCCGCAGCCGATGGTCGTCCCCGGCCAGCGCGGCGCCCAGAACGTGGGGTTGGCGCCCGGGCCCGACGGCCGGCTGTGGATGTTCTGGACGCGCAAGAAGCGGATCGTCGCGACGCGCACCAACCGGGACGCGACCGCGTTCGGCGCGCTCGTCTCCCCGCGCTCGCCGCAGGGCACGACGACGCTGTTCCGCGTGGTCGGCGAGGGCTCGCAGGGACCGCTCGACGTCCTCGGCCTGTTCCGCCGCGGCGGCTCGGACCTCGGGTACTGGCACCAGCGCCTGCAGCCGGGGCTGACGCTGGAGGCTCCGCCGACGGTCGACGCGGGCGACTCGGTGACGTTGCGCGTGACGGACGCGGGCGACCCGGTCGCGGGCGCCAAGGTCACGCTGAAGCTCGGCGGCGCGGAGTCCGACGGCTCGACCGGCGCCGACGGCCGCGTCGAGCTGTCGGTGCCGGCGAAGACGAAGCCCGGCCGCTATCGGGCGACCGCGACCCGCACCGGCTACACGCGCGCGACGCGCGCGGTCCGGGTGCGATGACGCGACGGGCGGCGGCGCTCGGGATCGCGGCCGTCCTCGGTCTCCTCGCGGCGCCGGGGGCGGCGCCGGCCGGGGACGTGACGATCCGCGGGCCGCAGACGTTCACGCAGATCGTCCTCGACCACGACTTCAACATGCCGCCCTGGTGCGGCCTGCGCACCCGCGGCACCGCGCCGCTGTGGAGCGGCGGCCCCGGGCGGGTCGTGGTCGGGTACGACAACCTCTACGACCCGGGCACGGACCCGTTGCCGTGCTGGGAGCGCATCGACCACGCCTACCGCGGCCACGTCCTGTTCAAGACCGAGCACATGGCCCGCTACCGCCGCGGCGTGCACGCGGGGTTCACGAACGCGGAGCTCCTGTTCCGGCTCGTCGAGGGCGAGCGCAGCGAGAACGGGATCGCCTACGAGCGCGCGAGCTGGTCGGCCGCGGCGCAGCTCGGCGTGGTCACCGGACCGTGGTCGGCGAGCGGAGTCGATGCGGTGGTCGGCGGGTTCCCGGCGGCCACGTTCCTGCGGGCGCTGCCGACGGGGTCGAAGCCGGGCGGCGTGCGCGTCGGCGAGCACTCGTTCCGGGTCCCGGTCACGAGCATGGTGGTCGACTGGGTGTGCGGGAAGCGCCCGAACCGCGGGTTCGTCCTGCGCGGCCCCGACGAGTCGTTCGCCGACGACAACGACCACTACGTCTCTCGCTACCGGGACTTCCGGCTGCGCCTGCTGAACATCGGCGCGCGCAAGCACGCGCGCCGCTGCTGAGCGCCTACGTGCGCGAGCGGCTGGACCGCCTGGGGGGCTCGAGCCGGACCACGACCGCGTCGCCGGCGTACAGCGGCGTGCCCGCCTTCGGCCTCTGCGCCACGATCCGGCGGCGCTTCGGCGGGCGCGTGCCCTTGCGTTCGATGGGGACGTCCTCGCAGCCGTCGCGGTCGAGGATCCGCCGCGCCGAGTCGAGCGTGCGTCCGACGAGGCTCGGCACGCGCGCGCACACCAGCTCCCGGCCGTCCCTCGACGACGACACGGGCGGCGCGGACGGGGCGGGCAGGTAGGTGAACTGCCCCGCCGGGGTCGGCGCGCTGCGCCCGGCGGCGGTGACGACGACGATCGCCACGGTGCCGCTCAGCCCATCGGGGGCGACGGCGGTGATCTGGTCGTGTCCGTCGACGACGAACGACGCGGGCGTGTCGCCGAACAGCACCCGGACGGTGGCGGCGAAGTCGCCGCCGCGGATCGTCACGGGCGTGCCCGCGCTCCCGACCAGCGGCGTCGACGCGATGACGACCGGCGGCGACGCCGCGGCCGGCGGCGCGGGCGGCGCCTGCAGCTCGACCGCGCCGATGTCGGCCCCGTCGCTGTTGAGCGTCAGCGGGACGGACGGGAAGACGGAGACGCGCGGCAGGCCGCGCTGGTCGGTGGCCCGGCCGCCGGCCAGCCCGGCGTTGATCAGCGGGCTCGAGTCGGCCGGCAGCCGCGTCAGCGTCGGGCCGCCGTTGTCGGCGAGGGGGCCGAGCTGCGGGTCGACGTTGAACAGGTTGCCGTTCGGCGTCTCGACGAAGACCGCGCCCGACGGGTCGCCGACGAGGCTGTTGCCGAGCGTCAGGTCGCCGTTGACGTTGTCGCTCTGGCTGATGTCCGGGCCCTCGGTGCCGGCGATGTTGTCGGAGACGACCGTGCTCGTGACCTCGAGCGGCGTGTCGGTCGCGCCGCCGGTGTGGTAGCCGCGGAAGATCCCGCCGCCCCGATCGGTCGCGGTGTTGCCCGTGATCGTCGAGCCGACGACGGCGAAGCGGCCGGCGCCGTCGACGTCGGCGAACTGGATGCCGCCGCCGTGGGTGGCGTGGTTGTCGACGATCGTCGAGTCGACGACCTGGGTCAGGCCCTTGAAGTTCTCGCCGAAGGAGATGCCGCCGCCGGCCCAGGCGGACGTGTTGCCCGAGACGGTCGAGTCCACCACCCCGACGGTGACGCCCTGGTAGGTGTCCTCGAACCAGATGCCGCCGCCGCTGCGGCCGGCGGTGTTGCCGGAGACGGTGGTGCGCCGGACCTCCGCGTCGGCGTACACGTCGTACAGCGACAGGCCGCCGCCCTCGCGGGCCGACGTGTTGCCGGTGACGACGCTGTCGGAGATGGAGAGGGTGTGGGCGCCGGTCGAGATCCCGTTGTAGTGGACGCCGCCTCCGTAGTGGCCGGCCGTGTTGTCGGTGATCCGGGTGCCGGAGATGACGAGACCGCCGTCGCGGCCGGTGATGCCGCCTCCGGTGCTCGTGGCCGTGTTGCCGGTGATGACGCTGTCGCGGACCGTGAGGAGGGCGTCGTCGCTGAAGATCGCGCCGCCGTCACCGGCCCGGCCGTGCGTCAGGGTCAGCCCGGAGATCGTCACCGGGGCGCCGGGGACGACCGTGTCGATGGCGAACAGCCCGGTGGCGTTGCCGCCGTCGATCGTGACGACGTCGGCGCCGGGGCCCTCGATCGTCATCGGGGTGGTGATCTCGAGGCGGCTGGTGAGGTGGATGGTGCCGCTGAGGCCGGGAGCGAAGGTGATCGTGTCGTGGCCGGGATCGGCGTCGGCGGCGGCGATCGCCTCGCGCAGGCTGCCGGCGCCGCTGTCGTCGAGGGTCGTCACCTCGTAGGTCGCCGCATGGGTCGCGGGGGCCGCGACGAAGGAGCCGGCGCCGATGGCGACCCCGGTCGCGACGGCCGTGCGGCGGGCCAGCACCGCCGCCCGGCGCTGGGCGCGATCGCGGCGACGGGTGTTCGCGCGGTTGATGGCTCGTGCTCCCATTCGAGCGCGCAAGATACGTACGTGCCACAGCGATCGGGCGTCGAACATTTGTCCGCCTGCGGACACGGCACATACAGTCCACGTCGTGTCGAACGCCGCCCGCGGACCGGTCGTCGTCGTGGGTCCGCCGGGGAGCCGCGCGGAGGTCGTGGCGCGGGCGCTCGGCGCCGCCCTGGACGCCGGTCCGGTGCTCGCGGAGCCGGAGCGGTCGGCGCAGGTGGGCGCCCTCGCCGGGGAGCATCCGGACGCCCGGTTCGTGCTCGTCCAGCGCGATCTCGACGCGTGCCTGCGCGAGGGCGTCGGCCCGGAGGCGTGGCGCGAGGCGACGACCGCGCTGCTGCGCGAGCTCGAGGCGCTCGCGCCGGAGCGGTGGTGCGTCGTGGGCCGCGACCGGCTCCTCGCCGATCCGCGCGGCGAGCTGCGGCGCCTGTGCGGGTTCCTGGGGCTGACGTACGACCAGGCGATGCTCGCGCCGGTCGAGCGGGTCCGGCGCGAGGAGGCCGCGGCGACGCCGCTGCGCGCGGCACAGGAGGTCGCGGCGCGGCTGGAGGACCTGCTGGCGGGCGAACGGCCCGACGTGCCGGCGCCGCCGCCGGCCGACGGGCCGCTCGCGTTTCGGTCGCAGTTCACGACGACCGTGCCGGCGATCCTGCACCGGCTCGGCGCGTCGCTGCTGATCTCGACCTACCAGGCGGGCCGGCTGGTCTGCGCCCGCCCGCTCGGGGAGCAGCAGCTCAACACGCACTTCCGCGCGTTCGACAAGCCGATGGGCATCGCGGTCGCGCCCGGGCGGTTCGCGCTGGGCACGCGCACCGAGGTGTGGGACTACCGCGACGTGCCCGAGGTCGCGCCGAAGCTGCAGCCGCCCGGGACGCACGACGCCTGCTACCTGCCGCGCAACCGGCACGTGACCGGCGACATCGCCGTGCACGAGATGGCGTTCGCCGAGGGGCGCCTGTGGGTGGTCGCGACCGGGTTCTCGTGCCTCGCCACGCTCGACGCGGACCACTCGTTCGTGCCGCGCTGGCGCCCGCCGTTCGTGAGCGCGGTGGCGGCCGGCGACCGCTGCCACCTGAACGGGCTGGGCGTGCGCGACGGGCGGGTCGCGACCGTGACGGCGCTGGGCACGACCGACGAGCCGGGCGGCTGGCGCGAGCGCCGCGCCGACGGCGGCGTGGTGGTCGACGTCGCGTCCGGGGAGATCGTGGCCGGCGGCCTGTCGATGCCGCATTCGCCGCGCTGGCACGACGGCCGGCTGTACGTGCTGGAGTCGGGACGCGGGGAGCTGTCGGTCGTCGACGAGGCGACGGGCACGCTGACGACGGTCGCGGCGCTGCCGGGCTTCACGCGCGGGCTCGCGTTCGCGGGGCCGCTGGCGTTCGTCGGCCTGTCGCAGATCCGCGAGCACTCGACGTTCGGGAACCTGCCGCTCACCCGCCGCCTCGACGAGCGCGCCAGCGGCGTGTGGATCGTCGATCTGCGCAGCGGCGCGATCGCCGGCTTCCTGCGCTTCGAGGACCTCGTGCAGGAGGTCTTCGACGTCGCGCTCCTCCCGGGCGCCCGCCACCCCGAGATCGCCGAGCCGGGCAGCAGCGCGGTCGCGACGTCGTACGTGCTGCCGGCGGCGTAGCGACGCGGCCGACGGCCGGTGGTACGGTCGCGCCGGCGGCACATGGCGATCCCGGTTCGAGATCTGCTCGGGGCACCCGCGCTGGGAGGGGCGCGCCTCATCGGCGGTCACGACGGTGTCGGCCGCGAGGTCTCGTGGACGTCGGTGATCGAGTGGGAGGCCGTCCGCTTCATCCGTCCCGGGGAGCTGGTGCTGACGACGGGGATCGGCCTCGACGAGGCGACGCTGACGGGGTTCCTCGGTCAGCTGCTGGAATCCGATGCGGCGGCGGTGGCGGTCAGCCTGCCGCCCACCGGGCCGGTGCCCGCCCCGCCGGCCGCGTCCGTCGCCCTGGCCGATCGGCTCGGCGTGCCGCTCATCGACCTGCCGTGGGACGTGGCGTTCGCCGATGTGAGCCGCTGGGTCGTCGGTGAGCTGATCCGCCGCCGCTTCGGCGGATCGATGGACGGGCCCGACGCGATCCACGCGCGGTTCGCCGAGGTCCTGCTCGGCGGAGAGGGCATGGGCGGGATCGCCGGCGCGCTCGAGGCCGCCGTCGAGCGGCCCGTGCTCGTCTTCGACGCCCGGATGGAGCTCGCCGGACACGGGCCGCTGGCCGAGGCCGCCCTCGGCGGCGCGGGCCTGCGGGCGCTGCGCGACCGAGCCGCGGGCCTGACGGCCGCCGAGGCCGGCTCGCTCGCATCCCGGTTCGACGGCGAGCGCGCATCGCGCCTGCCGGGGCTCGACGAGCTCGGCCTCGGCGCCGGCGTCGGGCGCGCGGCGGTGGCGCGGCACGACACGCTCGGCTTCGTGTACGTCCTGGACGCCGGCGCGCGCGGCGACGAGCTGGCCGAGCTGGAGCGGCGCGCCCTGGACGAGGCGGCGGCCTCGGTGGCGATCGAGGGGCTCCGCCGGCGCGGGTCCGCCGACGACCGGGCGCGCGAGGACTTCGTCTGGCAGCTCGTCGCCGGGCTCGCGGGCTCGGCCGAGCACATCCGGACGCGTGCGCGGCTGCTCGGCATCGACGCCACCGTCCCGCACGACCTGGCCCTCGCCCGCGTCGAGGGCGGCCAGAGCCGGGCGGTGCTCGATCGGCTCGCCCGGGAGCTGCGAGCCCGAGCAGCGCGCGCCGGTGGGCAGGTGACGCTCGCCGTCCGCGACGACGCGATGGTGGCGATCGCTCCAGCCGCCGACGGGCCCGGTCCGCTTCGCGGGCTCGCCGTCGCCGTCCAGGCGGCACTCGAGCCCGAGCAGCGCGCGTCCTGGGGCATCGCGGCGACCGCGCGCCCCACGCACGAGCTGAGCGCATCGTTCGCCGAGGCCGAGCGCGCGCTCGACGTCGGCCGCAGCCTCGTCGGGCCGGCCAACGTCGCCGATGCCGCCGACCTCGCGCCGTACATGATGCTGACGAAGCTGGGGTCCGACCCGGACGCGCTGGCGATCGCCCGGGGCGTGCTCGGGCCCCTGCTCGAGTACGACCGCGCGAAGAAGCGCAACCTCGTCGAGACGCTCGACGTCTACCTCCAGGAGAGCGGCAACACGAGTGCCGCGGCGCGGCGGCTGTTCCTCAACCGCCGGTCGCTGGCCTACCGGCTGCGCCGGATCGAGGAGCTGACCGGCCGCTCGCTGGACCAGCCCGCCGACCGCTTCGTCCTGGATCTCAGCATCAAGCTCCTGCGCTTCGGGATCCTCGAGGACGCCGCGGGCTGACCGTCGGGCGGCGCGTATCCCAACGTGACGCAACGCCGGGCCGCGCTTTCCCCGCCTCGGTGGTTTACCTGGGACCGGGCCGCTGGGAACGTCCCCATCGAGTCCGGGTGAGGAGCTGAGGTGGATCTCGACGACGTGCTGTGGGAGGACGGGGTTGGTCAGGCGACGCTCGTGCGCGACGGGCAGGTGACGTCGCGGGAGCTCGTCGAGAGCGCGATCGAGCGCATCCAACGGGTCGACCCGCTGCTCAACGCGGTCGTCACGCCGCTCTTCGAGGACGCCCTGCGGGCCGCGGACGCATCCGGCCTCGCGGGCGCGCCGTTCGCCGGCGTGCCCATGCTGCTGAAGGACCACCTGGCGACGTACGGCGGGGCGCGTCACACGAGCGGGTCGGCGTTCCTGCGCGACCACGTCGCCGCCCGCGACAGCGAGCTCGTCGCCCGGTTCAAGCAGGCCGGGATGGTGCCCGTCGGGCTGAGCAACACCTGCGAGTTCGCGCTGCTCTCCACGACCGAGCCCGCACTGCACGGCGTGACGCGCAACCCGTGGGACCTCGCGCGGTCCCCCGGCGGGTCGAGCGGCGGGTCCGCCGCGGCGGTCGCGGCCGGTCTCGTGGCGGTCGCGCACGGCAACGACTCCGCGGGATCCCTGCGGATCCCGGCGTCGTGCTGCGGCGTCTTCGGCCTGAAGCCCAGCCGCGGGCGGTGGCCGGTCACGCCGCGCGGCGACCTGGCGCCCGGGCTCTGGTCCGAGCACGTGCTCACGCGCTCGGTGCGCGACAGCGCGGCGGCCCTCGACGCCACCGTCGGGACCCCGGCCGACCGCCGGTTCGCGCACAGCGTCGGGGCCGATCCCGGACGCCTGCGGATCGCCGTGGCCGACCGCCCGGTGCACGGAGGTGAGATCGATCCCGACTGCGCGCGCGCGATCCGCGAGACGGCCGAGCTGTGCGCCGACCTCGGCCACGACGTGATCGAGGCGGCGCCAGCGCTCGACGGAGCCGCCCTGGAGGAGGACTTCTTCGCGCTGTACGTGGTGGCCGCCGCGGCGCGCATCGACGAGTGGGAGGACCGGCTGGGCCGGGAGCCCGAGCCCGGCGAGCTCGAGCCGCTGACCGCAGCCGTCCGCGACGCCGGCCGGGCGCGATCGGCGGTGGAGCACGTGCGGACGGTGCAGCGGCTGGAGCACGCGGCGCGCCGGATCGCCGGGTTCTTCGACGACGTGGACCTGTGGCTGACGCCGACGCTGGCCGCGCCGCCGGTCCCGCTCGGGTGGTTCGACCCGCCGCCGTCGGACCCGCTGGAGCCGCTCGACCGCGACGCGCGGTTCTCCCCGTTCACCTGGATCGCCAACCTGACGGGACAGCCGGCGATGTCGGTGCCGCTGTCCTGGAACGACGAGGGACTGCCGATCGGCAGCCACTTCATGGCGCGAGCCGGCGCGGAGCGCGTCCTGTTCGCCGTCGCGGCGCAGCTGGAGCAGGCACGCCCGTGGGCGCACCGGCGGCCACCCGTCGCGTCGCACCCGCACGCCGCGATCACGCCGTCGATCTGACCACACGAACCACCGCAGGAGGGGCCGGGAACCATGCAAGGCAGCCGGACGTCAGTCGCCGACAGCGTCGCCCCACGGCTCGAGCGCACGCTCGGGCTGCGGCAGCTCGTGCTGTTCGGACTGGCCTACATGACGCCGCTCATCGTGCTCGGCACGTTCGGCGTGCTCGCCGCCGACACGGATGGCGCGGTGCCGTCCGCCTATCTGCTCGCGCTCGTCGCGATGCTCTTCACCGCCTACAGCTACGGCCGGATGGCGTCCGCCTATCCGGTCGCCGGGTCGGCGTACACGTACGTGCGCCGCACGATCGGCCCGCGGATCGGCTTCCTCGTCGGCTGGGCGGTGCTGCTCGACTACCTGTTCCTGCCGATGGTGATCTGGCTGATCGGGGGCGCGTACCTGTCGGCGCAGTTCCCCGACGTGCCGACCTGGGTCTGGATCGTCGCGTTCATCGGCGTCACGACCGTGCTGAACATCCTCGGCGTGCGCGTCGCGGCGAACGTGAACGCGCTGCTGATGACGTTCCAGGTGCTCGTGCTCGTGCTGTTCGTGGCGTTCTCGATCGGCTACGTCATCGACCACGACGGCGGCGGCGCGCTGCTGAGCACCGCCCCGTTCGGCAACGACGCGACGACGATCGCGACGCTCGCCGGCGGCGCGGCCATCGCGGCGTACTCGTTCCTGGGGTTCGACGCGGTCACGACCCTCACCGAGGAGACGGTCGATCCGAAGCGGACGGTCCCCCGGGCGATCCTGCTGATCACGGTGCTCGGCGGCGCGATCTTCGTGATCACGTCGTACACGACCCAGCTCGTGCATCCGGGCGGGACGTTCGCCGATCCCGACTCCGCGGCGTACGACATCGCCCGGACGATGGGCGGCAGCCTGCTCTCGTCGATCGTCGTCGCGGGGCTGATCGTGGCCCAGAGCGCGTCCGGGCTGGCGGCACAGGCGAGCGGGTCGCGCCTGATGTACGCGATGGGCCGCGACGGCGTGCTGCCGCGCCGCGTGTTCGGCTACGTCCATCCGCGCCTGCGCACGCCCGCGCTGAACATCGCCGTGGCCGGGGCGGTCGGCCTGATCGCGCTGCGGTCGGACGTCGCGACGTCGACGTCGTTCATCAACTTCGGCGCGTTCACCGCGTTCACGTTCGTCAACCTCGCGGTCATCGCGTTCTTCGTCCGCCACCGCGAGGAGCGCGGCCCGGCGCGGGTGCTCGGCTTCGTGGTGGCGCCGGCCTGCGGCGCGGCGTTCGACATCTGGCTGCTGACCAAGCTCGACGGGACGGCGGTCACGATCGGCCTCATCTGGCTGGGGGTCGGCGTCGTGCTGCTCGCCTACCTGACCCGGCTGTTCCGCGTCCCGCCGCCGGAGATGCGCTTCGACGGGGCGGAGGAGCCGACGGTGGCGACGAGCCCGGCCGCGGAGGCGCCAGCGCCGAGCGTCATGGCGTGACGCGCGTCAGGCGCCGGGGAGGCGGTCGTGCATACCGGGCGGCGTCGGTGGGGAAAGGCGCGGAATGCCACAGCCGCGTCTCGCTCTCGCCGTCTCGATCGCGTTGCTCGCGCTCGCCGGGTGCGGCGGCGACGGCGGCGACGCGACCACCACCGCCGGATCGACCGCGCCCGCGACCGAGGAGGAACGGGTCCGGGCCGCCGCCGAGCGGTTCCTCGACACGCGCGACGCGCGGCTCGCGTGCCGCGAGCTCGTGACGACCGGGTTCATCGAGACGTGGGCCGGCGGCGACCAGGCGGCGTGCGTGACGTCGCTCGAGGAGCAGGACGACCGGGGCGAGGCCCGGGTGGAGTCGGTCGCGGTCGACGGGCCGCGGGCGACGGTGGCGGTCGCGCACACCGGCGGCCAGCTCGACGGGGTCAGCGGCGGGCTCGTCTTCGCCGACGAGGGCGGGGCGTGGAGGCTCGACGACTACGAGGACGACTACCTGCGCGCGACGTTCACCGCCTCGATCACGGCCGCGGGCGAGGGGGCCGAGAGCAGCGCCGCGCTGTCGTACGCGCCGCTGCGCGAGTGCATGGCGGCGCAGGCGGCCGAGCTGCCCGCCGACCGGGTCCGCCGCTTCATGCGCGCGGCCGGCACGCAGACGCGACAGGCGCGCAGGCAGATCATCGCCGTGATGCAGGAGTGCGAGCTGGAAGCCTCGGAGTACGTGGCCGACCGGCTCGTCGAGGGGCTGTTCTCGGGCGACGAGCACTCCGACGCCTACCGCCGCTGCATGCGGCGCGAGCTGACGCCGCTGCTGGGCGCGACCGGGCTGTGGAAGCAGGCGATCTCGGGCGGCGGACGCGAACCCTCGGGCGCCGAAGCCGCCGCGCTCGCCGGCCTCGTCGGCGGCGCGCAGGGCGGCTGCAAGGGCCGCTGACGACCTACGCGCGCGCCCGCTGGACGCGCAGCACGATCGCCACGATCGCCGCGCCGACGATCAGGCCCAGCAGCGCGGAGGCGGCCGTGTTCGTCAGCCATGCGGCGACGCCGCCGACCGCGCCGAGCGCGTCGTGCACGTCCTCCTCGAGGTGGTGGACGGCGTCGTACGGCGCCGAGAGGCCGAGCTCGTCGAGCCCGACCAGCAGGATGTGCCCGCCGACCCACAGCATCGCGGCGATGCCGACCTTCGCCAGCACCGACAGGACGACCGGCATCCCGCGCACGAGCCCGCGGCCGAGCGCCGCGGCGGCGCCCTCGGCGGTCTGCGCCAGGCGCAGACCGACGTCGTCCATCTTCACGATCAGCCCGACCACGCCGTAGACGCCGGCGGTGATCGCCAGCGCGACGAGCACGAGGATGATCGCCCGCGACAGGAACGGCTCGTCGGTGACCTCGTTGAGCGAGATCACCATGATCTCGGCCGACAGGATGAAGTCGGTGCGGATCGCCGCGCCGACGAGGATGTCCTCGTGCTCGGGTCCCTGCACGACCGCGGGCTCGCCGCCCTCGTCGTGGTGGGTCCCGTGCCCGCCCAGCAGCTCCCACACCTTCTCGGCGCCCTCGTAGCAGAGGTACGCGGCCCCGATCATGAGGATCGGGGTGATGATCCAGTCGACGAACTCGCTGAGGATCAGCGCCGCGGGCAGGATGAAGACCAGCTTGTTGCGCAGCGACCCGACGGCGATCCGGCGGATCATCGGCAGCTCGCGCTCGGGCCGGAACCCGTGCACGTAGCGGGGCGTGACCGCGGCGTCGTCGACGATCACGCCGGCCGCCTTCACGCCGGCCCGCGAGGCGCCGGCGGCCACGTCGTCGACCGACGCGGCGGCGGCCCGCGCCAGCATGGCGATGTCGTCGAGGAACGCGGCGAGCCCGGCGCTCATGGCCGGCCTCCGCATCCGAACGCCGGTCCCGGCGAGCCCGCTGTGGTCACCGCGCGAAGGGTAGGCGCGTCGCGGACCGATGAGTTCCCCGGCCCACGGCGGTCGGCAGTCACAACGACCCCGACCGAGCAGGAGGCGCCCATGACCGAGACCCCGGCGGGCCGTCCCGTGCCGCCCGTCACCGACCGGGCGACGTGGCAGGCCGCCATCGACGAGCTGCGCGTCGACGAGAAGGCGCACACCCGCGCCGGCGACGCGCTGGCCGCCCGCCGGCGCCGCCTGCCGATGGTGGAGGCCGACCCGTCGACGCCGCTGATCGGCGTCGACGGGCCGGCGACGCTCCTCGACGCGTTCGCGGGCCGCTCCCAGCTCATCGCCTACTTCCAGATGTGGCATGCCGGCCGGCCCGCCGCCGAGCAGTGCGAGGGCTGCACGTTCTCGACGAGCCACATGACCGAGCTCGCCTACCTGCACTCGCGCGACGTCAGCTACGCGACCTTCTGCGACGGGCCGCCCGAGGAGGGCTTCCGCTACCGCGCGTTCATGGGCTGGACGATGCCGTGGTACGCGGTGCCGCCGGAGTCGGTCGAGCGGCTCGTGGCCGGCCGCCACTTCGGGATCCTCGTCAGCTACCTGCGCGACGGCGACCGCACGTTCGAGACGTACTGGACCACCGGTCGCGGCAACGAGGTGATGGCCCCGTCCTACGGCCTGCTGGACCGCACGGTCCACGGCCGCCGGGAGCTGTGGGAGGACTCGCCGCCCGGCTGGCCGCAGGCCTACGGGACCCGGGGCGGCCAGTTCCGCCGCGACGGGCGGCCGGCCGCCCAGTGGTCCCGCCTCGAGGCCGGCCGCAGCGACGACCTCACAGGCGCACGACGTCGAGCTCCGTCGGCACGATGATGCCGGCGCAGGCGACCGCCTCGGGCAAGGTGCTGCTCGCCAACCTGCCGGAGGCCGAGCTGGACGAGATCCTCGCCCGCCCGGTCACGCCGCTGACCCGCCGCACGAAGACGTCGGCGACCGCGATCCGCAAGGAGCTGCGCCAGATCGCCGCGCGCGGGTGGGCGCTCAACGACGAGGAGAGCGAGGTCGGCCTGCGGGCGGTCGCCGTCCTGGCGCCGGCCGAGCGGACCGGCATCGGCATCGACGCGGCGATCACGGTCGCCGGGCCGGCGGAGCGGATGGACGCCAAGCACGTCGACCGCATCGCCGAGGTCCTCACCTCCGAGATCGCCGCGTTCAGTCCGCTGCGCTGAGCGCGTCCGCGCTAGGGTGCCGGCGGATGGTGCTCGGCAGGGGGCGACGGTTTCGGCGTGCGCTGCGCGCGTGCGGCGCGCTCGGGTGCGTGCTCGCCGGCGCGTTCGTCGTGACGCCCGCGGCCGGCGCGCAGTCGGCGGTCCCCGTCGCGAACGGGGTCGTGGCGACGCCCGACGGCGGCGGTCTGGCCTGGCAGGTGCGGGTCAAGGCGACCACGATCGGCTCGGTGCCGGGCCTGTGCTTCGAGCTCGATCACGCGTGGGACGCGGAGGGCACGTCGTTCGGCAACGTCGCCGGGGCGTGCGCGGCCGGGAGCCGCAACGGCCGCTTCAGCCTGCGGGCCGGCTCGTGCCGCGGCGTGGCGATCATGTTCGGCACGGGCAGCGCGGGCGAGCGCCGCATCCGCAAGGTCGGGCTCGTGGTCCCGCGCAACACGCGCACCGTCCGGCTCACCTTCGCCGACGGCCAGACCGTGACCGTGCGGACGCATCGCGCGCCGCCGGGGCTGCGCCGGCCGGTGCGGCTGGCCTGGCACGTCGACGGCGGCGAGGCGTCGCCGGCGCGCGCGGTCGCGCGCGACGGCAAGGGCCGCGTCGTCGGGCGCTGGAAGCCCGGTCTCGGCTGCTGACGGCCGGCCCGGAGGGCGATCGTGCGGGGCCTGGTCACGTGCGATGACATTCGCGGCGGCTCGCGGTCTCACCAGCATGAACGCACCAGCGCCGGTCACCATCACGCCGGTCCTCGTCGCCGACCTCTTCGTCGAGAACGAGCCGATGCCGCTGTACGTGCACGTCATCGACCACCCCGATGCCCGCGTGCTGGTCGACACGGGCATGACCGCTCTGCACCCGTTCGCCGCCGAGCTGAACCCCACGCTGCACCCGCTGACGGAGCAGGACTTCGACGTCGACGCCGTGGACCTCGTCGTCAACACCCACCTGCACGCCGACCACTGCGGCGGCAATCACCTGTTCGCCGATCGCCCGATCTACGTGCAGCGCACCGAGCTCGACGACGCCCACACCGAGGACGAGTACCTGCTCGAGTGGGTCGACGCGCCCGGCGTCAGCTACGAGCCCGTCGACGGCGAGTACGAGCTGCTGCCGGGCATCCGCCTCGTCCCGGCGCCCGGCCACACCCGCGGCAGCCAGATCGTGGTCGTCGAGACCGGCGGACGGCCGCTGGTCGTCGGCGGCGACGTCGCGGTGTGGCACGGCGAGTTCGACGAGCCGCCCACCGAGGGGCGCCTGCGGGTGCGCGCGCTCGAGCCCGAGCTCGTCTGGCTCTCGCACGAGCACGAGCCGTGGCGGCCCCCGGCCGCCTGACGCGGCGGCCGGGGAGGAGGCCTACCAGCCGATGCCGATCGTCAGCCGCGTCGGCGGCTGCGCGTTGGGCAGGATCGTCACCGAGCTCTGGTCGTTGACGTCGTCATAGGCGAACGCGTACGAGCGGCGGCCGATGTTGATCGAGTGGAAGAACGCCGCGTAGTCGTTGTCGAGGCCGGCGCGGTAGTAGGCCGACGGCCGGTACCAGTCGCTCGTGTCCGGCGCGACGCCGCGGTTGAACGCCGCGCACAGCTCGGCGCCGAGCTCCAGGGCGGTCGTGCTCATGCCCGCGGACGCCAGCGTCCCCGCGCACTGGAACACGTCGGGCGAGGACGGCTTGTCGACGACGAACGGGCCGGCCCCGTCCTTGGTGAACGTGAGCTGGTCGCCCGTCACCTGGCCGGTGAACGTCTGGCCCAGCCGGGTGAGGCGGAAGCCGTTGCGCCAGGCGCTCCACGCGCGATCGATCGCCGGGTTCAGGAGGTCGGCGTAGGGGCCGCCGGCGTCGAAGGCGGCCGCGCTGCGCGGCGCGAGGATCCGCGTCCGGCCGGCCAGGCCCTTGAACGGCCTGCTGACCCTGGCGCGGTAGCGCTTGAAGACCTGGGCGCGACGCAGCGTGATGCCCGTGCGGCGGTCGTAGTTGCTCGACGTCTGCTGCAGGCGGACCGTGAGCGGGATCGCGAACTGGTCGACCTGCGTCGTGTTGCCGCCGAACGGGATCGAGCCGTACTGATACGTGAACTCGTACCAGTCGAAGACGGTGTTGAAGTTCGGGTCGGTGCGCGAGCGCAGGTTCGGGCCCGCCCAGCCGCTGTCGTCGGGCGCGATCACGAGGTACATGGGCTCGCCGACCGAGATGTACAGCCGCCCGCCCTGGACCTGCGGCGGGATGCGCACCGTCGACGCCTGCGCGAGCGTGAACGACATGTTCGCGTAGCGCTGGCCGTTCTTCGTCAGGTGGCCCGGGGCGTCGGCCATCGTGTGGTCCAGCGGCGCCATCGTCCCGTCCGCGCGCAGGTAGGCCCACCGGCCGGGCGAGGTCTGCCCGAGGCCGGTGACGTAGATCTGCCCGTCGCTCCACTTGCCGTGCGTCTGGTTGACGAACGTGACGGGGAAGCTCCCGTCCGCCTGGCCGAGCGCGGGCGCCGCAGCCGTCGCGGCCGCGGCGGCGATCAGCGACAGGGCGAGCGCGACCCGGCGGGCGATGCCGATCCTGGTCATGCGGCGCACGCTACGGGAACGCGAGCGCCCCGTCACGGCAGCATCGAGGTCGCGCGGCGGTCCGAGCACACGTACGACGCGCGGTGATCCCACGAGCCCTTGCCGTCGGTCGTGAGGTCGCCGTTGAAGTCGATGCTCACGTAGCCGCGCAGCTCAGACGGGGCGCCGTAGGACGGGTAGTACCGGCGGCCGATCAGGCTCTGGTACGGCGTCCACTTCTTCGCGGCGACGGTCTCGACGAACGCGGTGCTGCGCGTGCCGTCGTCGCGCCACAGCGGGTCGAAGCCGAGGGCCACCTCGAACGGGAACCCGTAGCCCGGCGGGCAATACCAGAAGTCCGACCGCTGGCGGCGGTCCGGCTCGTTGTGGTCGTTCAGCCCGCTCAGCGTCGTGACCCACACGCAGCGGCCGTCGCCCTGGCCGTGGAGCGAGGCCGGGCAGCCGAACGGCGCCGAGACCTTCATCGTGGAGAACTCCGGGTTCTGCCACTGCTCGGGGAAGTACTCGGTCTTGGGCGGGCCGGAGGCCAGGAGCGCGCCGGGCAGCGGCCCGCCGGCCTGCGCGGTCGTGTCGCCGCCGGGCTCGGTGACCGCGACCGTCTCGCCGGCGACCCTGCAGTTGTCCTTCTCGTTGCGCTCGGCCACGTCGCGCCCCGCGTCGGCGCAGGCGATCACGTGGTAGATCCCGGGCTCCAGCGAGTCGGGGACCTTCCACGCCGCGTCGACGGCGTCGCGCGATCCGGGCGCGAGCGCGTCCGTGCGCTCGAGCGGCAGCAGCGTGTCGCCCCGGTCGAGCCGGCGATCCCGCGAGAGCGCGAAGCGCAGCCGCGAGGCGCCCGCCCGGCCCGTGCCGTCGTTGAGGACGGTGGCCTTCAGCCTGATGCCGTAGGTGCCGGCCTGGCCGGTCGGCACGGGATCGGCGACACGCACCTCGAGGTCGGGACGGGGCGCCGCGCCGGCGGCGGTGGGGAGGACGCAGAGCCCGGCGAGCGCCAGGGCGACCAGCGAGGTTCGAGCCTTCATGGCCGCGACGCTAGGGGACGTCGGCGTCTCAGCGGCGGGGTCTGGCTCCCCAAGGGCATGGGGAGCCAGACCCACCCGCCGGGCGCCGTCAGGAGCCGCGCTTGCGCTTGGGGACGTCCGCCGGACC
>Ga0182748_1001846_pt1 | contig 19935 bp, 15 predicted proteins | sample eDN3rd37CKraftOP_FD_128877 | JGI IMG/M metagenome (GOLD analysis project Ga0182748, IMG submission 128877) | Enriched Organic Plus compost microbial communities from Emeryville, California, USA - eDNA 3rd pass 37_C Kraft OP (version 2) (version 2) ...
ATCGTCATCCCGGCGCAAGTGGGGATGCAGGACGCCGCAGCCGATCGACAGGCCACAAGGTACCGGATTCCGGGTCTCGCTCGCCCGGAATGACGGCATCAAGCGACCACCGCCGCGCGCAAGCGCCATCACTTCTTCGGCAAATCCAACCGTATGTGAAGTTCGCGCAACTGCTTCGGCGTCACCTCGGACGGTGCGCCCATCAGCAAATCCTCGGCGCGCTGGTTCATCGGGAACAGCACCACCTCGCGCAGGTTTTCCTCGCCCGCGAGCAGCATCACGATTCGGTCGATGCCGGGCGCGATGCCGCCGTGCGGCGGCGCGCCCAGTTCGAAGGCGTGCAGCATGCCGCCGAACTTCGCCTTGAGCACTTCTTCCGGATAGCCGGCGATGGCGAAGGCCTTCTTCATCACTTCGGGACGATGGTTACGGATCGCGCCCGAGGACAGCTCGATGCCGTTGCAGACGATGTCGTACTGGATCGCCATGATCGACAGGATCGTGTCCTTGTCGTTGGGATCGAGCGCGAGGAAGTCCTCGACCGGATAGTTCGGCATCGAGAACGGGTTGTGGGAGAAGTCGATCTTCTTCTCCTCCTCGTTCCATTCGAACATCGGGAAATCCACGATCCAGCAGAATTCGAAGCGGTCCTTGTCGATCAAGTCGAGTTCCTTGGCCACGCGCGTGCGCGCCTCGCCGGCGAACTTGTACTGCTTGGCCGGATTGCCGCCGACGAAGAACACCGCGTCGCCGGTCTCGAAGCCGTTGGGCCGCAGATCGGCATATTTGCGGATGAATTCGCCCGGCAGGCCGACCGCGACCTTGGCATGCTCGCTGGCATGGGTGCCGAAGAATTTTTTGAGCTCGGCGGTGCGCTCCGGCCCCAGGTTCTTGGCGATCGGACCGGCGCCGCCTTCCTCACCCTCGCGCCAGAAGATGTAGCCCAACCCCGGCTGCCCCTCGCCTTGCGCCCAGGAGTTCATGCGGTCGCAGAAGGCGCGGTTGCCGCCGCCCGGCGCCGGGATCGCCCACACTTCGAACTTGGGATCGTTGGCGATCTGATTGGCGAAGATCTTGAAGCCGGAGTCGCGGAAGATGTCGGTGACATTGGCCATGACCAGCGGATTGCGCAGATCGGGCTTGTCGGTGCCGAAGCTGCGGATCGCGGCGGCGTAGGGAATGAGCGGGAATTTCGGCGTCACCGGCTTGCCGTTGCCGAATTCCTCGAACACGCCGCGGATCACCGGCTCGACCGCATTGAACACGTCGTCCTGCGTGACGAAGCTCATCTCGAGATCGAGCTGATAGAACTCGCCGGGCGAACGGTCGGCGCGCGCGTCCTCGTCGCGGAAGCAGGGCGCGATCTGGAAATAGCGGTCGAAGCCCGCCACCATGATGAGCTGCTTGAACTGCTGCGGCGCCTGCGGCAGCGCGTAGAACTTGCCCGGATGCAGACGCGACGGCACTAGGAAGTCGCGCGCGCCTTCCGGCGAGGAGGCGGTGAGGATCGGCGTCTGGAATTCGAAGAAGCCGCCCGCCTTCATGCGCGCCCGGATCGAGTCGATCACCCGCCCGCGCAGCATGATGTTGTTGTGCAGCTTCTCCCGGCGCAAATCGAGAAACCGGTATTTGAGCCGGATCTCTTCCGGGTATTCCTGCTCGCCGAACACCGGCATCGGCAGTTCGGCCGCCGGCCCGAGCACCTCGATTTCATCGACATAGACTTCGACCTGGCCGGTCGGCAGGTCGGGATTGTCGGTGCCCTCGGGCCGCCGGCGCACCATGCCGTCGATGCGCACCACCCACTCGGCGCGCAGCTTTTCCGCGAGCTTGAAGGCCGGACTATCGGGATCGGCGACCACCTGGGTGATGCCGTAATGGTCGCGCAGGTCGATGAACAGCACGCCACCGTGGTCGCGAATGCGGTGGCACCAGCCGGACAGGCGCACCCTGTTGCCGATATCGCCCTCGCGAAGCGCGCCGCAGGTATGTGAGCGATAGCGATGCATGACTGGTTCCTGTGCCGATTCAGTGGTTTCCGTCGAAGGCGCGCGAAAAACGCATGGGGGGTCGGCTTTGTCAAGGCAACGGGTCGACAGACTCAAGAGCAACCGGCACAGTCTGTTTTCCTGCGTAGCCGGATCACGCGATGCGACGAAAAACGCCCAAGAAACCGGCCCGACCGGTCACATCCGACATGTCCACGGCCGAGGTCGCGGTCGAAAGCCTGATCGCCCACGGGCTCGATACCGTCTACGCCCTGCCCGGCATCCACAACGACCACCTGTTCGATGCGTTCCACCGCGCCGCGGGCCGGCTCAAGGTCGTGCACACGCGCCATGAGCAGGGCGCGGCCTATATGGCGCTGGGCGCCGCGCTGGCGACCGGCCGGCCGCAGGCCTATGCGGTGGTGCCCGGCCCCGGCCTGCTGAATTCCAGCGCCGCGCTGCTCACCGCTTATGGCATGAACGCGCCGGTGCTCGGCCTGATCGGCCAAATCCCGGCCGGCGCTATCGGCCAGGCCCAAGGCCACCTGCACGAGATCCGCGACCAAGCCGGCATCATCAAGCGGCTGGTCGACCATTATGCCTATATCGGCGGCCCGGCCGAGGCCGCGCCCAAGCTCGCCAAGGCGTTCCGGGCCATGGCGGCCGGCCGGCCCGGCCCGGCGGCGGTCGAATGCGCCATCGACGTCTGGGGCCGGCGCGGGAAGGTCGCGCCCGTGGCCCCACCCGCGACGCCGCGGGCGCCCCACATCGACGACGACGCCGTGCGGCGCGCGGCCAAGGTCCTCGCCAAGGCCAAGCGCGTCCTCATCGTCTGCGGCGGCGGCGCCCAGGGCGCCGCGCCGGAGGTCACGCTGCTGTCCGACCTTTTGCAGGCTCCGGTGCTTGGATACCGGCGCGGGCGCGGTGTGCTCGACAGCCGCAACCCGTTCAGCGTGACCCTCCCGCTCGGCCGCGACCTGTGGGGCGAGGCCAACGCGGTGCTCGCGGTGGGCACGCGCCTGTTGATGCAGATGCAGAATTGGGGCGTCGACCGCGACCTTTCCATCGTGCGCGTCGATGCCGACCCGGAAGAGCCCGCCCGCCTCTTTAAGCCGAAAGAGGCGCTCATCGGCGACGCCGCACCGATCCTGCGCCGCCTGCTCGAGGAACTGGTCAAGGTCAATCCGCGCCGTGCTTCGCGCCGCGCGGAAATGCTCGAGCGCCAGGCCAGGTTGCGCCAGCGGCTCGCCAAGCTCGCGCCGCAACTCGCTTATCTCGAGGCCATCCGCGCCGAACTGCCGGAGGACGGCATTTTCGTCGACGAGGTCACGCAAGTGGGCTTCGCCGCCCGCCTGGCCCTGCCGGTCTACAAGCCGCGCACGTTTTTGTCGCCCGGCTACCAGGACAATCTCGGCTGGGGCTACGCCACGGCGCTCGGGGCACAGCACGCGCGACCGGACGTGCCGGTGCTCTCGATCAACGGCGACGGCGGTTTCCTCTACACCGCCAACGAGCTGGCCACCGCCATGCACCACCGCATACCGCTGGTGGCCGTAGTGTTCGTCGACAGCGCCTTCGGCAATGTGCGCCGCATCCAGGAGGAGGTCTTCGGCAACCGGCTGATCGCCTGCGACCTCACCAATCCCGATTTCGTCAAATATGCCGAAAGCTTCGGCGCCGCTGGCCGTCGCGCCCGCAATCCGGACGAGTTGCGCGTGGCGCTGCGCGAAGCCTTCGCCGCCCGCGAGCCGACGCTGATCGAGGTGCCGGTCGGGCCGATGCCCTCCCCCTGGGAGTTCATCCTGATGCCCAAGGTGCGCGGCCGATGAACCGACTTGCCAGCACGGCCCCGAATAAGGTTAGGGTGGCCGCCGAAATGCAACCGATTACTGACAGCCGGGAACTGGCCGAAGTCTGTGCGCGCATGGCGCGTCACCCCTTCGTCACCGTGGACACCGAATTCCTGCGCGAGAGCACGTATTACCCGTTGCTCTGCGTGGCACAGATGGCCTCGCCCGACGAGGCCGTGGTCGTCGACACGCTCGCCCAGGGCATCGACCTCACGCCCTTCTTCGACCTTCTCGCCGACGAGAAGGTCATGAAGGTCTTCCATGCCGCGCGCCAGGACATCGAGATCGTCTGGAACATGGCGGGCAAGATTCCGCATCCGATCTTCGATACCCAGGTCGCGGCCATGGTGCTCGGCTACGGCGACTCGATCTCCTACGACCAGCTCGTGCAGCGTATTACCGGCGACCAGCTCGACAAATCGAACCGCTTCACCGACTGGACGCGCCGGCCGCTCACCGACGCGCAGCTCTCCTACGCGCTGTCCGACGTCACCCATTTGCGCGACGTCTATCTCAAGCTCGACGCCGACCTGCACAAACGCGGGCGATCCAACTGGGTCGAGGCGGAGATGGCCGTGCTGACCTCGCCCGACACCTATCGCGCCGATCCCGAGCGCGCCTGGGAGCGGCTCAAGAGCCGTGTGCGCAAGCCGCGCGACCTCGCCGTCCTGATCGAGGTGGCGGCTTGGCGCGAGCGCGAAGCGCAGTCGCGCGACGTGCCGCGCTCGCGCGTGCTCAAGGACGAGGTGATCGGCGACATCGCGACCCAGCATCCCACCACCATCGAAAAGCTCGGGCAGTTGCGCTCGCTGCCGAAAGGCTTCGAGCGCTCGCGCTGGGGGGCTGAGATCGTCGAGGCGGTCGCGCGCGGCCTCGAGCGCGACCCCAAGACACTGCCGCGGCTCGAACGGTTCAAGCCGGCGGCCAACGGCGCGGCCACGGTGGAGTTGCTGAAAGTGCTCCTGCGCATGACTTCCGAGACGCACGGCGTCGCCGCCAAGGTGATCGCCACCGTCGACGAACTCGACCGCATCGCCGCCGACGACAATGCCGACGTGCCCTCGATGAAGGGCTGGCGGCGCGAACTGTTCGGCGAAAAGGCGCTCGCGCTCAAGCACGGCAAGCTGGCGCTGGCGGTGGAGAAGGGCAAGGTCGTCGCGGTGGAGAAAAGTTAGTTTGCCGGCTTTTCCGGCTTTGCCGGCATTCGCCTGCGCGCAACTCACTTCGACGCGTTGGTCGCGGTCCGCTGCAACAGCTGCGCCTTCGTCACGCCCGACACGGTGGCGGCGAGATTGAGCTCCGCAATGGCATGGCCGCCGAGGCTGCGGAAACGCGAAGACACCACGGCGAGATTCAGCTTCCGGATTTCCGGCGGAAGAGCTTCCTTCAGCTTGGCCGGATCGATCGCGCGCTGAAGCGCGTCATGCGCCCGGCCGGCGATTTCCGCCTTGGCCAGTTGAAGCGTGCCGCTCTTGAGGACGATATCCTCGCCGTCGGGGGTAATGTCCGGTTCCGCCAGCTGGAGCGCCGGAACGGCGGCGTTCGTCTCGCTCAGATAGACCGGAATGCTGCCATGAAACGGCTGCGTGCCGTCCTTCCGCTTGGTTACGCTTCTCCAGGTATGGATGGTCGGCACTTTCAGGTCGATGAAGGCGAGTTTCGTCTTGCGCCATCGAATGGCGGCCTGGTGCGAGCCCATCGTGCACGACCATACATCGATCCGACCGGTCATGAACATGACGAGCTGGTCATCGCGCGGCCAGAGCGACCCGCTCTTGAGCGATACGATCGGGCTCTGATTGTCGCCGTGCCGCTTGGCGCAGCCGTCCTTCGACAAAGCCAGCGCATGCACCACGTTGCCGAACTGCCGCTGCACATCCACCAGGTCGGCGAGGATCCGCGCTTCGACCATGAGCCCGTCGCCGGCCGGCCGGATATTGACCCAAGCCGTGGCGCTGATCGTGACCGGCACGCCGTAGACGTCGTTCGTGATGTCGACCGGTTTCCCCAATTCCTGGGCCGCCGCCCGCGACAGCAGCCCGACCAGAAGCGAGATGCCGAAAGCCAGCGCCCGCATGTTCCCCCTCCCCGGCCTTATCCCACAAGGCGAACCGGTAACATCTTAGGCGGCCTCCCGATGCCGCCAAGCCTGCAATTCGGCTCGCGTGAGCGGCCGCCCTGGCTGTAACGGCGGCCCTGTGAATTCAGTGAATATCGCGCCGGCGCGCCCGCCGGATCAATGCCACCGCCACGCTGGGCGCACCAGCCCGCATCGGCCGCCGCCCACCGGACCCCCAAGGCAGCGCGCAAGCGCGTCGCGGGGCTGGCATTTTGGCCGCGCCCCGATGCCGCCACGCCTTGATCTGGCGCAAAGTCGCTTGCCGCCGCCCCTACAAGATCGGTTCCCGACAGCGGAGGCCGATCGAACGGCCCCGCGCAAGACCGGGACTCTCATGGGCCAGCTCGTTCTCGCCGCCAAGGTCACGCATGTGCCCTCGCTCCTGATATCGGAACGCGAGGGCCCGCTGAAGGGACGGCGCGAGGCTCCGATCGCATCGCTGCGCGAGATCGGCAAGCGCGCGCGCGAACGCGGCGCCGACACCTTCCTGGTGTTCGACACGCATTGGATTTCCAATTTCGGCTTTCACCTGAACGCGAATACCTGGCACCGGGGCATCTACACCAGCCACGAGGCGCCGCACATGATTCAGAACCTGCGCTATGACTATCGCGGCAACCCCGCGCTCGCCGAACTGATCGCGGACGAGTCGAAGAGCGACGGCCTCGACGCCCTCGCGCACCGGATAACCACGCTCCCGCTCGAATACGGCACCATCGTGCCGATGCGCTACATGAATGCCGACGGCGCGCTGCACGTCGTATCGGCCGCCGCGCCGATCTTTGCCTCGATCGACGACAACCGCCGTTTCGGCGAAGCCGCGCGGCGGGCGATCGCGCGGGCCGACGCCAAGGTTGCCGTGCTCGCTTCCGGCTCGTTGTCGCACAAGCTGGTCAGCACCAGGGACCTCGGCAACGGCCAGTGGGACACGATGACGAGCGAATTCAACCGGCAGATGGACCTGCGCGTGCTCGAATTGTGGAAGGCGCGGCGCTACCGGGAATTCCTGGCGCTGCTGCCGGAATACGCCACCAAATGCTCGGGCGAGGCGCTGATGGCCGATACCGCGATGCTGTTCGGCCTGCTCGGCTGGGAGAGCTATGCCGGCGAAGCCGAGCAATTATGCGATTACTTCCCGTCGAGCGGCTCGGGCCAGGTCAACGTGGAATTCCACGTCGGCTGAAACCGGGCGGCATCTTTACGCGCGACCTGGCCGAAGCCCTTAGCATCATTCGACGTCATCTTGCGGCGAGCTCGCCTATTTGTACGACCGCACAGCATGTTGGCCGCCGGTACGCGCAACGCGCAGCGATGCGCAAGGGAACTTTTTACACGACGTTTAGGTTTTATTTATTCGTAACGCCCGTTTCTAAACACCGCAATGCCTGCCGGCTGTCCCTCTATCTGCCTACCATCGACAACAAAGCTTTCGTCATGCGCTCCGATCGCGCCGGGACCTTTCGGCGCCGGCGGCTGATGCGTTCGCGCCGGCGCGCCGCGGGGGACTCGTGCGCCCTGGGTCACGAAAGCAAGCGCCTTGCTGAACGGCAACGACTTCGAGGGACGACAATGCGTTACACTATATTGGCCGCCATGCTGCTGGGCGCCGGACTCGCGACACCGGTAATGGCGGCGAAAAAGCCGGCCGCGCCGGCACCCGTGCAGGCTCATGCGCCGACCGCCGCGCCGACCTGGAACAACTGTTTCTATCTGGGCTGGATCCGCGGGGTCCACGTGGAGCAGGACGAACTGCCGGACTTCATGGAACAATGCCTGGCGGACAAAGTGCCGTTCGGCGAGGATTTCGAGAAATACATCAAGGAAACGTCGCGCTAGGCGCCGGCATCCGGGCCATGCCCGGATGCGCTTCACGTTTCGATCGCCGCATCGCGCCCGATCAGGCGCGCGAGCTGGCGTAGCCGTCCCATCAGCCGGTCGCTTGCCAGCTTGCCATAGCTGCCGGGCAAGGAAAGCACGAGCTTGCCGCGCCTGACCTGCATCGCCGTTTTGGGAAGCACGCCGGCCTGCCCGGCCGTGAGGATATAAGCCACGCGCATGGCCGCCCCGAGCACGCGCGCGCGATCGAGCATGCGGGTGGACGCGAGTTCGCGCAGGCGCGGCGACAACTCCTCTTCGCTCAGGCCGGCGTGACGGAAATAGACCGCCAACGCCAGATAGGCGCGGCCGGGATGATCGACCGCGACGAACGCGCCGTGCGCGATGATGTTCATCGCCTGCTCGCTGCGATAGTCCGGATGCGCGCGCCAGCCGATGTCGCCGAGCAGGCAGGCGGCATGACGCAGCCGGCGTTCCTCGGCCGTCTCCTCCAGCTTGGACGAGGCTATGAACCGGTCGGTCCAGGCGATCAGTTCTTCGCTGTGGCGCGGCGAGCGCGAGCGCAGCACGTTGAGATCGGCGGCCGCCGCGATCAAGGGATCGCGCGCCCGTTGCGCCGCGCGCAGCCGTTCGTACAGCAGCCCCTCGCGCACGCCCATCACCGAGATCACCACGTCTTTCGGCTTGATGGTCCGGATCAGGTTTTCCAACACGATCGCGGCATAGGCGAGCAGCGGCCGGCGTGCCGCATTGACCACCTCGATCTTCGACAAGGTCTCGGTATCGACGCGATGCACCAGCCGCGCGAACTCGAGCGCCTCGCGCGCCGGAATGCAGTAATTGTGCATGACGTGGAACGGATAGCCGACCTGCCACATGTGCAGCCGCGCCAGCGCGCGCCACGTGCCCCCGACGGCATAGAAGGTGCGGTCCTCGCCGTCGTGCAGCATGTCGAGGTCCTCGAACGCCTCCTCGACGAACTTCTCCGCCTTCTTGAGCGACTTGCCGGAAAGGTCCTGCAAGGCGAGCCCGCCGAGCGGCAGCGTTATGCCGGAGCGCACGCGCGATCCGTGCACGTCGACGAGTTCGAGCGAGCCGCCGCCGAGATCGCCGACAATCCCGTCCGGCTTGTGAATGCCGGAGACGACGCCGAGCGCGGTCAAATGCGCCTCGCGTTTGCCCGAAAGGATCTGGATTCGCGTGCGGCAGATGCGCTCGGCCTGCGCGATGAACGCCGGACCGTTGCGCGCGTCGCGGCAGGCGGCGGTGGCGATCGCGAAGATGCGGTGCACACGCAAATTGTCGCATAGCGCGCGGAAGCGCCGCAGCGTCGCATAGGCCGTCTCGATCGCGTCTTGCGGCAGCAGCCGCGTCGTCTGCACCTGGCGGCCGAGACCGGCGAGCACCTTCTCGTTGAAGATCGGCGTCGGCGCGCGAGTCAGGCCTTCGTAGACCACGAGGCGGATCGAATTCGAGCCGATATCGATGACCGCGATCGGCGGGCCGTGGTCGAGCCGGCCCTGGGCGGGTGCGCTGGCCACGGACCGTCGCTTAGGCGCTTTCGCCGAGCCGGCGGAGGAAACTGCGGGGCGACGATTCTTTGAGCGATTTTCCACGGCCCGACAGGCTCGGATTAGTCATGAAATACTTGTGGGCGTTGAACGGTTCCTCGCCCGGCGCCGCCTTTATGCGCGTGGAGCTGCCATCCGGCAAGAGCTTCCAGCTCTGCTCGTTGTCCTTGAAATTGGCCACCATGATTTGGCCGAGCACCTGCTCGTGCACCGTGGGGTTGAGGATCGGGCACAGCGATTCGACCCGGCGGTCGAGATTGCGCGGCATCATGTCGGCCGACGAAATATAGACCGCCGCCTTGGGATGCGGCAGCCTGTTGCCGTTGCCGAAACAGTAGATGCGGCCGTGTTCGAGGAAGCGGCCGATGATGGATTTGACCCGGATATTGTCGGAAAGGCCCGGCACACCGGGACGCAGGCAACAGATACCGCGCACGACGAGATCGACGGCGACGCCGGCTTGCGAGGCTTCGTAAAGCGCATCGATGATGCCGGGATCGACCAGCGCGTTCATCTTCATCCAGATCGCCGCCGGCCGCCCCGCCTTGGCGTGGGCGATTTCCTCCGCGATGTGATCGAGAATGCGCTTGCGCAAATTGATCGGCGAGACCGCCATGCATTCGAGATGATCCGGCTCGGCATAGCCGGTGATGTAGTTGAAGATGCGCGCCACATCGCGGCCGATCGTCGGATCGGCGGTGAAGAAGGACAGGTCGGTATAGACGCGCGCGGTCACCGGGTGATAGTTGCCGGTGCCGACGTGCACATAGGTCGAGAGCGCGCCGCCGTCGCGGCGCACCACCAGCGACAGTTTGGCGTGCGTCTTCAACTCGATGAAGCCGTAGACCACCTGGGCGCCCGCGCGCTCGAGGTCGCGCGCCCAGCGGATATTGGCTTCCTCGTCGAAGCGGGCCTTGAGCTCGACCAGGGCGGTGACCGACTTGCCGGCCTCGGCCGCTTCCACCAGCGTCTTCACGATCGGGGATTCGGCGCTGGTGCGGTAGAGCGTCTGCTTGATCGCCACGACATTGGGATCGCGTGCCGCCTGCTGCAGGAACTGCACCACCACGTCGAACGATTCATACGGATGGTGGACGATCAGGTCCTTCTGCCGGATGGCGGCGAAACAGTCGCCGCCGTGATCGCGGATGCGCCCCGGATAGCGCGGATTGTAGGGCTCGAATTCGAGGTCGGGCCGGTCGAGCCGGGTGAGTTGCGACAGATCGTTGAGCGCGAGCACGCCGTCGACCAGGAACACTTCGTCGTCCGTCACCGCGAGCGCGCGCTGCACGAAAGCGCGCAGTTCGGCCGGCATCGAGGCGTTCAATTCGAGCCGGATCACCGAACCGCGCCGGCGCTGTTTGAGCGCGGTCTCGAACAGCCGCACCAGGTCTTCCGCCTCTTCCTCGATTTCCACTTCCGAATCGCGGATGGCGCGGAAGGCGCCCAGTCCTTTCACGGTGTAGCCGGGGAACAGCCGGCCGATGAACAAGCCGGTCGTCTCCTCCAAGGTGATCAGGCGGACGCCCTGGTCGGGACTGCTCGGCAGCCGGATGAAGCGCTCGATCCTCTGCGGCATGCGGATGAGCGCGTTCATCGCCTTGCCGTCCTTCACGCGCGCAAGCTGCAACGCGATCGAGAAGCCGAGATTGGGAATGAACGGGAACGGGTGCGCCGGGTCGATGGCGAGCGGCGTGAGCAGCGGAAACACATGGGTGAGGAAGTGCTCCTCCAGCCATGCGCGGTCGGCCTTCTTGAGATCGGCGCCGTCGAGCAAGAGAACGCCGGCGGCCGCCAGGGCCGGCCGCAGTTCGAGCCAGCGTTGCTGCTGATCGTGCGCAAGGCTTGCGACCGCCTCGCCGATGCGGGCGAGTTGTTCGGACGGCGTGAGCCCGTCCGGGCTCTGCGTCACCACGCCCTCGCGCACCTGGCCCTTGAGGCCGGCCACGCGCACCATGAAGAATTCGTCGAGATTGTTGGCCGAGATCGACAGGAAGCGCACCCGCTCCAAGAGCGGGTGCTGCTCGTTAGCGGCTTCTTCCAGGACCCGGCGGTTGAAGTGCAGCCACGACAGTTCGCGATTGATGAAGCGCGCAGGGCTGGCCATCAGCGCGGCGTCGACGCCGCCCGGGACCGCCTCGCGGCCCGTGGCCGGAGCGGTTTCCTCTTTCGATGCAATAGCTTGCGCGCGATCTGGCATGTCGATGAGAACCCGATGGGGCATAGCCGGGTAGCCGGAAATAGTGGCGCCCGGATGACAGTTCGCGCCGGAATGGCCCTTCCCGTCAAGCCGAGGCGATTATTCTACAACGGCTTCGGTTAAACCGGGCTTTCCCGGAACAGCTCCGCGGCCAGCGCCCGCGTCACCGGGCGGTGCTGGCGCATGGCCTCCTCGTCGAGCCGAGCGACCGCGGCGCGCGCCGCCGCGAACGAACGCTCGATGCGATTGGCAAGGTAATTCACCAGCGTTTCGTCGACGGCGATCTGGCGGTCGGCGGCGAGCTTGACGATCAGCGCGCGCAGCAGCGCATCGTCCGGCGGATCGAGCGCCACCGCCGGCAGGGCGCGCAGGCGCGAGGCGAGATCGCGCACATTTACCGGCAAACCCGAAAGCGCCGAGCGCGCGGTGATCAAGACGTAGGCTTCCTGCTCGCGCGCGAGATTGAGCAAATGGAAAAGCGCGCGCTCGTTCAAGCCTTCCGCCTCGACGTCCTCGACCACCAGCGCGCCGGTCACGAAAGCCGCGGGCAGATCGGCCTCACCGAGAAGCTTGGCCGAGAGCACGCGGGCACCGGCGGCCTCCGCCCAGATCGCGGCGAGATGGCTCTTGCCCGAGCCTTCCGGTCCGACGATCGCCATGACGCGGTTGGGCCAGTCCGGCCAGCGCTCGATCAGGCGCAGCGCCGCCGCGTTGGAGGGCCCTTCGAGGAAGTCCTCGCGCGCGAAACTCTCGGGATGCTCGAGCGCAAGCACGAGCTGACGCGGGCCGAAAGAACTCACCATGCCGCTCAACCCGTCTTCTCGCCGGTATAGAGAGAACTCTCCAAATAGCGCTTGAGCGCGAAGCGCGCGAGCACGCCGATGGTAGCGGCCAGCGGCACCGCCACCAGAAGGCCGACGAAGCCGAACAGATAGCCGAAGGCGAGCAGCGCGAAAATCACCCAGACCGGATGCAGGCCGACGCTCTCCCCGACCAGCTTGGGCGAGAGCACATTGCCTTCGATAAACTGCCCGATGAGGAAAATGCCGAGCACCATCAGGATCGAGCTGTAGTCCGGCCAGAACTGCGCCACCGCCACGCCGAGCGACAGCACCAGGCCGGTGAGCGAGCCGACATAGGGGATGAAGGTGATCAACCCCGAGATCAGCCCGATCAAGAGGCCGAAATTGAGCCCGGAAAGGGTGAGCGCGGCGGCGTAGAACGAGCCGAGGATCAGGCACACCGCGGTCTGTCCGCGCACGAAGCCGGCGATCGCGGCGTCGATTTCGCGCGCCAGCCCGCGCACCGTCTCGCGGTGCTGCACCGGCACCCAGGCGTCGACGCTCGCGATCATGCGATGCCAGTCGTAGATCAGATAGAAGGCGACCACCGGCATCACCACGATCAGCGAGAACAGCGACACCAGCGCGCGCCCGCCCGACCACAAAGACTTCAAGAAGGTGCTGATCCACCCCACCCCTTGCGTGACCAGATCGCCGAGGCCCTTGTCGGTGGAGAAGCTGGCGCCGAGCAGCTTGTGCAGCCAGGGCCGGCTCGGATCGCTGAGCAGCTGCTGCAGCTTGGCGACGTAGCCCGGAATGTATTCGATGAACGACGAAAGCTGGCCACCCAGGATCGGCGCCACCAGAAGGATCAGATAGATGAGGGCGAGCACCGCCAGCGTGATGATCAGAAGCGAGGCGGCGAGCCGGTTGACGCCGAGACGTTCGATGCGGTCGGCGAACGGTGTCAGCAGATAGGCGATGGCGAGACCGGCGATGAAGGGAAGCAGGATTTCGCTCAACAGCCACAGAACGAGCACGACCGCGCCGAGCGCGGCGAGCCAGAATGCAACCTGGATCCGGAACGCGTCGTTCACCGGCCCGGGTGCCGGCGGTGGCAGCAATGGTGACTGCGTGCTCATCGGCCAGCCGTCGCCGAGTTCATATGCCGCACCCACTCGGCGACATAGGCGGCGACCGAGAGCAGGGTCAAGGCCGCCACCAGGCCCATGAGCATCTTGTTGAGCAGCGGCACCTCGAAACCGTAGCCGAGCGAGGCGAGCACCACGCAGGCAAAGGCGATCTGCGCCACCGTGTTGAGCTTCGACACCACGAGCGGCTTGACCTTGACCGGACTGCCGACCAGCCAGGACAGCATGACCGCCCCCACGATCATGATGTCGCGCGACACTACCAGGATGACCAGCCAGCGCGGGATCAGGTCATTGACCCCGAGGGTCACATAGATCGACACGATCAACGCCTTGTCGGCGAGCGGATCGAGATAGGCCCCGAGCACGGTGGTCATGCGGAACCTCTTGGCCAGGAACCCGTCGACGGCATCACTCACCCCGGCGACCAGGAACAGCAGGAAGGCGAGCCACAGCAGCCCGGACGCGATCGCCCAGACCACCACTGGCACCAGCAGGATACGCCCCAGCGTGATGAGATTCGGAATACTCAAGTCAGTCCCGGCCTACAGGGGCGTCCGCCGGTGAAGGCCGGAAACGCGCCAAATCCATCGGCAGAATATAACGGCGGGCGGGCCATTGCACGACTTGCAATTTCAACGTAGGACCCCCGTCGCGAGCGAGGACGTTATGGCAGAAAACGAGCGCGGACTCACATACGCGCAGGCGGGCGTGGATATCGACGCCGGCAACCGCATGGTCGACCTGATCAAGCCGCTGGTGCGCGCCACCGCGCGTGCCGGGGCCGACGCGGAAATCGGCGGTTTCGGCGGCCTGTTCGACCTCAAACGCGCCGGTTTCAGCGATCCGGTGCTGGTGGCGGCCACCGACGGCGTCGGCACCAAGGTCAAGATCGCCATCGAAACCGGCCGCCACGACACCATCGGCATCGACCTGGTTGCCATGTCGGTCAACGACCTGGTGGTGCAAGGGGCCGAGCCCCTGTTCTTCCTCGACTATTACGCCTGTGGAAAGCTCGAGCCGGAAGTCGGCGCCGCCGTGGTCGCCGGCATCAGCATCGGCTGCCGGGAGGCCGGCTGCGCGCTGATCGGCGGCGAGACCGCCGAGATGCCCGGCGTCTACCAGGGCGACGACTACGATCTGGCCGGCTTCGCGGTCGGCGCGGCCGAGCGCGGCGCCCTGCTGCCGCGCGCCGACATCGCGGCCGGCGATGTGATCATCGGGCTGGCGTCCTCCGGCGTGCACTCGAACGGTTATTCGTTGGTGCGCAAAGTGGTGGAAAAAACCGGGCTTGCCTGGACCGCCCCCGCGCCCTTCGCGCCCGAGCAGAGCCTGGGCGAAGCCATCATCACGCCCACCCGCATCTACGTGAAATCCTGCCTCGCGGCGATCCGCTCAACCGGCGCGGTCAAGGGTCTCGCCCATATCACCGGCGGCGGCTTTCCCGACAATATTCCGCGCGTGCTGCCGAAGGGCCTGGGCGCGCGCATCGACCTTGCGCGCGTACCGGTGCTGCCGGTATTCAAGTGGCTGGCGGACGAAGGCCGCATCGCGCCGGCCGAGATGCTGCGCACCTTCAACTGCGGCGTCGGCATGATCGCGGTCGCCGCGCCCCGGGATGCCGATGCGGTGACCGCCGCCTTCGCCAAGGCGGGCGAGCGCGCCTTCGTCATCGGCGAAGTGATCGCGGCGCCGCAAGAGCCGCGCGTCGTCTATGACGGCGTCCTCGATCTCGATCTCGGCGGATGACGAGGATGAGCCGCAAGCGCGTCGCCGTTCTCATTTCCGGCCGCGGCTCCAACATGGCGGCGCTGATCGAGGCGGCCAAGGCCGCGGACTACCCGGCCGAGATCGCGCTGGTGGTGTCGAACCGGCCGGACGCCGGCGGGCTTTCGACCGCGCACGCGGCCGGGATCGCAACTGAGGTCATCGACCACACGGCGTTCGGCAAGGACCGCGCCGCGTTCGAGCGCGCGCTGCAGGCGGTGCTCGAGAAGCACCACATCGACCTCGTTTGCCTCGCCGGCTTCATGCGCGTTCTCGGCGCCGATTTCGTCCGCCGATGGCAGGAGCGCATGCTCAACATCCACCCGGCCCTGCTGCCCGCTTTCAAGGGCCTCGACACGCACGCCCGCGCGCTCGCGGCGGGCGTGAAGCTGCACGGCGCGACCGTGCATTTCGTGGTGCCGGAAATGGATTCCGGCCCGATCATCGCGCAGGGCGCGGTCGCCGTGCACGACGACGACACCGAAGATCGGCTGGCGGCGCGCGTGCTCGCCGTCGAGCACCGCATCTACCCGCTGGCGCTCAGACTGGTCGCCGAAGGCCGGGTGCGGGTCGCCGATGGCCGCTGCCGCATAGCCGGCGCCTCGACGGCCGACGCCCCCCTCGTGGTCCCCACCGCCACCTGATTGTCCCTACACTTCTGCGTGAATTTCGGTCGCGCGAATTTTCCGCGCCAGCGCGGTGTTGTAGGCGTCGTGCACCGCCGATCAGAGCGGGGACAATATTTCGGGGAGTCACTCTTATGTCGGGACAGGCTAGCAGCGATACCAAGCTCATATTTCCGGGGTTGGCCGGATTTTACGCCGCGGTTTCGGACCTATGGTATCCGATGCTCCGCATCACCGCCGGTGCGACGCTGTTCATGCATGGCTGGGCCAAGCTGCATTCCGGCGTCACGCCGGTCGTCGGCAGCATGGTCAAGGCCGGGCTCGCGCCGCCGACCGCCTTCGCCTATTTCACGATCTTCCTGGAAACGGTCGGCGCGATCTGCATCGTGCTCGGTCTTTTCACGCGGCTGTTCGCGGCGATCATCGCGATCGAAATGGCGATCATTTGTTTCGTCATCATGATGCCCGCCGGCTATTTCCGGATGGAGCCGACGCTGATCTGGGGCATCCTCTATTTCGCCATCGCGCTGCGCGGCGGCGGCCCCTATTCGCTCGACCGCGTGATCGGCAAGGAGCTCTAAGCCTCCCGGGGCAGCAGGAACGCGGCGAACGGCCGCCGGTCCTGCTGCATCGCAGCGCCCCCACTTAAAGCGGTCGTTTCGCCGCATTGCAATTTATAGTAGCGTCCTGGTCATCGTTGCGGGGGACGATGACCATGACGCGCCTCTTCAAGACGGTGGCGGGGCTGCTGGCGCTGGCCGGCCCCGCCCTGATGACGGCACCGGCCCGCGCCCTGCTCAATCCACCGACGCCGATCACGACCGACACGCGGACGGCCGGTCCCGACTGCAACAGTCCGATTGCGCCGCTGCGCGCCGACAACGGCTTCATGCTTCGGGCGGCCAACAGCAACCTGCAGCGCAAGGTTTGGCAACCGCGCGGCGCGGACATGCCGTTCACCGTCCATGTGGCAAACGGCTTCGATACCAGCGCGGTGGTGCAGGTCTGCATGCGCTGGCACGTCAGCAAGGGCCCCGCTCAGAAATTCACCGAGGCGAGCGCCCGCATCGACTCGATTTCGGCCGCGCGTGATCCGACCATCGTCGCCACCATTCCGGATAATCTGCCGCTCGCGCCGGCCCGCTCGGCATGGACCGCGCAATTGTTCGGCGGCGACGCCAACGTCATCGGCTCTTACGTCGGCCTGGGGCTGGTACCGCTTGCCGATGTGCGCATCATGGTCATCAAGGGCGGTACCATCCAGGCCGATATCATCGGCGCCCTCGGGGTCACCTCGCGCTGGTGGGCCATCCTGCTGGCGCTGGTCTCGACCGTCGCGGTCCTGTTCGTCGTCGCGCGCTTTTGCAAAGCGCAGGATACGCCGGCGGACAACAAATTTGGCGCGCTGCTGCGCATCATCAGCACGCGCAAAGGCTATGCCAGCCTGTCGCAGTTCCAGATCGTGCTGTGGACTTTCGTCGTCGGCGCTTCCGCCATCTACGTCATGGCATTGTCGGGCGAACTGATCACGATCACGACCGGAAGCCTGGTGCTGCTTGGCATATCCGCGACAGCCACGATCGGATCCCAGATCCACAGCAACCGCGAGGAGGCTCGCAACGCCGCCGCGCCGGCGGCGGCGCCCGCCGACGGACAACCGAGCCCGCCTTTGCCCGCCGATGCCGGGACCAAGAACGGTCACGACGACGGACCTCCGCGCAAACCCAGGCTCTGCGATCTCATCACCGACAGAGGGGAAATCGACGTCGCACGGCTGCAGATGCTCTATTTCACGCTCGTCATCGCCGCCTTCGTCCTCATGACGGTCGTTGCGCAGTCGGAGATTCCCGAAATCCCGACCAACTTCCTCGCGCTGATGGGCATCAGCAACGGCGTCTACATGGTGGCGAAGTTCAATAAATGAGTGATCGCCCGCAATGCGTCAGGCCGCCTTGCGCACCCACACCTTGTTGTCGTGGAAAGCGGCGCCGCCATAGGGCGCAATCGGGTCGGCGCCGGTGAGCGTATTGATGCCGCAGCCGTCGGCGTAAGCCGAATTCGGCCAGATCGATTCGGCGATCAGGACGCCGCGGCAGACTCCATCGAACAGGCGCGCGTGCAGGCGCACCTCGCCGCGCCTGTTGCCGAGCACGACATAGTCACCGTCCGCGATGCTCAATCCGGCCGCATCCGCGGGATGGATCATCACCGTCGGCCGCTTCTCGCTGGCGATCGAGGTCGGGGTTTCGGTGAAGGTCGAATTGAGGAAGCCGCGCGCGGGCGAGGTCGCGAGCCGAAACGGATGCTCGGCATCCGCTTCCTCGACCGCGGCCCAATAATCCGGCAGCGGCGGCATCGCCTCCACCGGCCCCGACTGGTAGGGACTGCGGAACGGCACCGTCTTCCAGTCCGGCTTGAAGCGGAACTTGCCGTCCGGCCAGGCGAAGCCGTCGAGATAATGCGCCTGCCGGAACGGCGGCTGACAATCGAGCCAGCGGTTCGCTTCCAATTCCGCCAGCGTGCCGCGCTTCGAGGCGCGCAACATCTGGTCGATCAGTTCGCGCGGGCTCATGGCAAAGCCGGGATGCTCGGCGCCGAGCCGTTTCGCCAGGCCGGCGATCACCTCGTGGTTGTTGCGGCATTCGCCCGGCGGGTCGACCAGCCTGGGGCCGAAGATGAGATATTGGTGCCCGCCGCCGCGATAGATGTCGTCGTGCTCGAGAAAGGTGGTCGCCGGCAGCACAATGTCGGCCATCATGGCCGTCTCGGTCATGAACTGCTCGTGCACGCAGGTGAACAGGTCGGCGCGCGCGAAGCCGCGTTTGACCAGCGTCTGGTCGGGCGCGACCGACATCGGATTGGTGTTCTGCACGATCAGCGCGCCGACCGGCGGGCCGCCGCACAGGGCCTCGGCGTCGCCGGTCAGGATCGCGCCGATGCGCGACTGGTCGAGCATGCGTACCGAGCGATCCCAGGCATCGAGCCCTTCGATCAGCGTCTTGTCGAGCTGATAGATGTCGGCATTGATGTGGAAGGCGCCGCCGCCTTCGAGCTGCCAGGCGCCGGTCACCGCCGGAATGCAGCTCGCCGCGTGCATGGAGGCCGCGCCGTTGCGCGAGCGCGAGAACCCATAGCCGAGCCGGAAGAAGGCGCGCTTGCGCTCCCCGATCAGCCTGGCGAATTCTTCGATCGTTTCCACCGGCGTGCCGGTGATGCGCGACGCCCATACCGGATCGCGGCTCGCCACATGCGCTTCCAGCTCGCGCGGCGCGTCGGTGTACTTGTCGAGATAATCCCAATCGGCCTTGCCGTCGCGAAACAGGCAATGCATGACCGCGCAGGCGAGCGCGGCATCGGTTCCGGGCTTCACCAGGACCGGCAGGTCGGCCTGCTCCATGGTCCCGTTCATGTAGATGTCGACGGCCGCGATCTTGGCGCCGCGTTCCTTGCGCGCGCGCGTGGCATGCGTCATCACATTGACCTGGGTGTTCACCGGATTGGTGCCCCAGATCACCACCAGATCGGACTTCGCCATTTCGCGCGGATCGGGGCCGGCGATACGGCCGACGCCGGCTGCGAAGCCCGAGTAAGCGGGATTGACGCAGATGGTGGAGTGGAAGCCGGAATATTTCTTGACGTGGCGCAGCCGGTGGATGCCGTCGCGCATCACCAGGCCCATGGTGCCGGCATAGTAATAGGGCCACACGCTTTCCGCGCCGTGACGCTGCTCGGCTTTGAGAAAGTTTTCGGCGACAAGATCGAGCGCGTCGTCCCAGGAGATGCGCTCGAACGCACCGGCGCCTTTTTCTCCGATTCGGCGCAGCGGGTGCAGGAGCCGCCCGGCATGGTGCTCGCGCTCGGCATAGCGCGCGACCTTGGCGCAGATCACGCCGTCGGTGTAGTCGTTGTCCTTGGCGCCGCGCACGCGCCCGATGGTGCGCTCGTCGAGGAGTTCGACCTCGAGCGCGCAAGTCGACGGGCAATCGTGCGGACAGGCCGAAAAGCCGATCCGCTTGGGCTGGGGCAGCCGGACGGTTTGATTCAT
>Ga0182748_1001847_pt1 | contig 19933 bp, 18 predicted proteins | sample eDN3rd37CKraftOP_FD_128877 | JGI IMG/M metagenome (GOLD analysis project Ga0182748, IMG submission 128877) | Enriched Organic Plus compost microbial communities from Emeryville, California, USA - eDNA 3rd pass 37_C Kraft OP (version 2) (version 2) ...
ATACCGCCTGCCTGACGGAAACGACTGGCGCGAGCGGGTGTAGCTCAGGGGTAGAGCACAACCTTGCCAAGGTTGGGGTCGAGGGTTCGAATCCCTTCGCCCGCTCCAGTTTTCCGTTAAGTAAAGGCAACAAAATCCCGGCTTTGTCCGGGATTTTTGCGTTTCAAGCATATTTGACATTCCGCAGGAATTACTCCGGAGCAGTGCGGTTGCCGTGTGGTCACGAGTTCAGCCCGTGGAATGCTGACCGCGAACTGAACCTTGATTATCGGGCAGTGCGATGCGTCACGTAACGACGTTTTCTTCGTAAGTCCTTTTAGCCGCTGGAACACAGAGGCAGGCTGGCACGATCAACACGGCGATAAGCATCATCGCAATGAAAGTTGTGTGAAGGGCATGTTGAAGCGCCAGCCGAAGCTCCTGCCGATCGATCAACATTTCCGCGCCATTCAGCAGGTCCCGAAGCTGGTCTGACGTAATCGCTACACCGTGATTTGCGTTGGCAAGACCGTAGGTCAGCACCGCCCCCAGAATGGCCGCCCCAAGCGTACTGCCCAGATTGCGCGAAAAGACATTCGATGCAGTGGCGCTGCCGCGCTCGGACCAGTTCACGCTATCCTGCGTCAGAATCAGCGCCCCGATGTTGAGCAGGCCCATTCCGAATCCCATGATCAGCGAACCGGCGCCCGCCAGTGTGGCAGAGCTTGACGGGTCCAGCATGACGAGCAGAGACGTTCCTATCGGAATGCAGATGCTTCCGACAATCATGATTGGCCGCAATCCGAACCGCGTAAACTGCCGCGAAGCAATCGTTGCTCCGCATGGCCAGCCAAGCAACAGCATCGTCAAGGCAAAGCCCGCAACCACCGGAGAACGGTCGAGAACCGTCTGCACATACATCGGCAGGAATGTCGTCAGCCCCATGATCGACATGCTGGCCAGGAAAACCGCCAGATTGGAGAATGCGATAGGGCGCTTCAGCCACAAGCCGGGCGCGACCATGGGTTCCTTCGCGCGTCGCTCCTGCCAGATAAAGGCAATCAGCGAGATGCCAAAGAGAATGAACGCCAGAATCACTTCCAGCGAAACCGCGCTCTCCATCAGGGTGAGCGCGATCATCAAAGAGGAAATGGAGACGGCGAAAAGCGCTGCGCCAAGCACATCGACCGATACGGGTTTGGAGCGTTTCTCCTCATGCAGGAAGAGGAGAAAGCCCGACGCCGCCAGCATACCGACTGGCACGTTGATCCAGAACACCCACGCCCAGCTGAGATTGTGAATGATCAAACTGCCAAGCAGCGGGCCGACCACCGCAGACAACGCCCAGACGCTGGCAAGATATCCCTGGACCTTGCTGCGCTGAGCTCCGGGAAAAAGGTCTGCCACAACAGTCATGGATGCTGGCTGGATCGCCCCTGCCCCGATGCCCTGCAATAACCGGAAAACAATCATTGAAGGCATTGACCATGCGAAACCGGCCAGTACCGAAGCGATCAGGAACAAGGCGATGCCGAAAAGAAGCACCGGCTTGCGACCATAAATATCCGCCAGTTTTCCAAACACGACTGTCGTGGCCGTCTGGGTCAAAAGAAATGATGAGAAAACCCAGGAATAGAGATTGAGCTGGCCCAGCTGCGCAGCGATCTGCGGCATTGCGGTCGATACAATCGTCGCCTCGACGGCGATCATGGCCATGCTTGCCATGATCGCGGCAACAACGAGCCCGCGATGAGAATGTTTTTCTGTCATGGATTGCCTTCGGACCGGAACCGGTCGTCTTTGAGGGAAGCCTCCTCGCTTCCGACCTGTTTCTTAGACCTGCCCGGCCACCATCGCAATAGGTTGCCCGGCCCGATCAGTACACATTATTGCTACCTCGGTTATGGCAGTCGGCAGCAAGGCGAGGACTGAACGATTGCTCCGATGTGCAGAGAACGGAGGATCAGTTCGCCTTTATACATAATGATGTTCTATCCGGTTGTTTTAATGGGCAATGTGTCCGACAACCGCTTCGCCCTTTTGGAATACCTCCTGGAGAATGACCATGACAAACAGCACAGCGCCCTACTTCCTCGAAGACGCGGACGAAAGCGAGATTTCTTCCGATGTCGCAGGTGTCGGCAATTTTCTGGTAACCACCCACATTCCCATCCGGGCCGATGGGACAATGGAAACCGGCGATATAACCGCTCAAAGCGAGTGCACGCTCAACAGCCTCAAGACATCGCTGGAGAAGGCGGGCAGCAGTCTGGCGAATGTCATTCACTTGACGATCTACCTGACCGATATCAACGAACGCCCCGCTTTTAACGAAGTCTACCTGCGCTTTTTCAAAAAGCCTTTTCCGGTTCGTTGCGCCGTTGGCGTTGCGGGGCTGGCCACGCCCGAGATGCGGGTTGAAGTCACGGCGATGGCGGTACGCAATCAATAATCGACGACGGATGGCGTCGTTCGCCATATCGGGGCCTCGAGCAAAAAGGCCCCGAATTCGCCCTGCCTCAGCAGGAATCCTGCGTGGGCAGCATATAATCATACGCTAATTTCATAATTCGTTTCTTCTAGCCACCTAGCCGACACTCTCGCGTTTATGCAATGGTCATCCATCCAACCAGTGGAGGGGTTCGATAAGATGAGAAAAATCATAACAATAATGGGCATTGCAGGCACCATTCTGGCAACAGGATTCGCGGCTCATGCGGGAGAGACGCTGGATCGCGTCATGGAAAAGAAGGCCATGGTTGTTGCAACCAATGCAGGCTGGCCTCCCCAAAGCTTTCTGGATGATTCCAACCAGCTCGTAGGATTCGACGTCGACGTGGCCAACGAGATTGGCAAGCGTCTCGGCGTCGCCGTATCCTTCGAGACCCCGGACTGGGCAACCTTGACCGGCGGGCGCTGGCAGGGGCGCTATGACGTCGGCGTCGGATCGGTCACACCGACCAAAGCGCGCGCGAATGTCATCGATTTTGCCGGCATCTATTATTACAGCCCATACGTCTATGTCGTGCACAAGGACAGCGAAGCAAAGTCGGTCGCGGACCTCAAAGGCAAGGTTATCGGCGTCGAGACCGCAACTACTTCAGAAGATTATGCTCGTCACCAACTGGAGATCGACGCGCCCGGCCTTCCCCCGATCGAGTATAAGCTTGACCCGGGCGAAATTCGTACCTTCGCGGATTCCATGCTGCCTTTCGACGATTTGAGACTGGGTGATGGCGTTCGTATCGATGCGATTGTCGCACCCGAGCAGACAGCGCAAAATGCCATCAAGAACGGTTATCCTGTAAAGATCCTTGAGGGCGAATACGCCTTCCGTGAACCGCTCGTCGTTATTGCCGAAAAGAATGACCCGGATTGGACTGCCAAGATTGGCGAAATCATCAAGGAGATGAAGTCCGACGGTACTTTGGCGACACTCACGGCAAAGTGGTACGGCAAGGACTATAGCGCCGACTGACCTGCCTTTTACATCAATATTGTCGTGAGCCATCGTAACGATGGCTCATGCGATATGCTTATTTTGGTGTTACCATGACATATCCCGTCACTTATTACAGCCGCACCAAGGCAGACGACTTCGCGCGTCCGACGCTTGATCGCGAAATAACAGCAGATGTCGCGGTGATTGGCGGCGGGCTTGCCGGATTGTCGGCCGCTTTGCAGATGTCACGTGCAGGCAAGAAGGTTGTTGTCCTGGAAGCCGAAAGCATCGGCTTTGGCGCATCCGGGCGCAACGGCGGATTTGTCAGCCCCGGCTTCGCGACTGGCGGCGACGCGATTGCCGCCCGCGCCGGGAGTGCTGCCGCCAAAACGCTTCACGAAATGTCGATCGAAGGCGTCGAGTTCGTTCGCCAGAACATTGCCGCGCTGAAGATCGAGGAAGCCCAGCTATCACCCGGCATTATGAGCGTTCGCCGATATGACGATGGCGACAGCCTGAAACACTACGCCGATGAACTCTACCGCGACTATGGCTACAAGATCGACTTTCACACAACAGCCGAAACGCGCAACATCCTTAATTCCAGACGTTACTTCCAGTCTGTGACCGACCCGAACGCCTTTCATATCCATCCGTTGAATTATTTGCGGGCGCTCGGCCGAGAGATAGAGCGGCTTGGCGGGCGGATATTCGAGCATAGCCGTGTTGTCCAATTGCTCGACCATAGTGATGGCAAGCTTGTGAAGACAGCCGAAGGACAAGTCAAAGCCGGCGCAGTGCTGATAACCACTGGCGGTTACACCGACGGACTGGTCGGGCAGATCAAGCGGGCCTTCCTGCCCATCGCAACCTATGTGATGGTGAGTGAGGAAGCGCCGGAACTCATTGCATCGGCAATCCGCACCACATCCGCGATCGGTGATAACCGACGGGCGGGCGACTATTATCGCGTGATCGATGGTGGCCGCAGGCTGTTGTGGGGTGGGCGCATCACGACACGGGCCGCCGATACGCCCGGTGTCGTGCGGGAACTGCGCAACGAAATGGTGGGAACCTACCCTCAGCTTACTTCGCTGAAGACTGAACTCGCATGGTCCGGCCTGATGTCTTATGCGAGACATCTCATGCCACAGATCGGCAAGCTGGATCGCGCCACCTGGTATTGCACGGCATTTGGCGGCCACGGCCTCAACACGACCGCCATCGGCGGCAAGGTCGTAGCCGAAGCCATCTGCGGACAAACTGACCGGTACAAGCTTTTCGAAAAGTTCGGGCTCGTCTGGGCCGGAGGTGCTGCGGGTCTCGCAGCTGCCCAGCTGACCTATTGGAAATTGCAGATGCAGGATTGGCTTGCCGAGCGAAAAGCAAGCTGACAGAGGAGAGAATATGCTCGGGAGGTTTTTTCTGACACGGCCTGAGGCCGCTAAACGGACTGTTCAGGTAGCGTTTTTTGTTATCCTGACAGCGCTCTTCTGTTTCATGAATGTCCGGTTTTCCGGCATAACAAACCTGCTTGGCATCGACCCGAAGGTCGCGAAGGCGGGTTTCACCAAGGCGACATTGATTTCCTCTGTTCTGCTCAGTCTCATAATCTTCGCCAATTGGAGCTTTCTGAGACTTTTTCCGCGTTGGGCACAGATCATCGCCATTTGGACGGAACTGTTCCTGCTGCTGATGATCTTCTTCTATTCATTCAATCTCTCATTTGAATTCATAGCCAGAAAGATCGGATTTCTTATCAGCCAGGGCGTCGTCACGACGCTTTATATTTCCACCGCCTCCATCTTCTTCGCAACCATTCTGGCGCTCATCGGCGCTGTGGCCAAACTCTCCAAGAACGGTCTGGTCTACGGCCTGGCGACGTTTTACACCTCGCTCTTCCGCGGTCTGCCGTTGTTGATGCAGATTTACATTATCTACCTCGGCCTGCCGCAGGTGGGTTATGTCATCGGGCCGATCCCTGCCGGTATTCTGGCGCTATCCCTGTGCTACGGCGCTTACATGACGGAAATCTTTCGTGCTGGCATCGAAAGCATTCCCCGCGGCCAGCAGGAAGGTGCCGCCGCTCTGGGTCTTGGACCAACGCAAACGATGTGGCTCGTCATTCTTCCTCAGGCAATGCGCATCATTATTCCGCCAACCGGTAACCAGTTCATCGCCATGCTCAAAGACTCGTCGCTGGTCTCCGTCATTGGCGTATGGGAACTCATGTATCTTGCCCGCACACAGGGCCAGACCGAGTTCCGGCACATCGAAATGCTCATAACTGCATCGATGATCTACTGGGCCCTGTCCGTCGTTCTGGAATATGGTCAGGCGAAACTCGAAGCTCGCTTCAAACGTTCTTTGGCGCGTTAAACGCGCCATCGGGTGTAGGCCTAAACGGTACAAACGAAAATCGGCGCGGAATACCGCGCCGATCCATTTTAAAGCCCGTTTCTGATTACCGTCGCCACCTGAGCGACATGCACGACAGACCGGCATCGATCCGCCCGATTTCCCCGGTCCTCAAGGCGACGACTTTGTATCCCTCTTTATCCAGCAGATCGATTGTGCGGGGATAATCCGCACCGACGAATACGACATCGTTGACCCTGAGCGCGTTGGCCGCCGCCTCTTCACCCTCCGGCGTCACAATTTCGCGCATACCCTGAAAGAAACCGGAACCCGCCAGCCTGTGCGTTGCAAGCACTGTCTCTTCGTCCAGCAATGAGCAATCGGTCTTGAAATGCAGAACGCCCTTCGGTGTCTCGACGATTTCCGCGGCGCGACCGAGGGTAGCCAGCGCTGCACGAAGTCCCTCGGCGCCGCTTTTATCGGTACGCGCCGACAGGCCGATCATCACTGTCGATGATGTAACCAGAACGTCCCCGCCATCGGCGAATCCCGGTGAAGGAAGCGGCACGACCCTCTCGAAAAGGGAACGCAGAACCGGTTCGATTTCAGCCGTTTCCCCCATGCGCGATGGTGCGCCTGGGCGCAGCAGAACTGCTCCTTCGTGAAACACCAGCGCCGGGTCTTCCACGAATATCGAATCCGGAAATTCTTCCATCGGCTGTAGAACGGTCACGTCGACGCCTGCGTTCCGCAACGCTTCTACGTAGGCTTCGTGCTCTTCCTTGACGCCCTCATAGGTCGGATTGCCCTTGTCATCCGCGCGCAAGCCGTTGATGACGGATCGTCCCGGCGTGCGGACGATAGCTGCATTGAATTCATATACGGCTGCCATGGGATCACTCGGATTTAAGGTAGGTTTCAGCAAGCTCGGTCCAGAAGGCCGCGCCGATGGGAATCAGGTCGTCATTGAAATCATAAGAGGGATGGTGGAGCTGAAAATCGTTCTCTCCCTTGCCGCCCCCCACAAAGAAGTAGGTTCCGGGTCGCTCAACGAGCATATAGGCAAAATCCTCACTGCCCATGAAAGGACGCTCCAGATCAATCACGTTTGTCGCGCCAAACGACTTGATGGCCAGAGTACGTGCAAAATCTGTTTCTGCACTGTGATTGATCGTTGCGTCGTAACTGCGCAGATAATCGACTTCGGCAGTTAGTCCGAAGCTCTCCGCCTGATAAGCCACAACACGTTTGATCCGCTGTTCGATCTGATCGCGAATGATGGGCGAAAAGGTGCGGATACCGACAATAATTTCCGCCACTGACGGAATGATATTGCTGGCTGAACCGCCATGGAATGCGGCAACGGTCACAACTGCGGGGTCGAGCGCCGGCACGTTACGCGACTTGATGGTCTGCAGGGCCATCACAATCGATGCGCCCGCCGTTATCGGATCGGCAGTCTTTTCCGGTTCCGAGCCGTGTCCCCCGTAACCGTTCACCCTTATAATCGCCTCGTCGACCGCGGCCATAATCGGCCCATCGCGGAAGGCAAATTTGCCAAGGGGAATGCCGGGATCGTTGTGAAGGGCAAAAACAGCATCACAGGGGAACCGGTCGAACAGGCCTTCGTCTATCATGATCTTGGCGCCGCCGAAGTTTTCTTCAGCGGGCTGGAAAATCAGATGAATGGTTCCGTCGAAATTACGGCGTTCCGCCAAAGCCTTGGCAGCACCGAGCAACATGGTCGTATGGCCATCATGTCCGCAGGCATGCATCAGACCCGGAGACTTGCTGGAATAGGGCAAATTTGTCTGCTCATGAATGGGAAGCGCATCGATATCAGCACGAATGCCGATGGACTTGCGGCTTGATCCGTTCGTCAAAGTGCCGACGATCCCGGTTTTCGCAAGTCCTCGCGTGACCTTGTACCCCAGAGCCTCAAGCTGCCGCGCAACGATCTCGGAGGTCCGTTTCTCCTCAAGTCCCAATTCAGGGTGGGCATGAAGGTCGTGCCGCAATGCCGTCAACTCGGGCAGGCTATTGAGAATAGTGGGTGAAAAATCGCGCATTCAAGCACCTCTTGTCGGAATTCGGTTCTCAAGACGCCGGAAGACCCAGACCAGGCCCGCGGTCAATATCATGTAGATGAGGGCCAGCAGCAGAAGCGGCTCATAAGTGAGATAGGTTTCCTGGCGTACCCGCGAAACGACGCCATAGACGTCAACAACGGTGATCGTCGCCACCAGCGGGGTCGATTTCAATTGCAGAACCGTTTCGCCGTTCAGCGTGGGCAAGGCGCGATGGATGGCGCGCGGCAGCCAGATACGGCGAAACACTTTCCAGGGCGACATGCCGAACGCACGCCCGGCCTGCAGCTCGCCAGACGGCACGCCGGCAAACGCACCGCGCATGACCTCCCCCTCATAGGCCGCGAAAGAGATCGTCAGCGCGGCAAGTCCGTATGGCCATGCCTCGCGCAGATAAGGCCAGATAAAGGAACCGCGGATTCCGGGAATAGAGGGAAACAGCGAACCAAGGCCATAGTAGAGCAGCCACAGCTGCAACAGCAACGGTGTTCCCCGGATAACGGTGCAGAACGCCTTCGCTGGCCAGCGCGACCACCATGGGCCAGTCACCTGGAGCAGCCCGAGCGGCAGTGCAAGCATAAATCCCAGAACCGCAGACCCGAACAGCATGAACAGAGTTACCACGATGCCTGACCCCAGACGGGGCAGATATTGCGGCAGCCACTCCCAGCGACCAAATATCACCGCCGAAGCAACCAACGCGATTGCGATGACAATCAGCACAAGCCTGTGCGGTTCGAGCCAGTTTCTGACGGACGTCTGATTTTCCAGTACTGCTATGCTCATCTCAGTCGATCCGCGCAAAACCACGGCGCGCACGGCGCTCGATAATGCCGATGAAGGCGTTAGAAATCAGGGTAAGCCCGAGGTAAAGCACACCAGCCGCCATGAAAAACAGCAGATAATGCTTGGTTGTCCCGGCTGCCTGCCTTGTCACAAGCGTCAATTCGCTGAAGCCGACGACCGCCAGAAGAGCTGTATCCTTGGTTGAGATAAGCCAAAGATTGGCAAGACCCGGTATGGCGAAGGGCAGCATGGCCGGTATCGTGATGCGTCTGAGCATCTTGGACGGCGGCATGCCGAATGCGCGCGCCGCCTCGATCTGGCCGGGCGCGATGGCTTTGATCGCACCGCGCAGAACTTCCGTCGAATAGGCGCCCTGCACGACACCGATGACGAAAATGCCAGCCGCAAGCCCGCTGATATCGACCTTGCCATGGCCAAACAGCGCCAACAGCTGGTTCAACAGATCGGTGCCCGCGTAATAGAGGATAAGGATCAGCACCAGTTCCGGCACGGCGCGCACCACTGTGGTATAAACTTCCAGCAGATCGCGAATGATCGGGCCGCCATAGAGCTTGCCCAACGCACCGAACATGCCAATCAACAGACCGAGCGAATAACCACCAACGGCAATTTGCAGCGTGTGCCAGAAGCCCTGCAGAAGCACCCCGCCCCATCCCGGCGGATTGAGCGCAAGCAGGCTCCAGTTGATCAATGGTGCATCCATCGCCGGTTCCGTTCATGCTGAAATCAGGGGACCAGCCGACAGGACGCCGGCTGGCTGCTGACGTTCACTGGCCGTAAATGTCAAAGTCGAAATATTTTTTCGTGAATGTGTCATAGGTTCCGTTGGAACGGATGGCCTTGATCGCCGCGTTCAGCTTGTCTTTCAGCTCCGTATCGCCCTTGCGCAATCCGATGCCCACGCCCGGCCCCAGAACCTCGACATCCTGAGCGACGATGCCCTTTTCCTCGCAGCATGCCTTGCCATTATCCGTCGCAAGGAACGTTCGCAGAGCCAGAGAATCCGCCTGCACCGCGTCGATGCGCCCGGCGGTGAGGTCATTGTTGGCTTCGTCCTGCGTCTGATATTCCTTGATCGTGGCACCGGCCGGCGCGAAATGCTTCATCGCGTAAGCCTGATGGATGGTAGAAACCTGCACGCCAATCGTCTTGTCCTTCAATCCCTCCGGCGTCGCGTCGAACTTGAGATCCTTGGTGCCAATGACGATCGTCGGCGTATTATAGTATTTGTCCGAGAAATCGATCGTCTTGAGACGTTCAGGCGTCATCGACATTGAGCCGACGATCATGTCGATCTTGCCGGTGGTGAGCGCAGGGATGATGCCATCCCAGGCAACAGGCGTTATCACGCAATCAAGCTTGGCCTCTTTGCAGACGGCATCTGCAAAATCGATTTCCCAGCCATGCCATTTCCCCGTGGCGTCAGGTTCAGTGAAGGGCGGATAAGGTTCGGCTGCGATACCGAGTTTCACCTGTTCGGCATTCGCCGCCGCAACACCCGCAACAGCCAATGTTACACCGACGCACAGACTAGCTAAAAGACACTTCATTGGTACTCCTCCATTCCCATTTCAGTGCGTTGAACTGATAAACTTTTTCAGTCGCTCGGATTTGGGCGATCCGAAGACTTCTTCGGGGGGCCCCTCTTCCTCAATCCTGCCATCGTGCAGAAAAACGATGTGACTGGCGACCTTACGCGCAAATTTCATCTCATGCGTAACCAGAATCATCGTGCGTTTTTCCCTGGCCAAATCGCCGATAACAGTGAGAACCTCGCCGACCAGTTCAGGGTCGAGCGCGGATGTCGGCTCGTCGAAAAGCATCACCAACGGCTCTATCGCCAGCGCCCGCGCAATCGCGGCACGCTGCTGCTGGCCACCGGACATGAACGCGGGATAGACGTCTCGCTTCTCATAAAGCCCGACGCGCTTTAGAAGCGCTTCGGCCCGATCTATCGCTTCGGCTTTCGGCACGCCCAGCACATGCACAGGCGCTTCGATCACATTTTCCAGAACGGTCATATGTTGCCAGAGATTGAAGCTCTGGAAAACCATTCCCAGCCGCGTGCGAATACGCTCGATCTGCCTTCTGTCCGCGGGTATCTGACTGCCATTGCCGGTATTTCTCATGGCGATAGTTTCACCATGGATGGTGACCGCCCCCGACGTTGGCAGCTCCAGCATATTGATGCAGCGAAGAAATGTCGATTTGCCGGAGCCCGATCCGCCAATAATGGCGATAACATCGCCCTCGCGCGCCCTGAGTGAAACGCCTTTAAGCACCTCGAGATCACCGAAACGCTTGTGAAGGTCGACGACGGAGATCGCCTCTTCGCCCTGACTCATGCGGCACGAACCTCCCTTGGCCTGCCCACCCTTGAGGTTTGTCGCAAGCCGTCTGGATATTGCTTTCTTATCAGCCACTTCGGAGTTCTTTTCGACTTCTCGACAAGCGGCCAACCGTTCCCTTGACGTTGACTATACACTTGAATAAGTATTGCGCAAGTGCATAGTCAGACATCGAGGGAGGAGAAGATGACCGCATCGTTTCGACGTGCGCCGGACTTCGATCGTCGCACAGACATGATAGAAGCTACGCTCGATTGCATTGCCGATCTAGGAATTCAGGCAACGACGGTTCGCGCCGTTGCCGCGCGCGCAGGCGTCAGCAATGGGTTGATCCGTCACCATTTTGCATCGAAGGCCAACCTCATCGCCGCCGCATACCAGCGGATGATCGAAATGATGACCCTGCCCGCATTGAGCGTTCTGGAATCGGACGGCGGCACGCCCCACGACCGACTGACGCGTTTCATCGCTGCCAGCCTTGGCGGGGCTGTGGCAGATCCGCGGATGCTTTCGCTCTGGGCGACTTTCGTCAGCCAGGTCCATCTTGATCCGGATCTGGAGCACGAACATCGCGAAGGCTATCTCGCTTTCCGCCGCGCCACGGAGACCCTGATTGCGGAAGTATTGTCGGCGGAAGGCCGGGAGCCCACGCCGGAATCCTGCCGAAGCCTCGCCATCGCAGTCAACGCACTAATTGATGGCCTTTGGATCGAAGGCTGTCTCAGCGCGGATGAGATTGACGAAACCACGCAAATTGGCATCGGACTAAGCTCAATCGGCGCCCTTCTCGGCATCGAGCTTCCCGCCGCGCCACCACTTCCGAGAAATTGACATGCATTATGCTTCCATCACCGATAGACTCTCAGGATTGGGATCGGACAAATGGCGGGTCCATGCCCGTGGCAGAGAATTGCGCGCGCTTGGCCACCCAGTCATCGAATTCACGATCGGCGAGCCTGATGTAGCTCCTGATTCCTCACTGCTGGAGGCGTGCAATAACGCCATGCGCGCCGGTCGAACCCGCTATTCCAACGGTCGCGGCGAACCGGCTGTGCTGGCAGCGCTGGCAGCAAAATACTCAAAACGCACCGGCCGCGCCATCACGACCAATAATGTCCTCTATTTCCCGGGAACCCAAACTGCACTTTATGCCGTTTTGACAGGACTGGTCGAAAGTGGCGACAAGGTTCTCGTTCCCGATCCCTATTACGCAACTTATGAAGGCGTCGTAAGGGCGCCAGGGGCCGATATCGTCCCGGTACCATTGCGGGCCGAAGATGGCTTTCATCTCCGAGCCGACACACTGGAGGCAGCAATCACGCCCGGCTGCCGCGCACTGCTTCTCAACAATCCTCACAATCCGACCGGCGCGGTGCTGACAAAACCCGAGATAGCAGCCATTAGCGAAGTCTGCCGCAAACACGATCTCTGGATCGTGTGCGATGAGGTCTATGAAGAGCTTACTTTCGGCGCCGCATTTGCCTCGCCGCTCGATCTCCCGGAAATGGCTGATCGCACCATCGTGGTCTCGTCCATATCCAAATCGCACGCAGCCCCCGGCTTCCGCTCCGGCTGGGCGGTGGGTTCGGAGGAGTTTTGCCAGAGATTGCTGCCCTTCTCCGAATCCATGCTCTTCGGTGGACAGCCTTTCATCGCCGACATGGCAGCCTATGCGCTGACACATGATCTGCCGACAGCTTCAATCATGCGCGCGCAGTACAAAGCCCGGTCCGAGCTGATCGTGGACCGGCTACGCGGCGTTGCCGGGATCAAGCCCCTGATGCCGGAAGCGGGCATGTTCGTGCTGCTGGATATCGGCGGGACAGGCCTCAATGGTGAGGAATTCGCCAGTCGGCTGCTTGAAGAACACTATGTCTCGATGATGCCCGGAACGTCTTTCGGTCAGGTCGCGAAGAATCTGGTCCGCATGAGCGTCACTGTTCCCGAAGACAGCATTATCGAGGCATGCGACCGCATTGCTCGTTTTGCCCGCAGCCTCAACTACAGAGCCGAAAGTCTGGTTTCATGAGCAGCGAAATAACAGTCGGGCAAGCACTGATCCGCCTTCTGGAAGCCCACGATGTCGATACCGTATTTGGTATTCCGGGCGTGCACACAGCAGAACTTTATCGGGGCCTGGCCGGATCGAGCATCCGGCATGTAACTCCGCGCGACGAGCAGGATGCGGGTTTCATGGCAGATGGCTACGCGCGGGTTTCCGGCAAGCCAGGTGTCTGCCTGCTGATTACCGGGCCGGGGCTTACCAACGCCATCACGCCGATGGCCCAGGCGCGGGCCGATTCCATACCGATGCTGGTCATTTCGGGTGTCAACGCGCGCCACACGCTCGGGCTATATCGGGGGCACCTGCACGAGCTTCCCGACCAGTCCGCGACCATGCGAACAATCGCCCTGTCGTCAGAACGACTGGAACAGCCCGGCGACCTTGCAGAACTGGTTGGCCGTGCCTTCGCCCGGATGAAATCTGGACGTCCAGGCCCCGTCCATATTGAAATCCCGACTGACCTTATGGAAGCTCGATTTGAAGGAGCCTTGCATAAGTCTCCAGCAGGCACAGGCCCCACGACCATGGATTCCAACGTCGGGAAAATCAAAGCCGCTGCAACTCTTTGCGCCGAAGCCCGCCGCCCTTTGATTCTTGCCGGCGGAGGCGCCAACTGGGCGAGTAACGCCATTTCCGACTTCTCGCGGATGCTCGATGCCCCGGTGGTGACCACAACGAACGCCCGTGGTTTGCTGGGCCGCCATCCACTTGCGGTACAGGCAAGCCCCAGCCTGCCGCCGATCCGCCAGCTGATCGCCGATGCCGATCTTGTCATCGCGATAGGGACCCAATTCGGCCCGACCGATTACGATATGTATGTGGATGAAGGTTTTGAGCCGCCTGCCAAAATGATCCGCATCGACATCGACCCCGAGGCCGAAGTGACCAGCTATCCAGCCACGCTGATGCTCGTGGGCGATGCAGCCCGGATAATCGCAGAACTCACCTCTGCTCTCCACCTTCTTCCCCAGGCACCACGTGAGGGCGGAAAGGAGCGCGCAACGGCGGCCAAAGCTGTGGCATACGACTTCCTTTCACCCAAGATGCAGGCTTTGACCGAAGTTCTGGACACCATTCGGGATGCGCTGCCCGGCAGTATCATAGTCGGGGATTCCACGCAGCTCGCCTATGCTGGCAACCTGTTCTTCGATGCCGATGGCGCACGAAGCTGGTTCAATGCTTCGACGGGTTACGGCGCGCTCGGATTTGGTCCTCCAGCTGCGGTGGGCGCCAGTCTCGCGCAAACTGGCGTTCCGGTCGTCTGCCTGGTGGGAGACGGAGGTTTCCAGTTCTGTCTCGGCACGCTCGGCACTGCCGCCGACGAGAATGCACCTGTGATCTTCGTCGTCTGGAACAATCACGGTTATCAGGAAATCGAAGATTACATGATTTCCAGAGGTATCGAGCCGGTGGGCGTGCGCCCCACACCTCCCGATTTCATCAAGCTCGCGCATGCCTATGGAATACCGGGCGAGCGCATTCGACTGACAAATGAAGACAATCAGGAAGCGCTTCATCCAGGCGCACTCGATCTGACGCAACTCGCCGGGGCACTGCACCGCGCCCATGCCATCGAGGGCCCCGCACTCATAGAAATAACGACGCCATAGGCCGGGACGGTCTGGCAAAGCGACTGGGAGGAACGCTATGCATTTCGGACTGACTGAAGAACAGGAAATGATCGTCTCGACAGTTCGAAGCTTTGTCGAGAACGAGATTTATCCGCATGAAACGACCGTCGAACGTCTCGGCCATGTGCCACACGAAATCGGCGAAGAAATCAAGCGCAAGACGATCGAACTCGGCTTCTATGCCAGCAATTTCCCGGAATCGGCGGGGGGACCGGGGCTTTCCCATCTCGCGTTCGCGCTTGTGGAGCGTGAGTTGGGGCGCGGGTCGATGGCGCTCACCCATTTTTTCGGACGCCCGCAGAATATCCTCATGGCCTGCAAGGGCGAACAGATTGAGCGCTATCTCCTGCCTGCGGTGCGCGGCGAAAGGATGGATGCACTCGCCATGACCGAGCCTGACGCTGGCTCCGACATTCGCGGAATGAAGGCCAATGCACGCCGCGATGGAGGAGATTGGGTACTGAATGGCACCAAACATTTCATTTCAGGCGCCGAACACGCCGATTTTGTCATTGTCTTCATGGCTACCGGCGAAGAGCAATCCTCTGCCGGAACCAAGAAGAAAATCACGACCTTTCTGGTTGACCGTGATACACCGGGCTTCACCATCCGCGAGGGCTACAGATCCGTCAGCCATCGCGGCTACAAGAATATGATCCTCGAATTCGACGACTGCCGCGTTTCGGATGCGCAGGTTCTCGGAGAGGTGGATGGCGGCTTTGCGGTCATGAACGAGTGGCTTTACGCCACCCGCATAACGGTTGCGACGATGGCGGTGGGGCGCGCGCGCCGCGTGTTCGACATGATGGTGGACTATGCCGCACAGCGTAAGCAATTTGGCCAGCCTATCGGCCGCTTTCAGGGCGTCGGATTCCAACTTGCTGATTCCGTCACCGAAATCGATGCCGCGGACTGGCTGACACTGGCAGCGGCCTGGCGTCTTGATCAGGGATTGCCCGCAAATCGCGAAATTGCCTCAGCGAAAGTCTACGCATCCGAAATGCTGGCTCGCGTCACCGACCGCGCCATCCAGGTGCATGGAGGCATGGGCCTGATGGACGACCTCCCACTGGAACGCTTCTGGCGCGATGCCCGTGTCGAGCGGATCTGGGACGGCACGAGCGAGATCCAGCGCCATATTATCGCCCGCGACCTTCTTCGCCCGCTCGGAGCCTGACTGTGAGCAAAAAGAACCTGTCTCGTGTTTTACGCCCCCGTTCCATTGCCATCTTTGGCGGAGGATGGTCTACGGCTGTGCTCAGGCAATGCCGCAAAATGGGTTTTGAGGGAGAACTCTGGCCGGTCCATCCCACCCGCGATACTATCGATGATATTCCTTGCTATCGATCTGTCGCCCACCTTCCCGGCGCACCGGATGTCAGTTTTATCGGCGTGAACCGTGACGGAACAATCGATATTGTCCGCCAACTCTCAGCGCGGGGAAGTGGCGGCGCGGTCTGTTTCGCCTCCGGTTTCAATGAAGTATCCGATGGCGCCGAACGCAATCAGGCCCTGCTCGTGGCAGCAGGCGAAATGCCTATTCTCGGCCCCAACTGCTACGGCTTCATCAATTACCTCGACGGGGCTCTGCTTTGGCCTGACCAGCACGGCGGCAAAAGGGTTGAAAGCGGTGCTGCCATCGTCGTGCAGTCATCCAACATAGCTATCAATCTTACGATGCAGCGCCGCGGTCTTCCCATTGCCTATGTGCTGACAGCCGGAAATCAGGCGCAAACCGGTCTTTCCGAATTGGCGGAAGCCGCACTCGAAGATCCGCGTGTCACTGTTCTTGGCCTGCACATAGAAGGCTTCGATAATATTTCACGGCTGGAACGTGTCTTCGCCAAAGCGCGTGAAATGAGAAAGCCCGTTGTCGCGATCAAAGTCGGAACGTCGGCCGCAGCGCAGGCGATGACCCTTTCGCATACGGCATCGCTTGCTGGAGCCGACACGCTCGCCGACGCATTTTTCGCGCGATGTGGCGTCGTCCGTGTTCGAACGCTCGACGAATTTGTCGAAACGTTGAAGCTGCTTCATGTGCTTGGCCCCTCGCCTGACAACACTCTGGGTTCGATGAGCTGTTCGGGCGGCGAAGCCTCCCTCGTCGGCGACCTTGCGAACGCGGCAGGTCTCGATCTCCGACCGCTTGCAGCTGACGAGGCAACGAAACTTCGCGCCACCCTGCCCGAAATGGTCACCATTTCGAACCCGCTCGACTACCACACCTTTACATGGGGGAATGGACCGGCGCTCACGGCGACCTATCGCGCCATGCTCGATAGCAATTTCGGCCTGTCCATACTGGTGCTTGACTTTCCCCGTGGGGACCGTTGCGTTGACAATGGTTGCGAAACATCGCTCGAGGCGGCGATCGCGGCGCACAAAGCCGGAGGGGGGCGTTTTGCATTGGTCGCCAGTCTGCCGGAGAACATGACGGAAACTCATGCCGAACGTTTGATGGCAGCCGGAATAGCCCCGATGATGGGCCTTGCAACGGCACTGGCGGCAGCAGCCAATGCTGCCTGGATCGGCGAAATATGGTCGAAACCGCAACCTCCAATGCTGGCTGACCAAGCGCCAGCGTTGCCATCCGCAGCCACCGCAATGGACGAGTGGTCATCGAAATCCGCCTTGCGTGAAATCGGCCTGACAACCCCAACAGGCGGTGTGGTATCAACTGTCGATGATGCTGTCGCACTTGCCGAAAAGCTCGGTTTCCCTGTCGTTCTGAAGGGCGTCGGAGAAAAATTACTTCACAAAACAGAAATGGCTGCAGTGTGCCTGAATTTGGCGAATGCCGAAGCAGTCCGCGCTGCCGCCAATTCGCTTGCCCGCCTGAATTGCGATTTTCTGGTCGAGAAAATGGTTCAGGACGGAGTAGCTGAACTGATTATTGGCATCGCGCGCGATCCCCAATTCGGGCTCTATCTGACCATTGGCGCTGGCGGGGTGATGGTTGAGCTTTGGAACGATACACGCGCCCTGCTTTTGCCCGCGAGCCGTGATGAAATTCGCGAGCCGCTTCTTTCGCTACGCTCCGCTCCCCTCCTGACCGGCTTTCGCGGCAGGTCTAAAGCCAATATCGAGGCCGCGGTCGAGGCCGCATGGCAGATTGGCAACTATGCGCTCGCACAGGCAGGGAGACTCGAGGAGCTCGATATCAACCCCCTCATCGTCACAGCGGATAATGCCATCGCCGTGGATGCCCTAATACGCAACAGGAGAGCTTGATGACTGACGAGGTGAAGACCGTGCGCAACGGTCAGATACTGGAGATCACTCTCGACCGGCCCAAGGCTAATGCCATCGACCAGCCAACCAGCCGAAAGCTGGGCGACGCTTTTGCCATGTTTCGCGACGACCCAGATCTGCGCGTTGCTATTTTCACAGGCGGCGGCGAGAAGTTTTTTTCCGCGGGGTGGGATCTGAACGAAGCTGCGGCAACAGGCGGAGATGGGTATATCGCTGACTATGGTCAGGGCGGAATCTACGGCTTTTCCGAATTGCCCGGATTGGAAAAGCCCGTCATTTGCGCAGTCAATGGCTATGCCATCGGCGCGGGCTTCGAAATTCTCCTGACCGCCGACTTCATAATCGCCGCCGACCACGCGCAATTCTGGCTGCCGGAAACTTCGCTCGGTGTCCTGCCGGATATCGGGTCGTTTGTTCTGCCAAAACTCCTACCCAAGGTTATAGCAAACGAGGTTCTATATGGGGGCCGGCGTTTCAGCGCGCAGGACTGCCTACGCTGGGGCCTGGTCAACGAAGTTGTGGCGCAGGCTGAGCTGTTAAGCGCTGCCCGGGCGCTCGCTGCACGTATCCTGCGCTCCGCACCGCTTTCTGTAGCGGCAGCCAAACAGACAACGCGTATGGCCGAGCATATGAGCCTCGCCGAGAGTTACGCAGCCATGCGAGCTGGTATTTTTCCATTGTTCAAATCGCTGATCGAAAGCGAGGACGCGCTGGAAGGTCCCCGTGCCGCCGTGGAAAAACGCGAGCCGGTTTGGAAAGGCAGATAGAAATGAGCCACAAGACCGAAACTGCTATAACCACCCGCCGGGAAGGCGCTATTCTGGAAGTTACGCTGGATCGGCCCAAAGCCAACGCCATTGATCTGCCAACATCGCGCGCAATGGGACAAACCTTTGCAGCCTTCCGCGACGACCCGGAATTGCGTGTTGCCATCCTCAAAACGGCGGGGGACCGTTTCTTTTCTGCCGGTTGGGATTTGAAAGCCGCGGCAGAGGGTGCGCCCATCGATGGCGATTACGGAATTGGCGGATTTGGTGGCATTCAGGAACTGAGAGACCTGAACAAGCCGATCATTGCCTGTGTCAGTGGTATGGCCGCAGGCGGCGGCTTCGAACTCGCACTATCCTGTGACCTGATCTATGCCTCCGACCACTCTACCTTTTCTCTTCCGGAAATACGCTCCGGAACCATTGCGGACGCAGCAAGTATCCGGCTTCCAAAACGCATTCCATATCACATTGCAATGGAACTTTTGCTGACCGGCCGTTGGATCGACGCCCAGGAAGCTCATCGCTGGGGTTTCGTCAACGAGGTCCTGCCTCAGGAGAAACTCGAAGAACGCGTTTGGGAAATCGCCCGCTTACTCGCCTCCGGTCCTCCACTCGTTTACGCCGCAATCAAAGAGACCGTTCGCCGTGCCGAAAGCGAGGACTTCCAGACCATGATGAACCTCATCATGCGGCGAAAGTTAGCGACGGTCGATATTCTCTATGGATCAGACGATAATCTAGAAGGCGCGAGGGCTTTTGCCGAAAAGCGCGATCCTGTCTGGAAGGGGAAATAGCGTTGAGCGCGGAAACAGCACCCCTTACGTTTTGTTTTGGTGGTTTAGAACGTCAAAACCCGCCGCTGCTGCGACGGGTTTGTTGGTATTTTTGGTTGCGGGGGCAGGATTTGAACCTGCGGCCTTCAGGTTATGAGCCTGACGAGGTGAGACCGTTAAAAAATCGATCCAGTGAATCGATTTTACGTCGAACGGGCTGCTCCACAAATCTTGCGCAAGCGGCATAGCTGCGACCAGGATGGTGTGCGGATCAAGGCTTTTAGTATTTTCAGGGGAGTTTGGTTGCGGGGGCAGGATTTGAACCTGCGGCCTTCAGGTTATGAGCCTGACGAGCTACCGGGCTGCTCCACCCCGCGCCATGGTGTGTTTATTGAACCGGTTTTGGTATTTTTGCGTTATC
>Ga0182748_1001849_pt1 | contig 19915 bp, 16 predicted proteins | sample eDN3rd37CKraftOP_FD_128877 | JGI IMG/M metagenome (GOLD analysis project Ga0182748, IMG submission 128877) | Enriched Organic Plus compost microbial communities from Emeryville, California, USA - eDNA 3rd pass 37_C Kraft OP (version 2) (version 2) ...
ATACGACAAGGGCGCGATCGATGCCCGGCGTGGTATCCGTCGTTACGGCGGCCGAGCTCATGCAGTGGACGACCACTCTGCGCATGGCGCCGGCGATCGAAGGCCTGCTGCCGACGGAAATCACCGCTCTGCCGTCCGACAAGGTGCGCTTCCAGGGCGATCCGGTCGTCTGCGTGGTCGCCACCGATCGATATCTCGCCGAAGATGCCTGCGAATCGGTCGAAATCGACTATGAGCTCTTGCCGGCGGTGCTGAGCTATGAGGCCGCTGTTGCCGCCGGAGCGCCGTTGGTCGACGAGAGCCTGCCGACCAATCTCGTGGCGCATCAGACTTTCGAGAAGGGGGATGTCGGCGGGCGTATGCGCGCGGCCCATGCGGTCGTCGAGACTTTCTTTTCCCAGCATCGGCAGACGCATCTGCCGATCGAGACGCGCGGCTGTCTGGCGATCTGGGATGGCGGACGCGAACACTTGACCTTCCACATCGGCAACCAGGTGCCGCATCCTTTGCGCACGCAGCTTGCCGGGCGCCTGCGCCTCTCCGAATCGCAGGTGACGGTCGTTTGTCCCGATGTCGGCGGTGGTTTCGGGCAAAAGATCGCGCTCTACCGCGAAGAACTCACCGTCGCCGCGCTGGCGCGTCATCTGCGGCGGCCCGTGCGCTGGCGCGAGGACCGCATGGAGAATTTGCAGGGTGCAAGCCACGCGCGCGAGCAGACCTGCCGCGTGCGGGCGGGCGTCGACCGCGATGGCCGCATTCTCGCGATCGAACTGGCGATCGCGGAGGATTTCGGCGCCTATTGCTTCTATCCGGCCAATTATCTGGCGCGCGTGGTCGCGGTGATGCTGACCGGCCCTTATCGCGTCGACAGTTACGCATTCGACGTCAAGGTGGCGCTGACGAACAAGTGCGGCGCAGGGCCGATGCGGGCCCCGATGTCGATCACAAGCTGGGTCATGGAAGGCACCATCGACGCGATCGCGCGCGAATTGAAGCTCGATCCGGTCGAGGTGCGGCGGGTCAATACGCTGCGCCGGCAGGACATGCCTTACACCATGGCGACCGGCGAAGTGGTGGAAGATGTCACGCCTGCGGAGACGCTCGAAGCGGCGGTCGCGGCCGTCGACTACGAGGCGTTCCGCAAGCGACAGTCAGCGGCGCGGCGCGAGGGACGCTATCTCGGGCTTGGGCTGTGCACGGTCGTGGAATCGACGACCTACGGTTCGCGCTACTACAAGATGGCGGGCATTCCCGGTTCCGGGCACGAAGCGGTGTGGGTGCGGATCGAGCCGTCGGGCGCGGTCAATGCGGCCGCCGGCTTGATGGGGACCGGGCAGGGCTACGAGACCGCGCTGGCGCAGGCGGTGGCCGAAGGGCTCGGTGTCGATGCGTCGAACGTACGCATTACGCTCGGCAATACCGATGTCGCGCCCTACGGTATGGGCAGCCGGGGCGCGCGCGGCGGTACCGCGGGCGGCGGCGCGCTCTATCTGTGTGCCGGCAAGGCGCGCGACAAGGTGCTCGCGATCGCGGCCGCGATGCTCAAGCTCAATAGCGCAAGCGAGTTGCGTATGGTCGCGGGCGCGGTCGAGCGCCGCGTCGAGGGGCGATGGGTGGAGACGGGGCTTACGCTCGCACAGATTGCGCGCACCGCCTATCTCGATCCGTTGGCGCTGCCCGAGGGCCTCGATCCGGGGCTCGATTTCTCGTTGAGCTACGACCCGCCGCCGATGACGTTCTCCAACGCGACCCATGCCTGCATCGTCGAGGTGGAGGTGGCCACCGGGCGCGTGAAGATCGAGCGCTATCTGGCGGCCGAGGACTGCGGGACGGTGCTCAACCCGCTCATTGTCGAGGGGCAGCAGCACGGGGCGATCGCCATGGGTTTGAGCGGTTCGCTGTTCGAGCAGGTCGTCTACGACCCCGAGACCGGGCAGAACGTCACCAGTACGCTCGCCGACTATCTGGTCGCGACCTCGTGCGAACTGCCGAATTTCGAGATCATCCCCATGCACACGCCGAACCGGCGGACGCCCGCGGGCATCAAGGGCATGGCGGAGGGCGGCGTGATGGGCGCGATCGGTGCCCTCAGTAACGCGGTCAGCGATGCGCTCGCGCCCTTCAACGTTCGTGTGGAGCGCCAGCCGCTCAATCCCCAGGCCATCCGCGAACTGCTGCGCGGCGCCGGTTGAAAGCCCCCGAGGAGACCATGATTCAGCGAACCATCAATTCGATCGGGTTTATCGGACTCGGCATCATGGGCCGCCATATGGCGGGCCATATCCTGGCCGCCGGCCACAAACTCAACATCTATAACCGCAGCCGCGGCAATGCCGAAAGCCTCATAGCCAAGGGTGCCGTCTGGCACGACGACCCCGGTGCGGTGGCGGCGGCCAGCGATGTCGTGATCACGATGGTGGGGTATCCCGCCGACGTCGAGCAGATCTATCTTGGCGCGGGCGGCCTCATCGAACGCGCCGGGCGCGGCAGCGTGCTGATCGACGCCACCACCTCGAGTCCGAGCCTCGCGCAACGCATTGCCGCGGCGGCGGCGGAGAAGGGCGTCACCGCGCTCGATGCCCCGGTCTCCGGCGGGGAGGTCGGTGCCCGCGATGCCAAGCTCGCCATCATGGTCGGCGGCGACGCCGAGACCTGCGAGTGGGTGCGGCCGATCCTCGCTTTGATGGGCAGCAATGTGGCGCGCATGGGCGGCCCCGGCGCCGGCCAGCACACCAAGATGGCCAATCAGATCGCGATCGCCAGCACGATGATGGGCGTGTCGGAATCGCTCGCCTACGCACGGGAAGCCGGCCTCGATCTCGACACGGTGCTGAAGGTGATCGGCACCGGCGCGGCTTCCAGCTTCCTGCTCAATAATCTCGGGCCGCGCATGACCAAGGGCGACTACGCGGCCGGCTTTTACGTGCATCACTTCATCAAGGATCTCGGCATTGCGCTCGACGAGGCCAAGCGCATGGGGATGAACCTGCCGGGCTTGGCGCTTGCCCGACAGCTCTACGACCAGCTGGCGAGCCAAGGACACGCCACCGACGGCACCCAGGCGCTCTATCACCTCTATGAAGGAAAATCCCGGGCTTGAACGAGACATCTCCCATGAACCTCAAATCCTGCATCGATCGTCTGACAGCCGAATTCGTCGGTTGGCGGCGCCATCTTCACGCCCATCCGGAGCTTGCCTTCGAGGAAAAAGAAACCGCGAAATTCGTGGCCGGAAAGCTGCGCGAGTTCGGGTTGGAGGTGCACGAGGGGATCGGCGGAACGGGTGTGGTCGGCGTGCTCCGACGCGGAAACGGGCCCATGGTCGGTTTGCGTGCCGATATCGATGCCTTGCCGATCACGGAGGCGACCGGCTTGCCTTATGCCTCAACGGTCGCCGGCCGCATGCATGCCTGCGGCCATGACGGCCATACCGCGATGCTGCTTGGCGCGGCGAAAGTGCTGGCCGAGGCGCCGCCCGAGAACGGATCGGTCGCCTTCATCTTCCAGCCTGCCGAGGAGAACGAGGGCGGCGGCCGGGCCATGGTGGAGGACGGGCTGTTCCGCGATTTTCCGGTATCGTCGGTCTACGGCATGCACAATTGGCCGGGCCTGGCGGCCGGCCAGTTCGCCGTCCATAACGGGCCCGTGATGGCCGCCTTTGATACGTTCGAGGTGGTTGTCGAAGGACAGGGCAGTCACGGGGCGATGCCGCACCAGGGGATCGATCCGATTGCCGTTTCTACGCAGCTCTACCAAGCGTGGCAGCTCATCGTCAGCCGCAGTGTCAGCCCGACCGACGCCGCCGTCATCAGCGTCACGCAGATCCATGCCGGCGACACCTGGAACGTCGTGCCGGATGCGGTCACGCTGCGCGGCACCGTCCGCACGCTGCGTCCGCAGACGCGCGACATGATCGAGGCCAAGATGGCCGAGCGCACGGAGCATATCTGCCGCGCATTCGGTGCGCGCGCCCGTTTCGGCTATCTGCGCCGCTACCCCGCGACCATCAACACCCCCGCGGAGGTCGAGACCGCGCGTCTTGCCGCTGCCGAGGTTGCCGGCGGCAACGTGCTGACCGATCTCGCGCCCAGCATGGCATCCGAGGACTTCTCCTTCATGCTGCAGGAAAAACCGGGAGCGTATTTCTGGATCGGCAACGGGCCGGCCGAAAATGGCCGCAACCTGCATAATCCGCATTACGACTTCAATGACGACATTCTGCCGGTTGGTGTCGAAGCCTGGGTGCGCCTGGCGCATCGTGCGCTTGGTACGTGAAAACGGCCGCGCCCGCGACCGCGGGCATCGCGAAACGAGGCGGAAGGGCTGCCGCTCGCCAATATCGCGGAATGCCAAGCTCCTCGGTTATTGGACGACCGAGAGCGGGATGCTGACCTCGGTCCGGTCCATTTGGGCCGACGACGAATTCGCTCGGCGGTCCGAGCGGCGGGCGAAGTCGGATCTGGGCGCCGGGTGGCTGGCCTTCATTCCCAAGATGGGCCGTCATCTCGGTCACCGGGCAAGTACCTTGCCCCGATGATGGACGGGACCGGCTGACCGGGATCTCTATCGATCTTCAGATAGCTGAAAACTTCGCCGCTTCTGCGTGTCGTGCCGCCGGTCGTACTGCTTTCAAGATCGCAAACCCAGCGGTGTCCGGGGCAAAAGATCACCATTTCGTGGTGGCTGATTGCTTCTGGCGACAACCGGGCCCGTCGCTCGAATATCGCGCTCGGTGCGAGCGAGAGGACGATGCGGGCCGTCCGCGAAAGTGCGGGCGGTCAGTCTGATGCGCCTATTCCGAGCGCTGCGCGTCCTCAGGAGCGGCCGATAGCACGCGCATGATGTCTTCCTGCACTTTGCGTCGTTGTTCAGGCGTCATGTCGCGGCTCAGACGCGTCTCGTAGGCGATCCGCGCGGGCCGGTGGAAGACCATGACGCGGTCGCCGATTTCCATCGCCTCGTTGATCTGATGGGTGATGAAGATCGCGGTCTTGTTGTTCTGCCGCACCAGACGCACAAATTCCGCGCGCAGATCGCGCGCCGTCATCTCGTCGAGCGCCGAGAACGGTTCATCGCAGAGCAGGATGTCGGGATTGACCGCGAAGGCACGGGAAATCGAGACCCGTTGACGCATGCCGCCGGACAAGGCGTGGGGATAATCGTTCTCGTGACCGCCCAAGCCCAACCGCTCCAGCCAACGGCGTGCGGTCGCTTCCGAGTCCTTCGGATCGGCGTCGAGGATCTGCAAGCCCAGCAATACGTTGGCGAGCGCGGTGCGCCAAGGCATCAGGCGGTCGCCCTGGAACACAATGCCGATCTTGCCGCGGAAGAAGTCGAACTCGCGGAACGGATCGTGCCCCACCACGGTCGCGGTGCCGGAGGTCGGCTCGGTCAGCCCCGCCACGATGTTGAACATCGTCGACTTGCCGCAGCCTGTCTTGCCGAGCACGGCGACGATTTCGCCGCGCGCGATTTCGAAGGACAGCTTGTCCACCGCGACGAAATCGCCGCGGCCGTCGTGACGCTGGAACACCTTGCTGACGTCTTTGAAGCGGATCACCGGTTCGGTGCCGGACATGGTGCTGGCATCTCCGATCGTTGGGGCGGCGGTTATCTGAACTTTCGCGGTCATCATGCCGATATCCTGCTCACATCGCGCGTTCGGAGACGGCCCGATAGCGCAGGGCCCAGGCCTCGATGGCGTTGATCGTCTGTTGCGCGATCAGGACGAAGAGGACGAGCTGCAGCGTCCAGGCCATGGCGCCGGCCATGTCGAAAAGCTGCTGCTGGCGCAGGAGCTCGTAGCCGACGCCGCCGGTGGCGCCGACCAGCTCGGCGACCACCACCACGCGGGCGGCGTTGCCGAGATTGACTTTCCAGGCGGTGAGGATGCCGGGAACGATGGTCGGAATGAGCAGGTAGCGGAGCAGTTTGAGTTTGCTCGGCCGAAACGACATGGTCATTTCGTACAGGTCCTTCGACATCGACCGCAGCGCGTCGAGGATCTGGAAGGTGAAGGCCGGCAGGGTCGTCATCACCATGATGAACAGCACGCGGAATTCGATGCCGTTGAACCAGATGATCGCGAACACCACCCACGACAAAGCGGGTATGCCCTGGAAGAAGGTCAGCACCGGCGTGACGAAGTTTTCGATCGTGCGCGACTGGACGATGATGATGGCCAGAACGGCACCGAACACGAAGGCGCCGAGCAGGCCGGCGAAGATGCGGCCCGCCGTCAGCAGGACGTCGGCGAGCAGCGAGCCGGTCACCAGGATCTCGACGGTGCGCGACATGATCGCGGGCACCGGCGGGAACAGGAACGGCGGAAGGGTGTAGGAGAGAATCTGCCACACCGCCGCCAGCAGAAGCATGCTGGCGACGGCCTGGAGGAAGCGCACGGTGCGCGTTTTGGTCATTTGAGTGTCTTGTCGTAGATGGTGTCGTTCGAGGGCATCGATTTCAGGTAACCGACGTCGATGCCCGCTTTGTAGACCGCCTCGATCTGCTTCTTCATCGCTGCGGCGCCCATCACGTTCATGCCGAGCCGGGTGTTGGATTTGATCAGCGAGACCAGCGCGGCCTGTTCTTCCGCGGTACCTTTGGGCGCGATCAGCTTGGCCGCCTCTTCCGGATGCTGGATGATGAACTCACCGGCCTGTTTGTAGGCGTTGTAGAGTTTGGGAACGAGCGCCTGGTTCTGCTCGATCCAGTCGGTGTGCGCCGCGACGCCGAGATAGGGGATCTCCGTGCCGCCGGCAAAGGCCTTCCAGGTCTTGTCGAGTTGCAGGTCGAGCAGGCGGACGTTCGGCTTGCGGGACTTCAGCAGGGTATAGGCCGGTTCCCAGAGCTGCACCGCATCGGCGCGATCGGCGATGGCGTAGCCGACCAGCCCGGGGGGCGCCGTATTCACCACCTTGATCTTAGACGTATCGACACCGAGCTTCTTCGCGAAGAAGTCGAACATCTGATAGTTGGTGGTGGCTCGCGCGGCGGCGAGTTCCTTGCCCTCGAGGTCGTTCACGGTCTTCACCGCCGGGCGCGAGGTGACCACGCCGCCCCAGAAATCGAACAAGTTGAACAGGTATTTGACCTTCACGCCGCGCAGATCGGCGAGGCCGACGGTGAGCAGGGCCGCGCTGCCGCCGAGCTTGTATTCGCCCGAGTTGAACTGGGTGGTGTAGGCCGTCGGCGGCCGCTCGTCGAAGGTGATGTCGAGGCCGTTAGCGGTATCGAGATTCTTGGCCTTGATCACCGGCGGCATGAAGGCGCCGAGCGATGGGAAGCCGAAGACGACAATCTTGAGTTTGGTCGGGGCTTGGGCCGCGGCCGGCGTGGGCGCCGCGAGAGCGATGGATGCGGCGGCCGCCAAGGCGAAGGCGGCGGACCGCATGAGGCTCGATACGTTTGACATGACGCTGTTTTCTCCCTGGACTGTGGTTATGGTTGGAACGGACGGCTTGCGAGCGTCTCCTTAGGCGGAGGGGATTTGGGCCGCGGCGATCTCCTTCCGCAGCGCCGTGAAGAATTGCTTGATGAGGTGTTTGGCGACGCCCTTGAGGATGCGCTGGCCGACGCCGGCGACCAGGCCGCCGATCTCGCCTTCGCCGCCATAGGTCATCAGCGTGCCTCCGTCCTGGGCGACGAGCGAAAAGGTCGATGCACCGGTGCCGTGACCGAGCGTGCCGGAGCCGCCCACCGTGATCTTGCACTGGGCAGGCGGCTGCTTTTCCGCGAGCGATATCTTGCCCTCGAAGCTGCCGCCGACCGAGGCGACCTTGAGGTTGAGGATCAGTTTGAACTGGTCCTCGCCCTCGGGGATCATGTCTTTGCAGCCGGGAATGCACTTCTTCAGCACTTCGGGATCGTTGAGTGCAGACCACAGCGTCTCGATTCCGGCGTCGAACTTCTCCTCTCCGCCAATGTCGAGTTTCATTCTGACCTCACGCGATGCGGAACAGCTTGGCGGCGAGACCGCCGTTGATGGAGTCGACCTGCGCCTGCGTCAGGCCGGCTGCGGCGACGATCTTCATGGGCTCGGGATCGCCAATCGGAAACGGCATGTCGGAGCCCATCATCAGGCGCTCGGTTCCGGTCATCTCGATGACGAACTTCAAAGCGCGAACGTCGTGCAGGATGGTGTCGGTATAGATGTGGGCGAGCCCTTCGGCAGGATTGCCGATGCCTGGGGTGATCTGAAAGTTGCGGGTGAGGCGGCCGAGCACGAAGGGCAGGGCGGCGCCGCCCATGGGCGCGAAGAGCTTGGCGTTCTTGTATTTGGTCGGATGACCGGCGCAGAGCAGGCGCGCGACCGCAATGGCGGCGTCGGTGATGCGGCCGAGGCCGTTGGCCAGGCCATAGTCGTTGACGCGCACATCGCCGGCATCGAAGCTCGGATGAATATGAATGACCGCGCCGGTGTCGTTGGCGGCGGCCCAGAACGGGTCGAGGTCGGCATGGTCGAGCGTGCTGCCGACGCCGCGCGGCAGGGTGCCGATCATGGCGCCGGGAAAGCCGGCCTTGATCGCGTCCTTCAACACGGCGGCGGCGCGCTTGCCGTCGGCGAGCGGCACGGTGGCGAGCGGCACGAAACGCGACTCGGCCTTGGCCGCGGCCATCAGCGCATCGTTGGTGAGGCGTGCCCAGGCCTCGCCCTCTGCGCCGGGGATGTCATAGCCGAACATGTCGACCCAGCCGCCGACCACCTGTTTGTCGATGCCTTGCTTCTTCATCCATTCCACGCGGCCGGAAATGTCCGACAGCGGCTTCGATACCGGACGGGTCGGCTTGCCGCCGGCGAAGGAGAAGGCCAGGCTGCCGCCGTCCTCGATCTGCCGGACCGACGGAAAGCGATCTTTTTCCTTGCGGATGGCGGCCAGCAGGTCCAGCGGCACCAGGTGGGCGTGGCAATCGACGATCATGACTTCTGGGTCCTTACCTTGAACGGGCCTCGGCGATGGCGTCGCCGAGCTTGGCCAGCTTGAGCGGCAGCGTATTGACGGAGATGTTCAGCGGACGCAGCGCGTCGTTCACCGCGTTGGCGACGGCGGCGGCGGAGCCGAGATAGCCGGACTCGCCGGAGCCCTTCTGGCCGAGCACGGTGAGCGGCGAGGGCGTCTCGTGGTGGATGATCTCAACCGGCGGCACCTCGTGCGCCGACGGCAGCAGGTAATCCATGAAACTCTGCGCCATGAGCTGGCCTTCGTCGTCGTAGGCGAATTCCTCGTAGAGCGCCGCGCCGATGCCGTGGGCGATGCCGCCCATGGTCATGCCGCGCACAATCTTGGGATTGATCACCGTGCCGCAGTCATGGCCGATGCGATAGCACTCGATCTGCGGTGCGCCGAGATCGGGATCGATGCTGACCAGGATCAGGTGGAATTCGAACGAGAAGCAGGGATACATCTTCACGCGCTGATCCGGCGTCGGCAGGTTGCCGCCGCCCGGAACCTGCTCGATGTGGCTGACGGCGAGCCCCGGTTCCATGCCCGGCGGCATGCGGTGATAGTTGCGGTGCGCGATCCAGACGATATCGGCCCAACTGCGCTTGTTGTCGGGCGCGTCGCGGTCGTGGACCGAGCCGTTGGCATAGACCGCGCGCTCGAGCGGGATGCCGAGATCGTGCGCCGCGATGGCGGTCACCTTGTCCTTGAGCTTGTGCGCGGCGTGGAAGGCGGCGCCGCCGAGCACGATGGCCATGCGGCTACCGACCGGCGTGCCGCTCGGTAGCGAGTTGAGCGAATCCGGCCGCGTGATCCGGATGCGGTCGGGATCGAGCCCGAGCACCTCGCCGACCACCGTGCCGACCAGGGTCTCGTGGCCCTGGCCCGACGAGGTGGTGTGCATGGTGGCGGTGATGGTGCCGTTGGCGTCGACATGGATGCGGCAGGAATCCATGAAGGTTGACGTGTTGATCTTCGGATTCAGCATGGCCTCGAAGGTGGCGTTGCCGCCGCTCGGCTCCAGACAAGCCGCAATGCCGATGCCGGCGAGCTTGCCTTCGGCGCGCAGGGCGTCGCGCCGTGCCTTGAGGTCCTCGTAGCTGGTATGCGCCAGCACCTTGTCGATGACGGCTTCGTAGTTGCCGCTGTCGTAGACGGAGCCGCTCGGGATCTCGTAAGGGAAATCCTCGTGGCGGACCAGGTTGCGCCGCCTGATTTCGAGCCGGTCGATGCCGAGCGCGTTGGCGACCTCGTCCATCGTCCGCTCGATGGCGAAATTGGTCGGTCCCTGGCCGAAGGCGCGCACCGCCTCCTGCGTGGTCTTGTTGGTGGTGACCGCCATGGCGCGGTACTGCACGCTCTTGATCTTGTAGGGGCCGACGATGGCGCCGATCGGCTTGCCGAGTTGGAACGGCGAGCGGCCGGCATAGGCGCCGACATTGTCGAGCGCGCGCATCTTCATCGAGCGGATGATGCCTTCGTCGTTGAAGGCGACCTCGACGTCGAACACGCGCTCCGGGCCGTGCGCGTCGCCGCCGCGCATGTTTTCAAGGCGGTCCTCGATCAGGCGGACGGGAAAGCCGAGCCGGCGGGTGAGATAGCCGACCAGGATGGTGTTCTTGATGCCGCGCTTGACGCCGTAGCTGCCGCCGACGTCGACGTCATAGTGCACGCGCACGCCGGTGCCGGGCAGCCTGAGCGCGTTGCTGATCTGCTCGTTGTAGCGCGGCATCTGGATCGAGGCCCAGACGTCGAGCACCTCGCGCCAGGGATCCCAGTTCGCCACCACGCCGAAGGTCTCGATCGGCACCGTGGAGCTGCGGCCCCATTTGACGCGGAGCGAGAGATGCCGTGGGCTGTCGGCGAAGTCCTTGTCGACCTCGCCCCAGACGAAGGTCTTGTCGAGCAGCACGTTCGTGCCGTGCGCCTCGTGCACCAGGGCCGCGTCCTTCTCCAGCGCCTTCTCGGCATCGAGCACGTAGGGCAGGCGTTCGTACTCGATCTTGACCTGCTCGGCGGCGTCCTCGGCGAGCGCGCGGGTGTCGGCGACGACCGCGACCACCCATTCGCCGGCGTAACGGGCGACGTCGACCGCGAGCGGGCGGCGCGGCACGTTGGGTGTTTCCAGCCCCGTCATCAGCGGCTCGGTGGCGCCGGCGAGTTCATGCCCGTCGAGCACGTAGTGCACGCCGGGCACGGCGAGCGCCGCGCTCTTGTCGATGCTCTTGATGCGCGCGGCCGGGTAGGGGCAGGTGACCAGCGCCACGTGCTTCATGTTGGGCAGGTCGATGTCGGCGACGAAGTTGCCCTTGCCGGCGACGAAACGGCGGTCTTCACGCACCCGGCGGTCCGTGGAGACGAAGCGGAAGGGCTTGGAGGCTTGCTTTGAGTCTTGTCTCATTGGCTAAAGCTCGGTCGGGCGGTTGACGCCACGCATGCGCTCGGCGGCGAGCGCGATCGCTTCGACGATTTGCGCGTAGCCGGTGCAGCGGCAGATGTTGCCGGAAATCGCCTCGACGATCTCCTCTCGGGTCGGCTCGGGATTGCCGGCGAGCAGGCTATGGGCGGCGAGGACCATCGCCGGGGTGCAATAACCGCACTGCAGGCCATGAGTTTCGCAGAAGGCATCCTGCACCGGGGACAGTTCGCCGGGCGCGGGGGTGACACCTTCGATGGTGGTGATTGCGGAGCCTTCCGCCTGCGGCGCGAAGATCAGGCAAGAACGCACGGCGACGCCGTCATAGAGCACGGTGCACGCGCCGCAGACGCCGTGCTCGCAACCGGCATGCGCGCCTTTGAGGTTCAAGACGTCGCGCAGGCAATCGAGCAGCGTGGTGCGCGGTTCGACGTCGACTTCGTGCTCTTTTCCGTTGACGTTGAGTTTGATGCGCATGTCAGGCGTTTCCTTGCGCGTTTGCTTTGGCGTCGGCGATCGCGCGCGCGCCGAGCACGAGCGCCGTGCGGCGGCGGTATTCGGCGGATGCGTGCAGATCCTCCATCGGCTCCAAGTCGGCGAGCGCCGCGTGCAGCGCGTCGCGCACCGCCGTTTCGTCGAGCTTGGTGCCGGTGAGGGCTTCTTCGGCGCTCGCGAGCCTGACGGGGAAGTCGGTGACCGCGCCGATGCCGATCGCGATGCGCTCGCAGCTGCCGTCTTCGGCGAGCGCGAGCTGGACCGCGGCCGAGACGAAGGCGAAGTCGCTCGAGCGCGCGTTCACCTCATGGAAGCCGGTTCCGACCTTGCCGGACCATACCGGGAAACGCACCGCGGTGAGAATGCCGCCAGCCGGCAGGTTGGTGATGGTCGGGCCGATATAGAACTCGTCGGCGGGCATTTCTTCGGTCGCGCCATCGGCGCGGTAGCTCAAGGTCGCCGCGAGGGTGACCGCGATCAATGGGAGTTCGGCGGCCGGATCGCCATTGGCGATGGAGCCCCCGACGGTGCCGCGCGCGCGCGTCGCCGTGTGTCCGATCCACGGAATGGCGCGGGCCAGCAAAGGCAGCTTGGCCTTCACCAGCGCACTGCGCTCGGCGAGGCACTGCCGGGTGGCGGCGCCGATGGCGACGCCGTCGCCGTCATCCTTGATGTAGGAGAGATCGGCAATGCGGGCGATATCGACGAGCCGTGTGGGGCGCGCCAGTCGCATCGCCATCATCGGCACCAGGGTCTGGCCGCCGGCGATGACGCGCGCGTTGGCGTCGGCCGCGAGCAACGCGCAGGCCTCATCGACGGTTGCCGGCCGCGAATATTCGAACGGGGCTGCCTTCATGCGCCGCCTGCCTTCTGGTGTCGGATGGTCATCTGTCTCTCCCCGGCCTAGACGAACGACATCGCTTCAGCGTTGTCGAGAATGTTGCGCACCGTTTGCAGGGCGAACTCGACGTCCGCATCGGACTCGGGCGCGCCGAGACAAAGCCGCACGCCGTTGCTCATCGGATCGAAGGACTGCAAGGCATCCGGGGGGGCGATGGTGATACCGGCCATGGCGGCCTGTGCGATCAACGACATCGTCGTACGGCCGGCCGGCATTTGCAGCCAGACATGGAACGCCGGCGTGTCGCCGCTCATGGGGACACGATTGCCCAGGATGCGCGTGGCGATGGCGTGACGGCGCCGCGCGGTGTCGCGCTTGGCGAGCACCTGCTTGGCGAGATCACCGCTTGCGATCATGCGGGCAACGACCTCGACCATGATCGGCGTGGCCATCCAGCCGGTGGAACGGATGCCGTTGATGCAACGGTCGCGGAAGGCAGGGGGCGCGACCATGGCGCCGACGCGCAGGCCCGGCGCCAGGCACTTGGCGAAGCTGACGATGTAGAAGCTGCGCTCCGGCATGCGTGCCGACAGCGGTGAGAGCGGCGGGTCGCAGAGGAATCCGTAGGCGTCGTCTTCGATCAGGAAAGCATCGTGGCGGCGCACGACCTCGACGATTTCGTCGCGCCGAGCGTCCGGCATGGTTGCGCCGGTCGGCGTCTGGAGCGTCGGCATGCAGTAGACGACGCGGGCGCCGGTTTCTTGGAAGGCACGGTCGAGCTGCTCGGGGATCATGCCATGCTGGTCCATCAGCGCGCCCCGTAGGCGATAGCGCTTATGGCCTGCGAGCGCGCGCATGCCGGAATAGGTCAGGTTCTCGGCCAGCACGGGATCGCCGCAACTAACCATGAGATCGAGCGCAATGGAAATGGCGTGCTGGGCGCCATGCGTGATGTAGACGTTGTCGGGTGACGCCGGCATTGCGTGCCGATTGAGCCATTCGGCGAACACGTTGCGGTGCCGCTCGCCGCCTTGGTGGGGCGAGTAGCGCAGCAGGTCTTGAATGTCCGATCCGTCAGCGATTGCCGCCAGGGCGCCGGCGATGAGTCCATCCTCGCCGGTGGAGGGCGGGGCGTTGAGCGCGAGATTGAGCCTTTTCTTGCGGTTGTCGGTGAGCAAGGCTTGCGCCTGCGGGGGGTCGCCCTGCACGAAGGTGCCGCGGCCGACCTCGCCGGAGATCAGCCCACGCTTTTCCGCTTCGTCATAGGCCTTGGCCACGGTGCCGACGCTCAGGCCGAGCCGATCGGCCATGTCCCGATGCGGCAACAGGCGCGTGCCGGGCGCGAGCACCCCACTGGCGATGTCGTGCTCGAGCGCCGCGACGATCTGCAAATAGCGCGGACCGCTTCCGAGGTTGTTGGGGATCCAATCAGTCATCCGTCACCTTCGCTCAAAGAACTAGGTCAATTTGAAAATTGAATCAATGTCTGAAGCGCTCAACGATCAAGTTACCGAATAAAAAGCTCTGGACGATCGAAAACTGTGGCAATCTGTCTCGCCTTGTTATTGCAATGCACCAAAGTTTTCGCATTGCACCAGAAATGACATGGTCCACTACGTTGACATTGACGAATTTGACTTAGTATCGTCCGCGCCCCGCGAGACGCGGTTTTCGTCGCTAGGTCTCGGGCGCGAAGTCGCGGGGTGAGTGCAAGGAACAGGAAGCATGCTCTACGAAATGCGCGTTTACGAACATGTTGAAGGGCAGGCCGAGGCCGTGCGTCAGCGTTTCGAGAGCGAAGTCATCCCGAGGTTGGCCAAGCATGGCATCGAATTGCTCGGCGTCTTTATCGAGCCGCAGACCGGTCATCTCACTTATCTGACACGGTTCGCGAACGAAGAGGCACGCAAGGCGGCCTGGGCGTCTTTTTCCGCGGATGCCGAGTGGAAGGCGGTCAAGGCGGCGAGCGAAGTCAACGGGCCGCTGATTGCACGCCAGGTCGCGTCGGTCTTGAATCCAATAGTCTCCGGGTTGACGCTGAGCTGACGGCGGGGGCGCAAGCAGCGGCCAAGCTGCGTCGCGCCCGTATCGCGCGACGCCCGCCTGCGGCGCGGATGGCTCATCCGCCGTTGTGCCATCACAGCCAGAGAATCTTCTTGCGGTAGTCGAGATCGGAAAGCAGCGGCTCCGCCGGTCCGCGGTGGAATACGGCGCCGCGCTCGAGCACGAAGACGCGGTCGGCCAGCGCCAGAACGAGATCGAGATTGTGCTCGACGATGACGATCGAGCAATGCCGGCGCAACCGGTCGAACACGCGGAACAGTTCCTGGACCACACTCGGCGCCAGCCCCTCGAAGGGTTCGTCGAGCAGAAGAAGCTTTACATTGCCCGACAGCGCGCGCGCGACCGCGGCCATCTGCTGTTCGCCGCCCGACAGATAGTCGGCCGGCACGTTCATGCGCTCCTTCAGGCGTGGGAAATAGTCGAAGATTTCTTCTTCGCTCCAGACCACGCCCGCGCTGCCGTCGGTTTTGCGCGCGAGGCGGCCGAGCGCGAGATTTTCCGCGACCGTCATGCCGGCGAACAGGCCGCGCCCTTGCGGGACATAACCGATGCCGGCGCGCGCGATGTCGGGCGCCGGCCATCGTGCGATGTTGTGTCCGTCGAATATGATCGCGCCCGAGGCCGGCGGCACAAGTCCGGCAATGCTCTTGAGCAGCGTCGACTTGCCGGCGCCGTTGCGGCCGAGCAGGGCCACGATTTCGCCCTCGCGCAGATCGAGCGTCACGTCGTTGAGCACGTGGCTCTTGCCGTAGAAAGTATTGACGCCGTTGACCGTGAGCACCCGCGTCTCGCGTGCTTCGCCGGTCGCGCGTCCGACGACCGCGGGTGTGCCCGTTCCGGTGTAGATCTCCTGGACCCGCCGATCCTGGCGCACGGCCTCCGGCGCGCCCGTCATCAGCACTTCGCCCTGGTTCATCACGGTGACGCGATCGGAGAATCCGAGCACGCGGTCGATGTCGTGTTCGACGATAAGGACCGGAATATTCGCGGCGATATTCTTGACGAGATTCGATACGCGGTCGCGCTCGGCCGCCGCCAGGCCCGCCAGCGGCTCGTCGAGCAGCAGCAGTCGCGGCTTGCAGCCGAGCGCAATGCCGAGGTCCACCAGCCGCTGCCCGCCATAGGACAGTTCGCCGCCCGCGACGGATTCGATGCCCTCCAACCCGAGGAAGCGAATCAATTCGGCCGCCTCGGCATGGACCTCCGGATAGCTGTCGATGTCGCGCCACATGTTGAAGCGCCCCGGACGCTGCGCCTGCAGCGAAAGCCGCAGGTTCTCGTAGATCGTCAGCGAACGGAACAGGTTGGTGATCTGAAACGAGCGGGCGAGCCCCCGGCGGCAGACCTCGTTCGGCTGCCGTGCGCCGATGTCGCGGCCGTTGAGCCGGATCGCTCCGCTGTCCGGGGCGTAGAGGCCGGAAATCAAGTTGAACAGGCTGGTCTTGCCGGCGCCATTCGGCCCGATCAGAGCGTGGATTTGCCCGCTCTCGACAGACAGGCTCGCATTCGAGACCGCGCGGATTCCGCCGAAATGCTTGGAGACAGCCGTCGCTTCGAGCACCGATCCCGCGATCGCCGGCGGCCGCAGAAAGGCCGGCAGCGGGAGGCCTTCATAGATCCGGCGCTTGCTCATCGCCGATGGTTCGTGCAACGCCGGTTGCCAGCGCCGGCGCAGCTTGCTCCAGATGCCCGACAGGCCACCGGGCGAAAACAGCACGAAGCCGACGAAAAGCAACCCGAACCAGAGCAGCCAGTTGCCGCTCCAGATCGACAGCAGTTCGCGAAACAGCACGAAGAACAGCGCGCCGATGACCGGTCCGAGAAAATGGTGCATGCCGCCGATCACGACCATGGCCAGGAGTTCGCCGGAGAAGGGCACCGACACCGCTTCCGCCGAAACCAGATAGGTCTGGAAGCCGAGCAACGCGCCGGCGAGACCGGTCACCATGGCCGAGAGGACGAACACCCCGAGCTTGTAGCGTTCGACGGGATAGCCCTGAAAGGTCGCCCGCAGCTGATTTTCGCGAATGGCCACCAGCACGTGGCCGAAAGGCGAGCGCGACAGACGCAACAGCATGTAGAGAATGCCGAGGCCGATCAGGGCGACCAGCACGTAGTAGGCGCGCGCATCGTCGAGAGAGACGGGCCCGATACTGCCGCGCTTGAGGCCGCCGAGCCCGTCTTCGCCGCCGGTCACCTCGCTCCAGCGGAAGGCGACCGTGTAGACCAGCGCCGAAAGCGCCAGCGTCAGCAGCGAGAAATACACGCCGCGCCGGCGCAACATGAGAGCCCCGACGGCGGCGGACAGCGCGGCAATGAACATCAGCGACAGCAAGATCGGCAATGCGATCTGGCCGGGAAACCAGTGCAGTTGAATGAGCCCAGCGGCATAGGCCGCGATGCCGAACCAGGTACTGTGCCCGAACGAGACCAGACCGGTCCAGCCGACGCACAAATTCAGCCCCATCGCGGCGATGGCGAGGATCACGATGACCGAGGCCGAATTGATGCTCAGGCCGAGCCCCTGGATCGCGAAGGGCAGGGCGATGAGCCCGGCAGCGGCGATCCATAACGGCCGATAGGTGGAGCGCGGCGCGGATTTCGTCATTCGAATTTCTCGATACGCTCGCCGAGCAGGCCGCGCGGGCGCAGCAGCAGCACCAGAAACATCAGTACATAGATCGAGGCCTCGCCGGCGGCCGGCACGAAGTGGATGGTGATGCCGCGCACCACGCCGACCAAGAGCGCCGCGAGCACGACGCCCCAGAAGCTGCCGAGCCCGCCGATCACCACGACGACGAAAGCGACCGTGATGACCTCCGCGCCCATGGCCGGGTGGACGATGGTGATAGGCGCGAACAGCGCGCCGCCCAGCGCCGCCATGGCGACGCCGAGCACGACGATCGTGGTCATGTAGGGCTGCAGGCGGATGCCGAGCGCGGCCACCATGTCCGGCCGCTGGATGCCGGCGCGCACCACGCGGCCGAACGAGGTCTTTTGCAGGAGCAGCCAGACGCCGACCAGGACCACGGCCACGATGGCGAGCAGCGTCAGCCGGTAGCGCGAAAACAGGAAGTCGCCGACGATGATGGCGCCTTTCAAAGCCTGCGGCATGCTCGCCGACAGCGGCGCGGCGCCCCAGACGATGCGGATCAACTGCTCGGTCACCATGGCGAGCCCGAAGGTGACGAGCAGGCTCAGAATCGGATCGGCGGTATAGAAGCGGCGCAGGATGAAGCGTTCGAACAGGATGCCGAGCATGCCGACGGCGACCGGGGACAGCACGACCGCCGGGCCGAAACCGAGATACCTGGCGATCTCGACCGCGGCATAGGCGCCGAGTGCATAGAAGGCGCCGTGTGCCAGATTGACCACGCCGCCGACGCTGAAGATCAGCGACAGGCCGAGCGCGATGAGCAGGTAATAGCCACCGAGGACGAGGCCGTTGACGACCTGTTCGAGCAGGAACATGCGTTATCTCAGCCCCGCCACCGGGTGAAAGTCAGGCGACGATCGGAATAGACCGCGCGCCGTCACGCGGCCGCGAAACACGAGCGCACCCGCGTGCTCTACGTCCGATCAGAGGTTACAGGGGTTCTGTTCGCGCGTTGGCGCGATGACCTCCAGCGATTCGTTGCTCGCCGGCACCGCCGGCCCGAGATCCATCACGTCCCACTTGTCCTTGGCTTTGCCTTTCGCCTTGGCGGTGAACGGATAGGCCTCCTGCATCAACTGGTGATCCCAGTTGCGGAAGTAGCCCTTGCGTCCCTTCAGGATGTCGAACTGTGCCTGGCTCTCGAAATAGGCGATCAGCTTGGCATTGTCGGTGCCTTTGGTCTCGGTCATGGCCTGCGCCATGATCTTCATCGAGACATATTCGATCCAGGCGTGGTTCTCCGGCGGCTTGCCGTATTTTTTGGTGAAGTTGGCGACGAAGGTCTTCGAGGCCGGTACGTCGAGGGTGTGATACCAGACGGTCGGCCAGGTGCCGGCCAGGTTGCCTTCGCCCGCCGCCCAGGCGTCGGCGGTGTTCAGGTTGAAGCCGACGATCGGATAGGGCAGTCCGAATTCTGCGTACTGCTTGATCAAGGTGGTGACCTGATTGCCGGCGAGGTTCGAGCAGACGACGTCGGGCTTGGCTTGGCGGACCTTCAACAGGTAAGGGCTGAAATCGGTCACGTCGGTGGCGATCAGTTCGTCGCCGATCAGGTTGCCCTGGTTGGCGCTGAAAAAGCGCTTGGCCGCGCCCAAGAGATCGTGGCCGAAAATGTAGTCGGCCGTCAGGGTGAAGAACTTCTTGCCCTTGACCATATTGTCGCGCAGCAGCGCCTTGCCGACCGCGTTGACCATCACCGTGTTCGGGATGTCCATGTGGAAAGTGTATTTGTTGCAATTCTTGCCGCGCAGGGAGTCGGAACGGGCGCCGATCTGCAGGAAGAGACGCTTGTTGCGGGCAGCGACCTGCATGATGGTCAGCGCCGAGGCGGAGTTGATCTCGCCCATCAGCACGTCGACCTTGTCCTGGTCGTACATGCGCTGCGCCTTGGTGGCCGCGGTTGCCGGGTTGACCGAGTCCTCGGACAAGAGGTCGAGCTTGCGCCCGTTGACGCCGCCGGCGGCGTTGATTTCTTCCACCGCCATCTTGATGCCGAACTGGGCATAGGTGCCGAGTGTGCCCAGGAACCCGGTAAGCGGCGTGAGATGGCCGATCTTGATATTGTCGCTCTGGGCGCGAACGATCGCCGGGGCGCCCACGATATACGCGCCGACCAAGGCGGCGCCGCCTTGCAGCACGCTTCTCCTGTTCTGACTGCTCATAGCCTTCTCCTCCCGATGAGCCGATATTTTTTGCTTTTGCCGGTGGTCGCGCGCGGTGAATGCGATGCGCGCGAGTCCGGCATATTTTTTTGAGCATTGCATGGGGCGGCCCCGGCCGCCCGAGCCGATCCGTCTATGTCAGGTCGCGGGGCAGGATGTCCTTGCTCCGTGATCGCGAATGGCAGGCTCTCCGGACCAAAAGCATTCCGCCCCGGAACAAAAATGTACATTTCATAATGCCGTACGTCAATTTACGATGTGATAGACCGCGACAATGACGGTAGGCCCCGGGGCGGGGCGGTCAGCGCCCCGCGAGTTCGCAAGGCAGCGACTTCGGCC
>Ga0182748_1001852_pt1 | contig 19902 bp, 20 predicted proteins | sample eDN3rd37CKraftOP_FD_128877 | JGI IMG/M metagenome (GOLD analysis project Ga0182748, IMG submission 128877) | Enriched Organic Plus compost microbial communities from Emeryville, California, USA - eDNA 3rd pass 37_C Kraft OP (version 2) (version 2) ...
GATATATTCGTGAACGGTCTTGATGGCTTCGACCAGCGTCTCGTAGGCGGTATCCCAGGTGCCGCTGCCCTGCAGATAGACGATGGTCTTTTCGGGAAGCGTGATCTCGACCCCGAACGCGTCGTCCTGCTGTGCGAGCGCCGGCACTCCTGAAAAAAGTGCAGTCGCCAGGGCCAAAAAGGCGCCAGCCAGCAAGCGGCAAGTCAGCATGTAGGGTCTCCGTGCAAGCCGCACATTACGGTCGTGATGCGGACCTTTTCATGTCAGGAACATCGCACGCCTGCATTTAATTGCTGCAAGAGGCAAGGCTGGCGAGGCCATGCTGGCCAAGCCGCAAGGTTTGCCCCATATAGGCCGGGTCGGAACCCCTTTCGCATCGGCCATGAGCGCGCTCGCCAACCACGCCTTCGTGAAGATGAACGGCATCGGCAACGAGATTGTCGTGCTGGACATGCGCGCGCATCCGCAACCGATTAGTCCGGCGGACGCACGCGCGATCGCGGCACCCGAAGGCACCCCGTACGACCAGCTCATGGTGCTCTATCCACCGCGCGTCGCCGGCACCGAGAGCTACGTGCGCATCTACAACAATGACGGCTCGGAAGCCGGGGCCTGCGGCAACGGCATGCGCTGCGTCGCCTCGATCGTATTCGACGAAACCGGCAAGGATGCGCTGACCTTCCAGACCAAGGCCGGGCTGATCAATTGCTGGCGGGGGCCGGAGGCCGGCACGTTCACCGTGGACATGGGCACGCCGCGCTTCGGCTGGAAGGACATTCCGCTCGCCGAGGAATTTCGCGACACCCGCGGCATCGAGCTGCAGATCGGTCCGATCGACAAGCCGATCCTGCACACGCCGTCGGTGGTCAGCATGGGAAACCCGCATGCGGTGTTCTGGGTGGACGATCCCTATGCCTACGATCTGGCGAAGCTCGGCCCGTTGCTCGAACATCACCCGATCTTTCCCGAACGCGCCAACATCACGCTCGCCGCGATCAAGTCGCGCGACCACGTCGTGATGCGGACCTGGGAGCGGGGGGCCGGCCTGACCAAGGCCTGCGGCTCGGCCGCCTGCGCCACGGCCGTGGCCGCGGCGCGTCTCAATCGTACGGATCGCAAGGTGCGGATGTCGTTGCCGGGCGGGGACCTCATCATCGAATGGCGCGACCGCGACGATCATGTGCTGATGACCGGCGGCGTGGAATTCGAGCGCGAGGGCCGCTTCGACCCATCCTTGTTCGCCAATACGGCGACAACGGCATAGGCGGCGGGCGGAGATGGGCGTCGACATCGTCACCTTCGGCTGCCGCCTCAACACGCATGAATCCGAGATCATGCGGAAGAAGGCGCACGAAGCCGGGCTGACAGATGCGGTGGTGGTGAACACCTGCGCGGTGACCGCGGAGGCGGTGCGGCAGGCGCGTCAGACCATCCGCAGGATACGGCGTGAAAATCCGGCCGCGCGCATCGTCGTCACCGGCTGTGCCGCCCAGACCGAACCCGCAACCTTCGCGGCGATGCCGGAAGTCGATCGCGTGGTCGGCAATACCGAAAAGTTCGATGTCGCGGCCTGGAAAGACACCAATGCGCTGTTCGCGCGCGGCGCATTCGGGATCGACGCCGAGGAGAAGGTGGTCGTCAACGACATCATGGCGGTGCGCGAAACCGCGCTGCATCTCATCGACGGGCTCGAGGGGCGGGCCCGCGCCACGGTGCAGATCCAGAATGGCTGCGACCATCGCTGCACGTTCTGCATCATCCCTTACGGCCGCGGCAATTCGCGCTCGGTGCCGATGGGCGAAATCGTGGAGCAGGTGCGACGCCTCGTCGAAAACGGCTATCGCGAGATCGTGCTGACCGGCGTCGACATCACGAGCTACGGGCAAAATCTCCCCGGCCAGCCGAAGCTCGGTGCGCTGGTGAAGCAGATCCTCAAGCACGTGCCGGAGCTGGCACGGCTGCGACTGTCGTCGATCGATTCGGTCGAGGCCGATGCCGATCTTCTTGACGCGCTCGCATCGGAATCGCGGCTGATGCCGCATCTGCATCTGTCGCTGCAGGCGGGCGACGACATGATCCTCAAGCGCATGAAGCGCCGGCATCTGCGCGCAGATGCAATCCGCTTTTGCGATCAGGTGCGGCGGCTGCGGCCTGATGTGGTGTTCGGCGCCGACATCATTGCCGGATTTCCGACCGAAACCGAGGCGATGTTCACGCGTTCACTCGACATCGTGGACGAATGCGCACTGACCCATCTGCATGTCTTTCCGTTTTCGCCGCGGCCCGGAACCCCGGCCGCGCGGATGCCGCAGGTCGCGCGCGATGTCGTGAAAGAGCGCGCGCGGCGTCTTCGTGAGAAAGGCGAAGACGCACTGCGCCGTCACCTCGACAGCGAGATCGGCCGCACGCGCAGCGTGCTCCTTGAGTCCGATACGATCGGACGAACAATCCAGTTCACGCCGGTGCGGCTCGATCGCCGTGCCGCGCCCCCCGGATCGCTCGTTGACGTGAGCATATCCGGTCATGATGGCCGTCAGCTCATCGCCGCGTGACCCATGCTTGTCCGTGTCGGCGAGATCTTTTCCGAGACGCTGACAATGACGCCCGACGAGGCCAAGGCGTTCTCACGCGCGGCCCGCGATTTCAATCCGCTGCATCTCGACGAAAAGGCTGCCGCGAACAGCCGCTACAAGAAGCTGATCGTCAGCGGCACGCAAATGGCGGCGCATCTGATGGCGCTGACGGCGACGCATTTCACCGCGCGCGCCGAAGCGGTTGGCCTTGATTTCGCGCTGCGCTTTCACAAGCCGGTCTATGCTGACGAGACCATCACCTTGACCTGGGAAGTGATCGCGGTGAATGCGACCGCGGCCGGACGCGAGGTCGTGGATCTGAAGGGCCGCGTGCTCAATGAAAAGGGCGAGGTCGCCGTTTCCGCGACCGGCCGCATCATGGTGGCGGAGAGTCTGTAGCCTCTGCCGATTCGCCCGCCCACCCGCAGCGGGCCATCACGTCCTGCATCTGCGGCGGCACCGGTGCAGTCACGCGGATCGGCGGCTTGTTCTTGTAGAGCGGGACCACGATCTCGCGTGAGAGGAGATGCAGTCCGGGGCCGCCGAACCGTGGCGCCTTGCCATAGATGCTGTCGCCCAGGATCGGCCAGCCCATCGCCTGGCAATGCACGCGAAGCTGGTGCGTGCGGCCGGTGACAGGTTCGAGGGCGAGCCAGGTGAGGGGCGTGTCGCCGCCGGTGCGGCCCATCACCTTCCATGTGGTCAGGCTGGGCTGCCCCGACGGATCGACCTTCATCCACCAGCCGCGGGACTGGTCCCGGCGCGCCAGCGGCAGATCGATGGTGCCTTCGTCGGCGTCCGGGCTGCCTTCGACCACGGCCCAGTAGGTCTTCCCAACCTTGCCGTCCTTGAACAGTTCGCCGAGCGTCGCCAGGGCCTTACGATGGCGCCCGAGGATGAGACACCCCGCGGTCTCCCGGTCGAGCCGGTGGGCGAGTTCCGGCGGCCGCGGCAAACCGAAGCGGAGCGCATCGAAGTGATCCTGCAAGGCGCCCTGGATACCGGCGGCCTTGGCGGCCGCGCCCTTTGGCCCGCGGTGAACCGGCAGACCGGCCGGCTTGTCGATCACCAGCATCAGCCCGTCGCGATACAGAAGCCGCGCCACCATCTCTTCCGGAGTCATGCGGAAACCGCTATCACGACGCCGCCCATGAATGACAGCACCACAGAAGAAAACCGCACCAGCTGGTGGCGCCGCCTCAGCAGCGGACTGAAAAAGAGCTCAAGCTCGATCGGAACCGCGATCACCGATCTCGTCAGCAAGCGGCAGCTTGATGCCGAAGCGCTTGACCAGATTGAGGAAGCGATGATCCGCGCCGATCTCGGCCTTGCCACGGCGGCCCGGATCAGCGACGTGATCGGGCAGGGGCGCTACCGGCAAAATCCCGATGAAAATGCGCTCAAGGCGATCATCGCGGATGAAGTCGAGAAGGTCCTCATTCCGGTCGCGCAGCCTCTGAAGATCGAGGGCGTGAAGCCGTTCGTGATCCTGGTCGCCGGCGTAAACGGGTCCGGCAAGACCACCACGATCGGCAAGCTTGCCGCGACATTCTCCAAGGATGGCCGCAAGGTCATGCTCGCGGCCGGGGATACATTTCGCGCCGCCGCGATCGAGCAGCTCAAGATCTGGGGCGGCCGGGTCGGCGCCAAGGTCATCGCGCGGGAACAGGGGTCGGATGCGGCCGGGATCGCATTCGATGCCGTTGCCGCCGCCAAGGCCGACGATGTGGATGTGCTCCTGATCGATACGGCGGGCCGGCTCCAGAATCGCACCGAGCTGATGACCGAACTCGAGAAGATGATCCGGGTCATGAAGAAGGTCGACCCGACCGCGCCGCACGCGGTGCTGCTGGTGCTGGATGCGACGGTCGGCCAGAACGCGATTTCGCAGGTCGAGGCGTTCGGCAAGACCGCGGGCGTCACCGGCCTCGTGATGACGAAGCTCGACGGCACGGCGCGCGGCGGCATTCTCGTCGCCATCGCCGAGAAGTTCAAAATGCCGGTGCATTTCATCGGCGTCGGTGAAAGCGTCGATGACCTGCAGCCCTTCACCGCGCGCGATTTCGCACGAGCGATGGCCGGCCTCGAGAACTGAGCGGCTTTCCGGACGCGTCCGGCGGACGCAGCGGAGCCACCTCGCCAAGCGCGGCGGATTCAGGCTACACAGCGTCCATGGACCGGAAAGCCCAGCTCAACCCCTTCGTGAAACTCGCGCTCGATTTCGGGCCGCTCATTCTGTTCTTCGTCGTGAACGGGCGCGCCGGAATTTTCTGGGCGACCGGTGTCTTCATGGCGGCCGTGGTGGTCGCGATCCTTGTGTCCTATGCGCTGATCCGCCGGTTTCCGGTGATGACGCTGGTCACCGCTTTCATCGTCGTCGTGTTCGGTACGCTCACCATCGTTTTGCAGAACGATGTGTTCGTGAAGATGAAGACCACGATCATCTATCTGTTGTTCGCGGGGGTCCTGACCGCGGGCATCGTCCTGAAGAAGCCGTTCCTGGAGATCGCGTTCGATTCGGTGTTTCACCTCACCGAAGAGGGCTGGCGCATCCTGACGATCCGCTGGATCGTCTTCTTCGTCGTGATGGCGATCGTGAACGAGGTCGTGTGGCGCACGCAGACGACGGATTTCTGGGTGGCGTTCAAGACCTTCGGCTTCGTTCCGCTGACCTTCATCTTCGCGCTGGCGCAGCTGCCGGTGCTGCAGAAATATGCGGTGAAGTCGGACGAGACATGACGATAGCGACCGCAGCGGCGTTGTTTGCTGTCATGGCAGCGTTGGCGGCGCTGCCGAGCTCGAGTGTGGCTGTCGTCGTGTTGCGTTCAGCATCGCTCGGTATCCGCAGCGGCATCGCCGCAGCCTTCGGCATTGCCTGCGCCGATCTTGTTTTTGTCGCGCTCGCTGTCGCCGGCATGACCGCCTTGTCCGAGGTGATGGGCAGTCTGTTCGCCACCCTGCGTTATCTCGGCGCGATCTATCTGATCTGGTGCGGCATCGGCCTGATCCGCGGCAACGCGGCCGCGTCATGGCACATGCCCCATCGGTGGGGTGGCTCGGGTGCGAGCTTTATCGCCGGATTCGTTCTTACCCTGGGCGACGTGAAGGCGATCCTGTTCTATGCCGCCTTGTTTCCGGTCTTCGTCGATATTCCTGCGCTCGGCGTTCGCGATCTTGTGGCAATCGCCGCGATCACCGTCGTTGCCGTTGGCGGCGTCAAGATTGCCTATGCGATTGTGGCCCGGTCGATCGCCCAGAAGGTCGGTACGCTGCCAGTGGCAAGACCGGCGCAGATAGCCTGTGGCGGGCTGATGGTTGGCATTGGCGGCTATCTTGTCGTGAAGCCGTAACCGGCTATCATTCGGCCTTCGCCGCAAGCGCCTTCTCGATGACCGGCATCAGCACCGATTTCAGGTTCTGCTCGGTGATGGGGCCGACAAGCTTGTAGGCGATGCGGCCGTCGCGCCCGACGACAAATGTCTCCGGCACGCCATAGACACCCCATTCGATCGCGGCGCGTCCGTTAGGATCGGCGCCGACCGCGGCAAACGGATTGCCGTAGCGGCCGATGAAGCGCCGCGCATTGTCGGGCTGGTCCTTGTAATTGATGCCGACGAGACGGATGCGCTTGTCGTTCGCGAGCTGTTCGAGCTGCGGGACCTCGTCGTGACAGGGCACGCACCATGACGCCCACACATTCACCAGCGTCACGTTGCCCTTGAAGTCGGCGCTATTGAGCCCCGGAACCGGCTTGCCGTCCGTTACCAGCCCAAGGACAGGGGGGAGGTCGCCACGCGGAGCCTCGCGTCCGATCAGCGCCGATGGAATGCGCGAGGGATCGCCGGCGCCGAGCCGATACAGGAACAGCGCCGCTAGCCCGAGAAAAAGCAATAGCGGCAACGCGACAAGCAGTTTGCGGCGCATCCCGCCGCCGGCTGTCTCCGATGCGATACTCATGCGAGGGAGGCGCGCGTTGCGGTTTTGGGCGCGCTCTTGCGTTCGTCCGAGCGCCGCGTGATGCCGCGCGATTCGAAATCGGCGAGCGTGCGTTTCAGCGCGCGGTTCTCGGCGACGATCCAGCCGATCAGGAGCGCGAGAATGAAGGCGCTCGCGGCGTAAGCTGCGATGATGAAGGTGGCGTGCGGTCCGAGGTCCATGGCGTTGTGTCCGCTATCGTCCGGGCGCGGCTTCCGCCTGCAATAGCTGCATGGAGCGGATGCGGCGCTTGAGAATTTCGTTGCGCATGGCGGCGAGGTGCAGCGTGAAGAACAGGAGCGTGAACGCAATCGCCATCACCAGCAAGGGAACGAGAATGCTGGAATGGATCGCGGGGCCGCTCATCTTCACCACCGAGGCCGGCTGGTGCAGCGTATTCCACCAGTCGACCGAGAACTTGATGATCGGAATGTTGATCGCGCCCACGAGTGTCAGGATCGCGGCGGCGCGGCCGGCGCGCGTTGGATCGTCAATGGTGCGCCAAAGCACGATCACGCCGAGATACATCAGGAACAGCACGAACACCGACGTGAGCCGCGCGTCCCAGACCCAATAGGTGCCCCACATCGGCCGGCCCCAGAGCGAGCCGGTGATCAGGCAGATCAGGGTGAAGGCGGCGCCGATCGGAGCTGCGGCCTTTCCCGCCATGTCCGCGAGCGGATGACGCCAGACCAGCGTGCCGAGCGCGGCGATGGTCATGACGGTCCAGCCCAGCATCGCGAGCCAGGCCGACGGCACGTGGATGAACATGATCTTGACGGTGGCGCCTTGCTGATAATCGTCCGGCGCGCCGGCGGTCAGCCAGAAGCCGAAGGCGAAGCACAAGGCCGTCGCCGCCGCGAGCCAGGGCAGAACGCGCCCGGACAGCGACAGGAAGCGGGTGGGATTGGCAAGATCGATCAGGGCCATGACACACCATTGATCGTCATTCCGGGGCGCGTGCGCAAGCGCGTGAACCCGGAATCCAGTGCGGCCGCTGCCTTTGGCTGGATCCCGGCTTCGCGCCTGAAGGCGCGCCCCGGAATGACGGGGTTATCTCTCCAGCGTCTGTCGCCCCGGCGGTGGTCTGAGAGCGGCCAACACGGATTTGTGATCTATTCCTGTCCGGCCCTCAACGCGGCCGCTGCGGCAAAAGGCCCGACGACCAGCGACATCAGCGTCAAAGCGCAGAGGATGGTGAAGGGGGTTCCGAACGGCACCGGCCCGACCACCGCGGCATTGGACGCCGACACCCCGAAAATCAGCACCGGAACCGCGAGCGGCAGGATCAACACCGGCAGCAAGAGACCGCCGCGGCGGAGGGTCACCGTCAGGCCGGCCCCGATCAGGCCGATGAAGGTCAGCGCCGGCGTTCCGGCCAGCAGAGTCGCAGCGACGGCGCCCGTTGCTGCGAGGTCGAGATTGAGGAACAGCGCCAGCAGCGGCGTCACGATGACCAGCGGCAGCGCGGTGGTGAGCCAATGGGCCAGCGCCTTCACGGCGACCGCGAGTTCGAGCGGGGCTGTTCCCATGACCAGCAGATCGAGCGAGCCGTCCTCCTGATCGGCCGAGAGCAGGCGGTCGAGCGCAAGGAGGCTCGCGAGGAGCGCGCCGAGCCAGAGAATGGCGGGACCGATGCGTTGCAGCAGCGCGAGATCCGGACCGATGGCGAACGGCATCAGCGTCACCACGGTCATGAAGAACAGGACGCCGATCATCGCACCGCCGCCGACGCGGATGGCGATGCGCACGTCACGCAGGAAAAGGGCGCAGAGCGCGCTCATGGCGTGCGCTCCAGTTTCAGCTCGCGCGCGCCGTCGATGCCGAGCGGCAGATGCGTGGCGGCGACGAGAATGCCCCCGCCGGCAAGATGGGCTCGCATCAGGTCGAGCAGCATGCCCTGCGAGGCGGTATCGAGTGCCGAGGTCGGTTCGTCGAGCAGCCAGAGCGGGCGTTTGACGGCGATCAGCCGCGCGATCGACAGCCGCCGTTTCTGTCCCGCGGACAGGTAGGCGGCCGGCAAGGCCGTCAGCGAATCAAGGCCGACGGTTGCGAGCGCCTGTTGCGGCTCGCCCGATCCCCCGAGCCAGGCCGTCCAGAAGGCGAGATTCTCGGCGACGGAGAGGGACGGCTTCAGCGCGTCGGCGTGCCCGAGGTAATGCGCCTGTTCGGCGATGCTTCGCTCGGGGTCACCGCCCTGCAGCGACAGGGTGCCGCCGGCGATGCGCAGCAGGCCCGCGATCATGCGCAGCAGTGACGATTTTCCAGCGCCATTGCGGCCCGTCACCAGAAGCGCCTCTCCACCTGCGACAGAAAATCCGAGCCCGTCGAAAATCGAACGTCCGCCCCGCTGGCAGCTCAGGGCTTGCGCGGAAAGAATCATCGTTTCAGCCACTTATCTGCTGCCCTGGCTGCGGTGACGGTCGTCGCGCGGTGATGCAAATTGTTGAAGTCTTTGGTCCATATGGCAGATCGGAAAAAAAGAAATTATAAGCCCGCAGATTAGACCGCTTCTCGCCAACCCCTGAAGCCATGCCGGCCCCCGAGAAAAAGGCGCGTGTTTCGAGCATGTTAGCCGATATTCGCGAGGGCTGGGGCAAACGGAAGACCATCCATGACCTCGCTCGACAGTTTCAACTGCTGCCGCACCCTCAAGGTCGGCGCCAAGACCTACGCCTATTACAGCCTGCCGGTGGCCGAGAAAAACGGGCTGAAGGGGATTTCCCGGCTGCCGTTCTCGATGAAGGTGCTGCTGGAAAATCTCCTGCGCAACGAAGACGGGCGGACGGTCACCAAGGAGGACATTTTCGCTGTCGCAGCCTGGCTGAAGACCAAATCGTCCGATCGTGAGATCGCTTTCCGCCCGGCGCGCGTGCTGATGCAGGACTTCACCGGCGTTCCGGCGGTGGTGGACCTCGCCGCGATGCGCGATGCGATGAACCTGCTCGGCGGCGATCCGAAGAAGATCAATCCGCTGGTGCCCGTCGATCTTGTGATCGACCACTCGGTGATCGTGAATTACTTCGGCAACAACGCAGCGTTCAAGCTGAACGTCGAAGAGGAATACAAGCAGAATCAGGAGCGCTACAAATTCCTGAAATGGGCGCAGAAGGCGTTCGACAATTTCCGCGTCGTGCCGCCCGGCACCGGCATCTGCCACCAGGTCAATCTCGAATATCTCTCGCAGGTCGTCTGGACCGGCAAGAAGAGCAAGGTGAAGGTCGGCGGCAAGCCGGTCAGCGCTGAGATTGCCTATCCGGACACGCTGGTCGGCACCGATTCGCACACCACCATGGTCAACGGCCTCGCTGTGCTCGGCTGGGGCGTCGGCGGCATCGAGGCGGAAGCTGCGATGCTCGGCCAGCCGCTGTCGATGCTGCTGCCGGAAGTGATCGGCTTCAAGCTGACCGGCAAGCTGAAGGAAGGCGTGACCGCGACCGACCTCGTACTCACCGCGGTCGAGATGCTGCGCAAGCGCGGCGTCGTCGGCAAGTTCGTGGAATTCTTCGGCCCCGGCGTGCTCGATCTGTCGATCGCCGACCGGGCGACGATCGGCAACATGGCGCCGGAATATGGCGCGACCTGCGGCTTCTTCCCGGTCGACGAGCAGACCGTGAAGTATCTGCGCGACACCAACCGCAAGGACGAGCGGGTCAAGCTGGCCGCCGCCTATGCGAAGGCGCAGGGCATGTATCTCACCGAAGCGACCCCGGACCCGGTCTTCACCGACGTGCTGAAGCTCGATCTCGGCAAGGTCGAGCCCTCTCTGGCCGGTCCAAAGCGCCCGCAGGATCGCGTGCCGCTCAAGGCGGTGAAGACCGAATTCGCCGATGCGATGGACAAGGAATTCAAGAAGGCCGGCGAGCTCGACAAGCGCGTGTCGGTCATGAATCGCGACCACGATCTCGGCAATGGCGACGTGGTCATCGCCGCGATCACCTCCTGCACCAACACGTCCAATCCGAGCGTCATGATCGGCGCGGGTCTTCTCGCGCGCAAGGCCGCCGAACGCGGCCTGACGTCGAAGCCCTGGGTGAAGACCTCGCTTGCGCCAGGCTCGCAGGTGGTCGGCGAATATCTCGCCGCCTCCGGCCTGCAGAAGGATCTCGACAAGCTCGGCTTCAACCTGGTCGGTTACGGCTGCACCACCTGCATCGGCAATTCCGGTCCGCTGCCGGAGGAAATCTCCAAGGCCATCAACGAGAACGACCTCGTCGCCGCGGCGGTGCTTTCGGGCAACCGCAACTTCGAAGGCCGGGTGAATGCGGATGTGCGCGCGAATTATCTCGCCTCGCCGCCGCTCGTCGTGGCTTACGCCATTGCCGGATCGATGCAGAAGGATCTTGCCAAGGAGCCGCTCGGTTTCGACAAGGCTGGCAAGAAGGTGATGCTCAAGGACATCTGGCCGACCAGCAAGGAGATCGACGCCTTCATCCGCAAGAACGTCACCAAGAAGGTGTTCGCCAAGAAATACGCGAACGTGTTCAAGGGCGACGCCAATTGGCGCAAGATCGAGGTCACCGGCGGCCTCACCTATGCGTGGGACGACAACTCGACCTATGTGCAGAACCCGCCTTACTTCACGGGTATGCAGCCGCGGCCGACGCCGCCGTCCGACATCGTGAATGCCCACATTCTCGGGCTGTTCCTGGATTCGATCACGACCGACCACATCTCGCCGGCGGGTTCGATCAAGCAGGCCTCACCGGCCGGCAAATATCTGATCGACCACAACGTGAAGCCGATCGATTTCAACCAGTACGGCACGCGGCGTGGCAACCATGAGGTGATGATGCGCGGCACCTTCGCCAATATCCGCATCAAGAACCAGATGGTGCCGGGCGTCGAAGGCGGCGTGACCATCCATTACCCGGATGGCGCGCAGATGCCGATCTACGACGCCGCCATGCGTTACAAGCAGGAAGGCGTGCCGCTCGTCGTGTTTGCCGGAAAGGAATACGGCACCGGCTCGTCCCGCGACTGGGCCGCGAAGGGCACGATCCTGCTCGGCATCCGGGCGGTGATCACGCAATCCTTCGAGCGCATCCACCGATCCAATCTTGTGGGAATGGGTGTGCTGCCGCTCGTGTTCGAAGAAGGTACGTCGTGGCAGACGCTCGGTCTGAAGGGCAACGAGACCGTCACGATCCATGGCCTTCAAGATTTGCGGCCGCGTCAGAAATTGACCGCAGAAATTAAGATGGCGGACGGAAGTACGCAGAACGTTCCGCTGATTTGCCGCATCGATACGCTCGACGAGCTCGAATACTTCAAGAATGGCGGCATTCTGCAATATGTGTTGCGGCAGCTCGCCGCTTAAGTTGCAAGGCCGGCGCCCCCGCGGCGCCGGCCTTCGCATTTCATGGTTACTGCCCCGCAAGATTCTTGCGTTCGCTGTCACCTCAAATTGAGTGGCAGGACGCCACGCGTCCGGTTAAGGGAACGGTCTGTCTCAGTGCGGGGGCGCGCGCCGGACGATCAGCCAGCCGGCCAAAACATCAAGAAAGTCAGCATGCATTTGCGCCATTCCATTGCCGTTCTTGCCGCCGGTGCTTGCGCACTCATCGGAATTTGCGGCGGTCCGGTGGTTGCGGGTGGTCAGAAGGTCGTGGTCGAACTCTTCACGAGTCAGGGATGCTCATCGTGTCCTGCCGCCGACAAGCTGCTCGGAGAACTCGCCAGCAACCCGTCCGTGCTGCCGATGAGTCTGTCCGTCGATTACTGGGATTACCTCGGCTGGAAGGATACGCTGGCGCTTCCCGGTCACGCCAAGCGACAGCGCGGTTATGCAGGCTCGCGCGGTGATCGCGCGATCTACACGCCGCAAGCCGTGGTCAATGGCGTGACGCATGTCCTCGGCAGCGACAAGCAGGCCATCGAGCGCGCGGTCAAGTCTGCGAGCAACGGTGCGCAGCTCGACGTGAAGGTCGCGGTGGCCGACGGAAAAATCCATGTCGACATCCCCGCCGCAACACAGGGCGGGCAGGCGGGCGAAATCTGGCTTTGTCCGCTGTCCAAGGCGGTGCCAGTGAAAATCGGCCGCGGCGAGAATAGCGGTCAGCACATCACCTATACGAATGTTGTGCGCGGCTGGGTCAAGCTTGGCGAGTGGAAAGGCGAAGCGCTGCGTCTGTCCAAGGCGCTGTCGGAGATCTCCGGCAAAGGCAAGTACGACGCCGTCGCGGTCCTCGTGCAGGCGGGAAAGGTCGAGGCGCCTGGCGTCGTTTATGGCGCTGCGACTGCGCCGATCAATTAAACCACATTCGGTTTTCGCAGAAAGCAACCGCTCTCTCGCTGTCATCGCCCGCGAAAGCGGGCGATCCAGTAACACAACTGCTTCAAGCGCCTACTGGATGCCCCGCTTTCGCGGGGCATGACAAGACATGGGCGATGCGTTTCACCTCAACTGAAATCACCCTCGCAATCGCAATCACCGCACACAAAAAAAAGGCCGGCATATCGCCGGCCCTTAAGCATTGGGGACTGAACCGTACACAGTACAATTGACCCGGTCCGTTGAAGCCCCGGGGGGCTGGGGGGCTGAGGAATCCGGAACTCTTCCGGACCGGGTCTTGAATGGTCTCTCTCGCATCGGTTGGGGGCGGACGGTGGACCGAATCTGGGCCTTATTGTGTTGCCGCCGCACGAAGCCGTGAGTGCGGCACGGCGTCACGTAATCGCGTTCCTGCGCATCTTTCGTACGTGCTCTGCGTCAACCCAAGGCGCGCGCCCTTGCGGCGCAGCGCATCAAGGGCAATCATGATGAAAGCATTTGGAAGGAGGCGCCGATGAGCTTGATGGGCGAAACCGAACCCAGCGAGCGCCACGGGGGCGCGCTGGCCGCACCGGCCCATGCCCCCGCCGAAGTCCGGTTTGAACGCCGCGAACTCGATCGAATCCTGCGGGTCTATGGTCGGAAGGTCGCGAATGGCGAGTGGCGCGACTACGCGATCGATTTTCTGAAGGACCGTGCGGTGTTCTCCATCTTCCGGCGCTCGTCGGAAGTTCCCATCTATCGCATCGAAAAAAATCCGAAGCTGTCGCGCCGCCAGGGCGCCTATAGCGTGATTTCCGCGACCGGGTTGATCATGCGGCGCGGGCATGAACTTGAGCGCGTCCTGCGCGTGTTCGACGACAAGCTCAGTCTCGTGGCCGGCTGATCGGGCGGGACGCCGGCAGCCTCACTCAGGGCAGCGTCCGCGCGCCCTCGCCGAGCGAGCGCTGCATCAGGACGCTGTCCAGCCAGCGGCCATGCTTGAAACCGACATTGGCGAAGGTGCCCACCGGCTTAAAGCCGAGCGAATGATGCAGCGCAATCGAGGGCAATTGCGCGGAGTCGCCGATCACGGCGACCATCTGGCGAAAGCCGCGCCGTTCCGCCTCCGAAATCAGGTCCGTCAGCAGCAGCCGGCCAATCCCGAGGTTTTGCGCGTCCGGCCGGATATAGACGCTGTCCTCCACGGTGTAGCGATAGGCAATGCGCGGACGGTACGGCCCGGCATAGGCGTAACCGGCGACGCTGCCGTCGAGCTCGGCGACCAGATAGGCGAAGCCGCCGGTCACCAGGGCCTCCATGCGGCGCGCCATTTCCGTTTCGGTCGGCGGTTCGACCTCGAAGGACGCGGTGCCGTGTTCGACGGCATGGGCGTAGATTGCGGTGATCGCGCCGATATCCTCAGATCTGGCGGGACGGATGCTGGCTGCAACGGGCATCGGAGACCGGCGGGGGCGTTTGGGGTGATCTTTCAAAAGAAAACGCCCCGGTACGGCCGGGGCGTTTTGTCGTGCATTGCGGCTTTCGATCCTCAGCGGCGGTTGCCGAACAGGCGCAGCAGCATGAGGAACAGGTTGATGAAGTCGAGATAGAGCGCCAGCGCACCCATCACCGCCTTGCGGCCGGAAGACTGCTCATCGTCGGTGGCGCTGTACATCTCCTTGATCTTCTGGGTGTCCCAGGCCGTGAGGCCGGCAAAGATCAGGACGCCGGCCACCGAGATGATGAACGACATCGCGTCGGACCGCAGGAAGATGTTGACCAGCGAGGCGAGGATCAGTCCGATCAGTCCCATGATCAGGAACGAGCCGATCGGCGAGAGATCGCGCTTCGTGGTGTAGCCGTAGAGACTCAGGCCGCCGAACGCTGCCGCCGAGATGAAGAACACATTGGCGATCGAGTTGGCGGTGTAGACGATGAAGATCGTCGCCAGCGAAACGCCGAGCAGCGCCGCGTAGGCGAAGAAGATCAGCCGCGCGGTGCCCGCGGCCAGCCGCTGGATGCCGAAGCTCAGGACGAAGACCATCGCCAGCGGCGCCAGCATCAGCACCCACATGAAGGGGCCGCCGAACAGGAACTGGCCAAGCGGGGTGAGCCCGGTGATCTTGCCGCCGCTCACCGTGATGTTGCTGCCGCCGACCATCTGGAAGGTGATGAAGGCAACGGCGCCGGTCAGCGCCACCGCCATCGCCATGTAATTGTAGACGCGGATCATGTGCGCGCGCAGGCCGGCGTCGTACGATACGGCACGATCGGCATAGCGGCCGGCTGCTGCTGCAGCATTCCGATCGAAATCGGACATGGGAGAAATCCTCTCGATAGCCCGGATACCGCCGGGCCGGACGGCCGCTCCCGAAATGGGGCTGCCGGACGGCAGTAATGTAAAGGCCGGCGAAACGGTTTTCCAGCGCCACCCGCAGGCAGAAAAAAGGGGCTCCGGAAAAGCTCCGAAGCCCCTTAACGATGGGTAACGCGATGCTTTTGCGTTCGGCCGCGTTATTCCTCGCGCTGGCCGAGCAATTGCAGCAGCAGCGTGAAGAGATTGATGAAGTTCAGGTACAGCGACAGCGCGCCCATGATGGCGGAGCGCTCATGCGCCTCGCCCTCGAGCTGGCCGTAAACATACTCGTTCTTCAGGCGCTGCGTGTCGTAGGCGGTCAGGCCGGCGAAGACCAGCACGCCGACGATCGACACCACGAATTGCAGCATGCCGTTCGGCCAGAACAGGTTCACGACCGAAGCCAGGATCACGCCGATCAGGCCCATGAACAGGAACGAGCCCCAGCCGGAAATATCGCGCTGCGTGGTGTAGCCCCACAGGCTCAGCGCGCCGAAGGTCGCGGCGGTGATGAAGAACACCCGGGTGATCGAGGTCTGCGTATAGACCATGAAGATCGAGCCGAGCGACACGCCCATCAGCGCGGCGAAGACCCAGAACAGCATCTGCGCCGTGGCCGGGCGCATCCGCTCCATGCCGAAGCTCAGGAGGAAAACCAGTGCGAGCGGCGACAGGATGATCGCCCATTTCAGCGGGCTGACGAAAACCGCGTATCCGATCGGCGTGAGGAACATCCCGCCGCGGATTGCAGCCGGCACTTCGACGCCGTTGCGCAGCACCTTCGCGGCTGCCGCGGCGTCGCCTGTCACCGACAGCATGTAAATGCCAAGCGCCGCCAGGCCGGTGATGGCGAGGCCAAGCACCATGTAGTTATAGACATGCAGCATGTAGGACCGCAGACCCTGGTCGATGACCGCGGGTGCCGCGCGCCCAGTGGCTCGATCGTAAGCCGCCGCGTTTCGATTCAAGTCCGACATCATCGAACTCCCTAATGTTGTCGCCCAAACATCATCGCCACCTTGCGCGTTCATGCGCAGATATGGCGAAGGTCTCGGTCAAGATACAGGGGATTGCAGTAAAAATACTCTGTCGCGAACGTCGCAGTTTGACCGTTCGACGCGCGGCTGAATGTCGCAAATTCTATAGGTTGCGCAAGACCGAAGCCGGCTTCTGCCCGAGGGCGGTGAAGGTTCCGGCCAACCCGAAGATCACGGTCACGGCGAGCGCCGCCATCGCCGCCCCGGCGGCGGGACCCGGCAGCCAGACGAAGGGCAGGTTCATGATCCTCGTCACGACAAGCCAGGCCGCGATCGATCCGGCGAGCACCCCGAACAGGCCGGTCACGAGGCCGAGCAGGGTATATTCAAGCGCATAGGCTGAAATCAGCCGGGCGCGGGTGGCACCGAGCGTCCGCAGGATGATCGCGTCGTAAACGCGATTGTGATGGCTCGCCGCCAGCGCGCCGGCCAGCACCAGGGCCGCCGCGATGAGGGTGATCAGGCTGGCGCCCCGGATCGCCATGACAAGATTTTCGACCACCGAGCCGACCGCCTGAATGGCGTCCTTGACCCGGACGCTGGTGATGGCGGGAAAGGCGGTCGCCAACGCGCGCAGGATCGTCGCGTCCTGTTGCGCCGTGGTGTCCCCGGCGAAGGTCAAAGTGGCGATATGGGTGTGCGGCGCGCCGCGGAAGGCGTTGGGCGAATAGACCAGCACGAAATTGATGCCGAGACTCTGCCAGTCGACGATGCGCAGATTGGCGATCCGCGCGGTGATGTTGCGGCCGAGCACGTTGACGGTGAGGCTGTCGCCGACCTTGAGGCCAAGACCCTCGGCGATACGCTTTTCCATCGAGAGCAGCGGCGGCCCCTGATAATCGGCCGGCCACCATTCGCCCTCGACCAGCCGCGATCCCGCCGGGACGGTGGCCGAATAGGTGACGCCGCGATCGCTCTGCAGCGCCCAGGCCGCCTGCGGGGTGGGCTTCAGCTCTTCGGCCTTGATGCCGTTGGCGGCGACGATCCGCCCGCGCAGCATCGGCTGGCGTTCGAGTGTCGCGCCGGGCGCGGTGTTGCGCATGAAGGCGTCGAACCGCGCGGCGTCGGCATTCTGGATGTCGACGAAGAAGAAAGCCGGGGAGCGCTCGGGCAACGCTTCCTGGAATTGCCGGCGCAGATTGCCGTCGATCTGCACCACGATGACCAGCACCGCGAGCCCGAGGCCGAGGGACAGGACGACCGACGGGGTCAGCGCGCCCGGCCGGTGGATGTTGGCGACCGCAAGCCGCAGCGTCGTGGTCTTCGCGCGCGGCAGCCGCGCCGCGATCGCCATGATCAGCAGCGCGATGAGGTAGAGCAGCAGAAAGGTCGCGGCCGCCGCGAAGACAAAGACCGTGGCGATCTTCTTGTCATAGGCGAGCAGGATCGAGAGCCCGGCAAGCGCAAGCGTCACCCCGGCGGCGGCGAGGAGATACGGCTTGCGCGGCAGCCCGAAGCGGCCAGACACCGCGTCGCGGAACAGGGCGGAGACCGGGATGTCATGCGCGCGTCCCAACGGCCAGAGCGCGAAGGCGAGCGCCGTCAGGAGGCCGAACATCGCGGCAAGACCGAGCTGGCCCCATTGCAGCGCCGGCTCCACCGGCAGCGGCAGCACCGATCCGAAACTCCAGGCGATGACGAAGGGCAGGACGGCGCCGATCACGAGGCCCGCCACGGTGCCGATGGCGGCGATTGCCATCACCTGCACCAGATAGATCGCGAAGACCCGTCCGCCGGTTGCGCCGAGCGACTTCATCGTCGCGATGGTGTCGCGGCGCTGCTGAAGATGACTGCGCACGGCATTGGCAACGCCGACGCCGCCCACCAGCAAGGCGGTCAGGCCGACCAGCGTGAGAAACTGGGTGAAGCGTTCGATGTTGCGCTCGAGTTGCGGCGAGGCATTGTCGCGCGAGCGGATCTCCCAGCCGGCATCGGGAAATTCCTTTTCCGCCGCCGAGATCATCGCCTTCACGGCATTGTCGCCTGCATCGTTTCCAACGAGCGCGACGCGGTAATGCCAGCGCACCAGGCTGCCGGGCTGCAACAATCCGGTCGCGCGCAGGGCATCGGTGCCGACAAGAAGCCGCGGGCCGAAGCCGATGCCGCCCGCAAGCTTGTCGGGTTCGCTGCGCAAGACCGCGCGGATCGCGATCGGCGCATTGCCGACCTGGAGGCGATCGCCGACCTTCAGATCAAGCCTCGTCAGGAGCGCGATGTCGACGGCCGCGCCGAACACGCCGTCACGCATGGCAAGCGCATCGGAGAGCGGCATGTCGGGTTCGAGCGCCGCGCTGCCGTAGAGCGGATAGGCATTGTCGACCGCCTTCACCTCGACCAGCGCCTGGCGATCGTCGGCGGTGCGCGCCATCGCCCGCAGCGTGGCGGCGTCGGAGACGCGGCCATAGCGCGCAAGCATCGCGCGCTCCTGCGCGTTCGCCTCGCGATGAAACAACGCGAACGCAACGTCGCCGCCGAGAATGGTACGGCCTTCGCGCGCCAGTCCCCCGGCGAGGCTTTCGGAGAACGAGCCGACGCCGGCAATCGCCATCACGCCAAGCGCGATGCAGAAGATCAGAACGTAAAACCCGCGAAGCCCACCGCGCAATTCGCGGGCCGCAAACCGCAGCGGCACCGACCAGCCCGTCGCGCGCGTTGGCGTTGCGAGGAGGCTCATGCGCCGGCCGCCTCGCGCAAGGCCTTCGGCAGTTCGGCCTTTTCGTCGTCCTTTTCGATGCGGCCGGAGCGCAGTCGCACGACGCGCTTGCAGCGGCGCGCCAGCGTCGCATCATGCGTGACGAGGATCAGCGTGGTGCCGCGCTCGACATGACCCTTGAACAACAGCTCGACGACCTGCGCGCCGGTCTTTTCGTCGAGATTGCCGGTCGGTTCGTCGGCGACGATGATCGCCGGGTTGGGCGCAAGCGCGCGGGCGAGCGCGACGCGCTGCTGCTCGCCTCCCGACAATTGCGCCGGATAATGCGACAGCCGCTCCTTGAGGCCGACGCCCGCAAGTTCGGCGGCCGCGCGGTCATGGGCGTCGGGAACGCCGGCCAGCTCCAGCGGAACTGCGACATTCTCCAGCGCGGTCATGGTCGGAATGAGGTGAAAGGACTGGAAGACGATGCCGACATTGCGGCCGCGGAAACGCGCCAATGCGTCTTCATCGAGGCGCCGAAGGTCTTCGCCGGCGACCAAGATCGAGCCGCTGTCGGCGCGCTCCAGTCCGGCGAGCACCATCAGCAGTGTCGATTTTCCGGAGCCCGAGGGGCCGACCAATCCGACCGCTTCGCCGCGGCCGATGGTGAGGTCGATGTCCTTGAGAATATGGACGCGCGCGGCGCCGCTGCCGAGCGAAAGATTGACGCCGGAAAGCGCGACGGCGGTTTCGGCGGGAACGGGCTGTTGCTGCATTGAAATCCGTGGATGGCAGGACGATATGGCAAATTCCGGACCGGCTTGCCGCAAGACGTCTCACGAATTTCTGAGCCGGGGCGTTAGGTCATATGGTGCAATGCAAGCTTTAGTCCATAGGCTCACCGTCGCGCTCCTGATGCTGACCGGCCTCGTTGCCTCGACGACCTCACCGGCTGCGGCGCAGGACGGCACGCCGCTGAAAATCGTCGCATTCGGGGATTCGCTGACCGCCGGCTATGGATTGCCGGCGCAGGATGCGTTTCCGGCGAAACTGCAGGCAGCGCTGAAGGC
>Ga0182748_1001856_pt1 | contig 19857 bp, 21 predicted proteins | sample eDN3rd37CKraftOP_FD_128877 | JGI IMG/M metagenome (GOLD analysis project Ga0182748, IMG submission 128877) | Enriched Organic Plus compost microbial communities from Emeryville, California, USA - eDNA 3rd pass 37_C Kraft OP (version 2) (version 2) ...
CCATCGCCGGCCTGTCGGTGGGCCTGGCCGCGCAGGGCATGAAGCCGGTGGCCGAGGCCCAGTTCGACGGCTTCGTCTATCCGATGCTGGACCACCTGGTCTGCCACGCCGCGCGCCTGCGCAACCGCACCCGCGGCCGCCTGCACTGCCCGATGGTGCTGCGCGTGCCGTGGGGCGGCGGCATCCGCGCGCCGGAGCACCACAGCGAGGCCAACGAGGCGATGTTCACCAACGTCCCCGGCCTGCGCGTGGTGATGCCGTCCTCGCCGCAACGCGCCTACGGCCTGCTGCTGGCCGCGATCCGCGATCCGGATCCGGTGATCTACATGGAGCCCAAGCGCATCTACCGCCAGTACAAGGAACTGGTGGCCGACGACGGCGAGGCGCTGCCGCTTGACGTGTGCTTCGTCCTGCGCGACGGCACCGACGTGACCCTGGTCGCCTGGGGCGCGCAGGTGAAGGAGGCGCTGGAGGCGGCCGAGGCGCTGGCGGCCGAAGGCATCAGCGCCGAGGTGATCGACGTGGCCACCCTGCGTCCGCTGGACTTCGCCACCATCGCCGAGTCGGTGTCGCGCACCGGCCGTTGCGTGATCGTGCAGGAGGCCCCGCGCACCGCCGGCTTCGGCGCGGAGATCGCCGCGCGCCTGGCCGAGGAGTCCATGTACGACCTGGTTGCCCCGGTGCAGCGCGTGACCGGCTGGGATACCCACATCCCGCTGTTCCGCCTGGAGATGAAGTACCTGCCCAGCGTGGAGCGGATCGTCGCCGCCGCGCGCGCCGCGATGGCCCACGGCTGAACCGTGCCGCGCGCGACCCCGTCGCGCGCGGTCCGTTACCTTGATGCCCCGGGACGGCATGCCGCGGCCGCGTGCCGCGGCCCGCTCCCGCCCGTCGATCCGCGCGATCGACCGACCGATTGAGAGAGCGACACGATGAGCCAGACCAAGACCTTCCACCTGCCCGACCTGGGCGAGGGCCTGCCGGACGCGACCATCGTCGAGTGGTTCGTCAAGGAAGGCGACACCATCCGCCTGGACGAACCGCTGGTGTCGATGGAGACCGCCAAGGCGGTGGTGGAAGTGCCCTCGCCGGTGTCCGGCAAGGTCCTGCGCCTGGCCGGCAAGGCCGGCGACGTGATCGCCACCGGCGCGATGCTGGCCGAGTTCGAGCCCGATCCCGCCCTGCCGCAGCGCGCCGAGGGCCAGGACACCGGCCACCACCACGGCGCACCGGCGAAGCCGGCCAAGGCCAGCGCCAGCGACGACGGCGGCGAGCTGGCGGTGCAGCCGGCGGCGTCGGAGGCGCGCGGTGGCGACGCCGGCACCGTGGTCGGCGCGATGCAGAGCTCCGACGCCGTGCATGCCGAGCGCGCGATCGCGGTCGGCGGGGTCAAGGCGATGCCGGCGGTGCGCGCGCTGGCGCGCAAGCTGGGCGTGGACCTGGCCCGCGTTGCGCCCACCGGGCCCGAGGGCACCGTGACCCTGGCCGACGTGAAGCAGGCCGCGGCCGATCCATCCCGTCTCCTCCCCTCCCGCGCCGGAGGCACCGGGGTGGCACAGCCCACCGCAGCGGCTGCCGCCTCCGCGCCCGCTCCTGCCGTGCACCAGCGCACCCCCGTCTCCGCCTCCGGCCGGCCCATGCGCACCCGCCCGCCGGGCGCCGACGCCGGCGTGGCCGCCAGCGGCCAGCCCGAGCAGCTCAAGGGCGTGCGCCGCAACATGGCGCGGGTGATGGCCGACGCGCACAGCAAGGTCGTGCCGACCACACTGGTCGACGACGCCGACCTGCATGCCTGGATCGGCAAGCAGGACATCACCGCGCGCCTGGTCCGCGCGATCGTCGCCGCGTGCAAGGCGGTACCGGCGCTCAATGCCTGGTTCGACGGCGAGGCGCTCAGCGTCACCCGCCATCCGCACGTGGACGTGGGCATCGCCGTGGACACCGACGACGGCCTGTTCGTGCCGGCCCTGCGCAATGCCGACATGCTCGACGCGCGCGGCATCCGCGCCGGCATCGACCGCCTGCGCGCGCAGGTGGAGGACCGCAGCATCCCGGCCAGCGAGCTGTCCGGCTACACCATCTCGCTGTCCAACTTCGGCATGTTCGCCGGCCGCTACGCCACCCCGGTGGTGGTGCCACCGTGCGTGGCCATCGTCGGCGCCGGCCGCCTGTCGCACGACGTGGTCGCGGTGATGGGCGGGATCGAGGTGCACCGCCGCCTGCCGATCTCGCTGACCTTCGACCACCGCGCCGCCACCGGCGGCGAGGCCGCGCGCTTCCTGCGCGCGCTGCTGGACGACATGGCCCTGCCGAACTGAGGCCGGCCGCCCGGGCTCCCCCGCCCCATGCGCGGGGGCCGGGCGTGGCGCGTGGCCGGGGGCAGGAGGCGGCGGGCGCTTCCGCCGCTTCATCCGCACCAGCCCCGCGCGGCGCTATCGTCGGGCTCCATGCCCGCCGGAGAGAGCCGCCATGCCGCACCACAGCCGCCTCAGCACCCGGGTGATCGACTGCAACGTCGATGACCTGCGCCCCGCGCTGGAGTTCTGGAGCGCGGCGCTGGGCAAGCCCATCGCCGACCCGGACGAGGACGGCGACGGCCGCTACGGCGTGCTGGCCACCGAGGAGGACGAGCCGCTCATCCTGCTGCAGAAGGTGGCGCACGAATCGCGCGTGCACCTGGACATCGAGAGCGACGACGTCGACGCCGAGGCCGACCGCCTCGAGCGCCTGGGCGCGCGCAAGATCGCCTTCGTCAAGCGCTGGTGGGTGATGGAGGCGCCCACCGGGCACCGCTTCTGCGTGGTGCGGCCGCAGCGCGAGCGCTTCGGCCGGCACCTCAATGCCTGGGATTGACCCCGCCGCTCAGCCACGCCGGCGGCTGCGGTCCAGCCACACTTCCAGGCCCTGGGCGTTGAGCTCGATGTCCATGCCCAGCAGGTCCAGCACCCCGGCCTCGTCCAGCGGCACGCCGTGGGCCTGGGCGCGCTCCAGGTAGTACTCCGACAGCGCCGCCACCAGCGCGCGGTGGCGGTCCGGGCCGCCGTCGCAGGCCTGGGCCAGCGAGACCATGGCGTCGATCTGCTCGTGCAGGTCCGCGGCCAGGCGGCGCACCTCGCCCACCGGGCCGTAGTGGGTCAGGTACATGCGCTCCGGCGCGCTTTCCAGCATGCGCCGGATCGAGGCCTGCATCGCCTCCGGCTCGAACTGCACCGGCGAGGAGGTGGGCAGGACGAAGGCGCGGCCGTCGCTGTCCAGCTGCCGGTAGGACAGGCCGAAGGTGTCGCCGGTGAACCAGCCGCGGCTGCGCTCGTCCCAGATGCACATGTGGTGGCGCGCGTGGCCGGGGGTATCCAGGCAGCGCAGGATGCGCCCGGCCAGGTCGATGGCATGGCCGTCGGCGGCCACCACCACGCGCGATTCCGGCACCGGCTCCAGGCTGCCGTAGTGGCGCGCGAACTGCTCCTCGCCGTACACCGCCATGGCCCCGGCCACCAGCCGCTGCGGATCGACCATGTGCGGCGCCGCGCGCGGATGCGCGACCAGGCGTGCGTTCGGCAGCTGGCGCATCAGCAGGCCCGCGCCGCCGGCGTGGTCGAGGTGGGCATGGGTCAGCACCACCCAGTCCACCGCCTCGACGCCGAGCCCGGCGTCGGCCAGCGCCTGCATCAGCACCGGCACGCTGTGGTTGGTGCCGCAGTCGACGAACGCCGCCCGGCCCCGCTCGACCACCAGGTACGCGGCGTCGAAGGCAGGCCGGACGTAGCCGGTGTCGAGGGTATGGATGCCGTGCGCGGCCGCCAGCTGCTGTTGCTGCATCGGGGAGCGGGGATGTGGGGGCGATGCAGGGGAGCCTAGTCAGCCCCCCTTGCCCGCACGATCCGGCTTTGGTCGTAGACGGCCGCCGGCGGCAGGCCACCGTTCACCTTGGTCGCGGCTCAGCCCTGCGCCGCCCAGCGCGCGGACAGGCGCATGCGCAGCGGGATCGCCAGTGCCAGCACCGCCAGGAACGCGCCGTAGGCGTAAAGCACGGCCAGCACCTGGCGCCAGATCGGGCCGGCGCCGCTGTAGGCCAGGCCCTCGTGGTAGCCCCAGTGCATGCCGCCGATGCTCAACACCAGCGCCAGGACCAGCACGATGGCGTCGAACGCACGCCGCGCGCGCGGGCGCGGCGTGCGCGGGAAGAACCAGTAAAGACCGCCCAGCACGGCGAACCAGGGCAGGAACAGCAGCAGCGACAGCCAGGCCATCAGCCGGCCTCCGCCTCGGCCAGCTGGCGCAGGGCCTCGACCACCGCGTCCACCCCGGCCACGTCGGCGCCCAGGGTGCCCACGCGCTCGCCCATCAGCCCCACCGCGCCCTGCTCCAGCGCGTGCAGGGCATTGATGCCCTCGCGGCGCAGCCGGGCGATGCGCTCGCCGGCCTCGCGCGGGGACTCGGAGCCATCACCCTGCAGCAGCACGCGGCCGTCGGCGTCGACCAGCTTGAAGTGGAAGCGGCCGTCGGCCTCGCGGTATTGCTTGAACTGCGGCAGGCGCGCCGCCGGCTTCTTCTTCGGCTTGCCGGAGCCGGCGGCGGCCGCCGCCTGGAAGCCGCCCAGGCCGACCGCACGCTGCAGGCCGTCGAGCAGCGGCACGGTGGTCTCGCGCGCCTTGCGCGCGCCCTCCTGCAGGATCTCCTCCAGCTGCGCCGGCCTGGCGATCAGCTGCGCGTACTGCTCGCGCATCGGCGCCACCACCTCCTCGATGCGGGCCACCAGGCGCTGCTTGGCATCGCCCCAGCCGATGCCCTCGGCGAAGGCGTGGCGCATCTCCTCGGCCTGCTCCGGCGTGGCGAAGGCCTGGTACAGCTGGAACACGGCCGAACCCTCGGTGTCCTTGGGCTCGCCGGGCGCGCGCGAGTCGGTGACGATCGACATCACCAGGCGCTTGAGTTCGGCCGGCGGTGCGAACAGCGGGATGGTGTTGTCGTAGCTCTTGGACATCTTGCGGCCATCCAGGCCCGGCAGGGTGGCCACGTTCTCGTCGATCTGCACCTCCGGCAGCACCAGCGGCTCGCCGGACTGGCCGGTGGCCTGGCGCCAGGCCTCGCCGTAGAGGTGGTTGAAGCGCTGGCCGATGTCGCGCGCCATTTCGATGTGCTGGATCTGGTCGCGGCCCACCGGCACGCGGTGCGCGCCGAAGGCGAGGATGTCGGCCGCCATCAGCACCGGGTACATGTACAGGCCGGCGGTGACGCCGGCATCCGGGTCCTCGCCCGCCTCGTTGTTCTTGTCCACCGCCGCCTTGTAGGCATGGGCGCGGTTGAGCAGGCCCTTGGCAGTGACGCAGGTCAGCAGCCAGGTCAGCTGCGGGATCTCGGGGATGTCCGACTGCCGGTAGAACACGACCTTCTGCGGATCCAGGCCGCAGGCCAGCCAGGTCGCGGCGATCTCCAGGCGCGAGCGTGCCACCCGCTGCGGATCGTCGGCCTTGATCAGGGCGTGGTAGTCGGCCAGGAAGAAGAAACTCTCCGTGCCCGGTGCGCGCGAGGCGGCGATGGCGGGACGGATGGCCCCGGCGTAGTTGCCCAGGTGCGGGGTGCCGGTGGTGGTGATGCCGGTGAGGACGCGGACGGTCATGGTGCAGGCAAGGGGAAGAAACACGCCGATTCTACCCCCCTGCCCCGGTTGCGGCGGGCGGACACGGAAAGGCCCGGGGCGGCGGATCGCCGCGCCCGGGCCCAAGGCACCGGCCTTAGTGGCGGTAGCGCTGGTCCAGGGTGGTCTCGAAGTCGCGGACCTCGCGCTCGGCGCGGTCCTTCTCCCAGCCATAGCGCTCCTGCAACTTGCCGGCCAGGTACTCGGCATTGCCCTCGGCCACGTCGAACACGTCGTCGGTGAGGTCGCCCCACTTGGCCTTCATCTGGCCCTTCAGCTGCTTCCAGTTGCCGGCGATGATGTCGCGGTTCATGCGTGCTCCTTGTTGGGGGGTCGGGACCCGGCGGTCGCCGGGTTGGGGCCAGCATCGCCGGTTGCGCGTTTCCCGGCGGTCCAGCCGCCGTGAGTGCGCGGTTACGCGGCGCCACGCGCGGCGGAGCATTCAGGCAGACAAAAAGGCGGGGCCTTGCGGCCCCGCCTGCAACTCCATCTGCGCACGTCCTGTGCCGGGCGCGTCCTGCGCTCACCGCATCCGTTCGAGCTTCCCGCTCAGCACTTGCCGTCCTTGCAGTCCTGGGCCTTGTCCTCGAGCTTTTCCCCGCCCCGCTGGATGTCCTTGCCCGCGCCGGCCATGGTGTTGCACGCGGTCAGCGCGGAAATCGAGAACAGGCTCAGCAGGGTCAGGGCAACGATGCGCTTCATGGTGGGCTCCCTTTTCGGTCCCGCGCGCCACGCACGGGATGGGCCCCACTTTTCCGGGAACGCCGTCGAACCGGCGTGAAACTGCGCGGCGACGGACGCGACTGGTGCTCAGTCGCGCATCAGCGTGGACTTGCCGAACAGGCTCTCGACCAGGTCCACCGCCAGCTCGGCGGTGGCGTTGCGGTTGTCCAGCACCGGGTTGAGCTCGACGATGTCCAGCGAACCCATGCGCCCGGTGTCGGCGATCATTTCCATCACCAGCTGCGCCTCGCGGTAGTTCACCCCGCCGGGCACGGTGGTGCCCACGCCCGGGGCGATGCCCGGGTCGAGGAAGTCCACGTCGAAGCTCACGTGCAGGTGGGTGTCCGCGTCCACGCCTTCCAGCGCCTGCTGCATCACCGCCTTCATCCCGACCTCGTCGATGTAGCGCATGTCGTAGATGTCCAGGCCATGCTGCTTGACCAGGCGCTTTTCCTCCGGATCCACCGAGCGGATGCCGATCTGCCGCACCTGCGCCGGGGTGATGGCCGGGCCCTCGCCACCGAGGCGGGTGAGCGCGTCCGGGCCGATGCCGCACAGGCAGGCCACCGGCATGCCGTGCACGTTGCCCGAAGGGGTGACCTCGCTGGTGTTGAAGTCCGCGTGCGCGTCCAGCCACAGCACCCGCAGCTTCTTCCCGGCCTGGCGGCAGTGCTGGGCGACCGCGGCGATCGAGCCGATCGCCAGGCAGTGGTCGCCGCCGAGCATCACCGGCATGCGTCCGCGCCGCAGCTCGGCCAGGGTGGCCTGCATCAGCGCGCGGTTCCATTCCACCACCTGCTCCAGGTGGCGGTAGCCGCCCACCGGTGGCTGCCAGGGGTTGGGCGGGCCGGCGAGGTTGCCGGTGTCGAGCACGTCCACGCCGCGCGCGGCCAAGGCCTGGCCGATACCGGCGATGCGCAGCGCATCCGGGCCAAGCGACGCGCCGCGGTGCCCGGCGCCGATGTCGGTGGGAACGCCGATGAGGGAAACAGGGGGATAACTGCGGGCCATGACGGTATCCGTTGAAACCTTTCCCGAGTCTAGCCGGGTGACCGTACGGACACGCGCCGCGCTGCAGCAGACGCCGGATTCACGCCCACGGTGCTATTGAAGGGACATGCTGACCACCCTGACGCCTCCCGTCGCTCCTTCGTCCCCACCCCTGCCGGCCAGTTTCCTGCCGGCCATGGCCACCGCGGACGAACCGCCGCCGTTCAACGTGCCCCTGACCGTACTGGCCGAAGCCAACGGCCGCAGCGAGATCTTCCACGGGTTCCACGACGGCGAGGCCTGGTATGCCTACGACCTGCCAGCCAGCGGGCAGTGGCAGGTGGTGGCCTGGCAGGCCGGCTACCGGCCATGGCCGCCGGGCTTGCCGGATGGCGTGCGGTTGCCGGTCCCGGCGCCGTTGCACCGGACCTGCGGGCTGGTGCCCTGAGCGTCGTCCCGGCAGCGGCCGGGAGCGGAAAGTGGTGCCGCTTGTCCGGATCGAACGGACGACCTACCGCTTACAAGGCGGTTGCTCTACCAGCTGAGCTAAAGCGGCGCGGCCGGCGATTCTAGCGCAGGCGTCCGCGCATCGTCCGCCAGGCCGGGGATGCGGCTGCAATCGATCTGGCGCGCTTCGCCCGCCTGGGCGCGCACTTCCTCCGGCCGTGCGGTGGCCAGCAGCAGCCACCAGCGCGGAGGCGTGGCCCGGCCGGCAGTGCGCAGCTCGGCCGGGAAGCCGAGCTGGCGCATGGCCGCGACCCGGCGCTCGGCCATGTCGCGGTTGCGGAAGGTGCCCAGCGCCACCGCGTTGGCCTCGCCGCCCTGGTGCAGCACCAGCACGTCGTCGAAGCCGGCACCCCGCAGGCGGCGCACCGTGGCTTCGGCCTCCTCGCGGCTGGGGACCGGGGGCAACAGCACCCGGTACATCTCCGCATCGCCCGGTTCCTCCTCGACCTGCAGGCCGAGCAACAGCGGCTGCAGCCGCGCGCTGATGCCGTTGGCCTCGGCGCGGCTGCGGAACGGGCCGGCGCGCAGGCAGGTGTGTGCGGGCGCGGCCGGCTGCAGCGCAGGCGCCGGGGCCGCGGCGACATCGAGGGTGCGCACGATTTCCAGCGGGGCGATGCCCGGCGGCGTGGCCGGCGCCGAGGCTGGCGCTGGTTCGGGGCGCAGCAGCCACCAGGCGGCCACGCCGAGGTTGAGGACGGCCAGGACGACGATGAGGGCGCGGGCGATCATGCCCCGATTCTAGGGGAGCACCGCAGCGCGGTGGCCGCCGGCGGTCAGGAGGATGCCGCCGCGTCCAGCTGCGCGCGCGCCCAGATCGCCAGGCCTTCGATCACCAGCGCCGGCCGCAGCCGTGCCTGCGGCAGCAGCGGCGCCAGCGCCCCGGCGCCGCCGCCATGCAGCAGCAGCGCCGGCTCACGCCCCAGGCGCAGGCGCGCCTGCTCCAGCGAGCGCAGCACCAGCGCCACCGCGGCGCCGTCGCAGCCGGAGGCCAGCGCGTCGGCGGTATCGTCGGCGAACTCGGCATAGGCGCCGCCGCTGGCCGGAAGCTGCGCCGCGCGCGCGTGCAGCATCTCGCGCATCAGGGTCGGCGAGGGCGCGATGCGGCCACCGTGGTGGCGCCCGCCGGCGTCAAGCAGATCGATGGTCAGCGCGGTGCCGACCCCGGCCAGCAGCACGTCGCCGCCGTCCCGGTGCGCGGCCAGCAACGCCAGGAAACGGTCCACGCCGAACCGCTCCGGGTTCGGATAGGCCACCCGCACCCCGGCGCATTCAGCCTGGGTGCGGGCCAGGTGCACCTCGTCGAAGGCCGCGTGCAGGCGTTCCAGCACCGCCGCGGTCATGGCCGGACCGGCGACGCTGGCCACCCAGGCCCGGCGTCCGCGCGGGACCGGGGCGCGGTGCAGGTCCTCGCCATGCGGCCAGGCCTGGGCCTCGCCCGGCGCGCCGCCGTCCCAGGGGGCGGCCTTGAAGCGCGTGTTGCCCAGGTCGAACAGCCAGTCGCTCATTGCCTTCTCACGCTGACCTCGCCGGCGTGCACGCGGCGCTCGCCGGCGCTGGTGGCCACCCGCAGGGCCCCATCCGCGGCCAGGCCCAGGGCCTGTCCCTCGAAGTCGCCGCGGCTGTCCAGCACCCGCACCGGATGCCCGGCCAGCACGTCCAGCGCGGCGTAGCGGTCCAGGAACGGCGCCAGGCCCTCCTCGTCGAACAGTTCCAGCGCCGGCAGCAACGCGTCCAGCACGGCGATGGCCACCGCATTGCGCGACGGTACCCTGCCGCCAAGCCGGGCCAGGTCGGTCCACGGCTGGTCGATGCCGTCGGCCGGCCCGAGGTCGACGTTGATGCCGATCCCGACCACCGCGTGCACCGGACCGCCGTGCTCGCCGCCGCCCTCGACCAGCAGGCCGCCCAGCTTGCGGCCGTCGGCCACCAGGTCGTTGGGCCACTTCAGTCCGACCTCGGCATGGCCGCAGCCGCGCAGGGCCTCGGCCACCGCCACCCCGGCCACCAGGCTCAGCCCGCCGAGGCGGGCCAGGCCGCCCTGGAAGCCACGCCGCACCGACATGCAGACCTGCCCACCCAGCGGCGACACCCAGCGCCGGCCCAGCCGGCCGCGGCCGGCGTTCTGGCGCTCGGCCAGCAGCACCTCCACCCCGGGACGCGGCGACCGCCGCAGCAGTTCGGTATTGGTCGAATCCAGGCTCCAGGCCACGTCCAGTGCGTGCAGCGAAGCGGCGGCCCGCGGCGCCAGCCCGGCGCGCAGGCGCGCCGCATCCAGCAGCTCCAGCGGGCTGTCGAGCACGTAACCGCGCCCGGGCCGGGCCTCGATCCGCGCCCCGGCCGCCCGCAGGCTTTCGATGCGCTTCCACACCGCCGCGCGGGTGATGCCGGCGTCGCGTGCCAGCACGTCGCCCGAACTTCCGCCGGCGGCCAGCCGCCGCAGCAGCTCCCGATCGTCCACACCCTGCTCCGTGAATACTGCGTAGCGGGCGATTATCCGGCATCGGCCGCCCCCGCGTCCGGCGCACGGTCCCGATCCGCGCTATATTCGGGACCTTGCCCGGCCAACCGGACCGACCCATGCGCCGATTCGCCCCGCTCCTGCTGCTGACCATCCCGAGCCTGTGCTGGGCCAGCCCCGAGCTGCCGGGGCCGGAACAGAAGCACGGCGCCTGCGTCTATGCCCGTCCGGACACCACCGCGGCCGCACCCGCCGGGGACGAGGCGCCGCAGGCGCGGCCAACGGTGCCGGCGGCGGCACGCACCACCCCGCGCGCCAGCGCTGGCGGCGGCGGCGGCGATTCGGACGCGGTCATGCCGCGCGCCCGCGGCGGCCGCTGGCACAGCTTCCTCCCGGGAATGTTCCGCTGATCCGCAGGCTTTCGCGCTGGCTGCGCCTGGGTGCGGCACCCATCGACGAGGACCTCTGGCAGCACGCCTGCCAGGCCCTGCCGTGGGCGCGCGGGCTGGACCCGGAGCGCCGCGAACGCCTGCGCGCGCTGGCGACCCGCTTCCTGCACGAGAAGACCATCACCCCGCTGGGCGGGCTGGAGCTGGCGCCCGCCGAGCAGGTGCTGCTGGCGGCGCTGTGCTGCCTGCCGCTGCTGGAGTTCGGCGCCGGCGGGCTGCGTGGCTGGTCGCAACTGCTGGTCTACCCGGATGCGTTCCGGGTGCGCCGCAGCCACGTCGACGCGGCCGGCGTGCTGCACGAATGGGACGACGAACTGGCCGGCGAGGCCTGGGACCATGGCCCGCTGGTGCTGTCCTGGGCCGACGTGCAGGCCGACCTGGAGGAGCCTGACACCGGCTATTGCGTGGCCGTGCACGAGATGGCGCACAAGCTGGACGTGCTGGACGGCGAGCTGGACGGCACCCCGCCCCTGCCCGCCGCCTGGCACCGGCAATGGGCGCGCGATTTCCAGCGCGCGTACGACGGCTTCTGCGCCGAGGTCGACGCCGGCGCGGAGACCGCGATCGACCCGTACGCGGCCGAGGCACCGGAGGAATTCTTCGCGGTGGCCACCGAGTACCACTTCTCCGCACCAGCAGTGCTGGAGCAGGAGATGCCGGAAGTGGCCGCGCACCTGGCCCGCTTCTACGGCCCCTCGCCCCTGCGCGCCGCGTAGCCCGGACAAGCGAAGCGCATCGGGCTACGCCCTTGCGAATCCCGAATCACCAATCCCGAATCCCGGCTCTCAAAGCCCCGGCGGCAAGGTGACCTCGAAGCGCGCCCCGCCCAGCTCCTGGGAACGGGTGACCTGCAGTTCGCCGCGGTAGTCGCGCACCAGGTCCTGCACGATCGACAGGCCGATGCCGTGGCCCTGCACGCGCTCGTCGCCGCGCACGCCGCGCTGCAGCACCTTGGCCACGTCCTCCGGGGCGATGCCGGGGCCGTCGTCGTCCACCGCCAGCAGCAGGCCGGCGCGGCGGTTGGGCGCGGTCGGGCCCGGGCGCGCGGTCAGCACCACGCGGCGGTTGGCCCACTTGAACGCGTTCTCCAGCAGGTTGCCGAGCAGTTCCTGCAGGTCGCCGGCCTCGCCGTAGAAACGCGCGTCCGGGGCGATGTCGAACTCGCACAGCACGCCCTTGCGCGCGTAGACCTTCTCCAGGCCGCGCACGATCTCCTCGGCGGTGGACTCGATCGGCACCGGCGCGGAGAACAGCTTGTGGCCGCTGGAGGCGGCGCGCGCCAGCTGGTAGGAGACCAGATCGTTCATGCGCCGCAGCTGCACGTCCAGTTCCTGGCGCAGGGTCTCCTCCGGGCCGCCGGAATCCAGCTGGGTGCGCAGCACCGCCAGCGGCGTCTTCAGGCTGTGTGCCAGGTCGGCCAGGGTGTTGCGCTGGCGCTCCAGGTTCTCGCGCTCGGAGTCGATCAGCGCGTTGATGCTCTCGGTCAGCGGCTCCAGCTCGCGCGGGTGGTGCTCGCTCATGCGCTGCAGCTGGCCGCGCTGGACCTTGGTCAGCTCGGCGATCACCCGCTGCAGCGGGCGCAGGCTCCACTGCAGGATCAGCGCCTGCAGCAGCAGCAGGATCAGGCCGGCGCTGCCGAGGTTCATCCACAGCGCGCCGCGGAACACGCGCACCTGGGCATCCAGGGTCTGCGTGTCCTCCATGACGTAGATGGTGTACGGGAACTCGGCCTCGGGCCCGCGCTCGCCCCAGACCAGGCCGATGCCGTAGCGGTAGACCTCGCCGGCGGTGCCGTCGATCTGGGTCACCTGCAGCGGGCCGTCGAAGCGCTCCTCGCGCGGCTCGAGGATGTCGCCCGGGTCCGGCAGCAGCGGACCTTCGGCCGACATCGAGGCCCAGCGCCCGTCGGGCAGCACCACTTCGGCGTACAGGCCGCTGCCGGGACGGTGGAAGCGCGGATCGGGTCCGACCTCGGGCGTGTACAGCGAACCGTCGCGGCCGAAGTCGATGTTGTCCGCGTACGCCATGGCGTAGCTCTTCAGCCGCTGGCGCAGGTTGTTCTGGGCGGTCTCGGCGAAGGAGCGGTCCAGGGCCACGCCGGCCAGCATCAGGAAGGCGACCAGGCCGATGCTGGCCGCCATGAGCTGGCGGGCCTTGAGCGAACGCGGCCGCCAGGGGCGGAACCGGGGCCTGGTGCTCCCTTCCACGAGACCCGGCTACCGCGGCTCAGCCTTCGTTGCGCGGGATCGCGAAACGGTAGCCGCGGCCGCGCACGGTCTCGATCGGCTTCAGCTCGCCTTCCGGGTCGAGCTTCTTGCGCAGGCGGCCGATGAAGACTTCCAGCACGTTGGAGTCGCGGTCGAAGTCCTGCTGGTAGATGTGCTCGGTGAGGTCGGCCTTCGAGACCAGCTCCCCGGCGTGCATCATCAGGTACTCCAGCACCTTGTACTCGTAGCTGGTGAGGTCGACGTTGCTGCCGTGCACGGTGACCGTCTGCGCGGCCAGGTCCAGCGCCACCGGGCCGCACTCCAGCACCGGCTTGCTCCAGCCGGCGGCGCGGCGCACCAGCGCGTTGAGGCGCGCCAGCAGCTCCTCGACGTGGAACGGCTTGACCAGATAGTCATCGGCGCCCTGCTTGAGGCCCTCGACCTTGTCCTGCCAGCTCGAGCGCGCGGTCAGGATCAGCACCGGGAAGTTCTTGCCCTCGTCGCGCAGCGCCTTGATCAGTTCCATGCCCGACATCTTGGGCAGGCCCAGGTCAATGATGGCCACGTCGAACGGGACCTCGCGCCCCATGTACAGGCCTTCCTCGCCGTCCTGCGCGGCATCCACCGCGAAGCCCTCGCGCTTGAGGCGCGCGGCCAGGGTCTCCCGCAGCGGGGCCTCGTCTTCGACCAGAAGGATTCGCATGCACTCTCCCTGAGTTGCAGTGTGGGACCGGCCTTTGGCCGGGGCCCCATCGTCTAGCGGGTTTCGTGATCGTCGCGTCGCGATGCGCGGCGGCCCCGCTCGCCGGGGCCCGGGTCATCCATATAGCGGACCCGGCCGCGATCGTCCATGTACTTCACGCGGGTGATGTTGCGCCCCTCGTAGGGCACCAGCTCGGCGCCCAGGATCTGGCCGCCGGTGGAGCGCTGCACGAAGCGTACTGCCTCCGAGAGCGAGCGGCGCGATGCCCGCAGCTCGGCGGCGCCGGCTTCCTGCGCGTTCCGCTGCGGGCGCTCGGCACGGGGCGGCCCGCCGGCGCGCGCGCCGGCCTCCGGCCCGACCACGGGCGGCCGGGCCGCCGCCACGAGGGGCAGGCCGGCCAGCAGCAGGGCGGTGACGAGGCGGCGCGGAGCGAACATCGTTGCAATCCTAACTAACGGCGTGGGTCTTTGATACGGCTTCCACGCACGAAAACATGCGTCGAGGCCAGACCCTTGGCTGGAAAGGCATGTTCGTGAGAATGCAGTGAATCCGGTCTGAACTTATCCACATGCCACCGGCGGCCGTTCAGCGCAACAAGCCGCCATTTTCCCGGCGGTTCGCGCGGGATCCGCTCAGGCCACCGCGGTCGCGCCGGCGGTGGCATCCAGCGCCTGCTCCACCAGCTCCCAGCCTGCACCAGGACGGTGCGCGCCCTCGCTGAGGACCTGGCGGAACAGGCGGCCGCCGGGCTGGCCATGGAACAGGCCAAGGACATGCCGCACCACGTGCTTGAGCGGCAGGCCCGAGGCCAGCTGCCGCTCCACGTAGGGGCGCAGGCGGCGCAGCAGGGTGGCGCGTCCGGCCAGCTCGCCGCCGTACAGGGCCACGTCCAGCCGGTGCAGCAGGTAGGGATCGTGGTAGGCGGCGCGGCCCAGCATCACCCCGTCCACGTGCGCCAGCTGCTCCTGGACCTGTGGCTCGGAGGCGATGCCGCCGTTGACCAGCACCTCCAGGTCCGGACGCTCGCGCTTGAGCCGCCAGGCCCATTCGTAGCGCAGCGGCGGCACCTCGCGGTTCTCCCTGGGCGACAGCCCCTGCAGCCAGGCATTGCGCGCATGCACCACGAAGGTGCGGCAACCGGCCGCGGCCACCGCTTCGACGAAGGCGGCGAAGCGCTCGTACTCGTGGTCCTCGTCCACGCCCAGCCGGCACTTCACCGTTACCGGCACCTCGCGGCCGTCGGCGCGGGCACCCTCGATCATGGCCGCCACGCACTCGGCCACCAGCCCCGGCTCGCGCATCAGGCAGGCACCGAAGCGGCCGGCCTGGACCCGGTCGGAGGGGCAGCCGCAGTTGAGGTTGACCTCGTCGTAGCCCCACTCCACGCCGATCCGGGTGGCCTGCGCCAGTACCTCCGGCTCGCTGCCGCCCAGCTGCAGCGCCACCGGGTGCTCGGCCGGGTCGAAGCCCAGCAGCCGCCCGCGGTCGCCGAGCACCACCGCGTTGGCGTGCACCATCTCGGTGTACAGCCGCGCATGCGGCGCCAGCAGGCGGTGGAACACCCGGCAGTGGCGGTCGGTCCAGTCCATCATCGGGGCCACCGACAAACGTGCGGATGCGGCGTAGCGGCTAGATCCGCTGTTTTGCCTAGGAAAATTGGCGCTTTCTGGCTGCTTCATTGTCGGTGGTTCCGGGGCGTTTTCGGGCGTTTCCGCACCCCCAGTGCTACACTGCTTGCTACACGAAAACGCATGTAGCACTCATGGGGACCATCACGGCCCGGCGCCGGAAAGACGGCTCTACAGGATACACAGCGCAAATCCGCATCAAGCGCGACGGCCAGCTGGTCCATAGCGAGTCCGAGACCTTCAGCACCAAGGCATTGGCCAAGGAGTGGCTTACCCGGCGGGAAGCCGCTCTGCAGGTGCAGCGGGCAAGGGGCGAACCCCTCGGGAAGCGCATGGCCTGGGGCGAGCTGGTGCGCTGGTACGAAGAGCGCGAGCGCCCCGGCGACGGCTGGGGCCGAACCAAGCGCGCGGATCTGGCGAGGTTGCGGACGGCAAGCCTACAGGATCGGCGTGTAGACACGCTGACTCGCCAGGACTTCATCAACTATGTGGAGTCCAGGCGTGCCGCGGGTGCCGGGCCGGCCACTGCAAGCAATGACCTGATCTGGCTTCGTTCCGTCTTCAAGGCCGCCACCGCGGTCCTCGGTCTGCCGACACCGCTGCAAGCGCTGGACGAGGCCGCCGACTTCCTGCGCAGCGAACGGATCATCGGCAAGCCGCAGCAACGCCAGAGGCGCATCACCCCCGACGAAGAGCGGCAGCTGCTCGACTACTTCGCAAGGCGCGATGATCGGGCTGAGATCCCGATGGTGGAGATCGTGCACTTCGCCCTGGCGTCGGCGCGCCGGCAGGAAGAAATTACTCGACTCCGTTGGGACGACCTCAACCCGGAGCGCGGTACCGCCCTGCTCCGCGACGTGAAGCATCCACGCCGCAAGGTCGGCAACCACCGCACCTTCAAGATGACGCGCGATGCCTGGCAGATCATCGAGAACCGTCGGGGCCTCATCGACGGCCCCCTGATCTTCCCCTACAACCCGAAGTCGATCGGCGCCGCGTTCACTCGGGCAGTCCATGTCCTCGAACTCAAGGATCTGCACTTCCACGACCTGCGGCACGAAGCCACTTCACGCCTCTTCGAGAAGGGCTACAGCATTCAGGAGGTCGCGCAATTCACGCTCCACGAGTCTTGGGCGACCCTAAAGCGCTATACCCACCTGCGCCCTGAAGATGTCCCCGACCGCTAAGCGAAAGCCCCCACTGCAAACTCGAAAGACCGAGAACTGACGCCTTGCTGCATGAAACCTCCGTCGCATTAGGCAATGAGACTCAATACTTAACTATTTGATTTTAATTGAATAGCCCCCCTCTGCCGGCGCCATGCGGGCGGCGTGCGCGTTCACCTCTGCGAACCGATCTGCAACTCGCCGCGGCTCCAAGAGTGAAATCACTTGCGCGGCATCCGTTTGCATGCAAATCTCAGCCAAGGGAGAAAAAGTTGGCCTTGTCAAGTGCGACCGAGCCCGCTATACTCCCGCGGCTCGGCGGAGCCGTCCCCGCATAGTCCGCCGCAGACCAGGAGACCCACCATGGCTACGCATATGCAGCAAGCCCAAGAGCTGATCTTCGGCATGAAGGGCCTTGGTGCATCGAATTTCAAGATGTTCCCTGGCCACAATCGCGAAGCGACCAGCGAGCAGCTGGCGGCTGAAATCGCGAAGGCGATTCTTGAGCGTGAGAACGCGGCTGACGTTCTAGCGATCGATTGATCGAAGGGACGTCGGCCACGGATGAGTTACGCCGCGCTCTACGAATACTGTCAGGACCTTCCCGTTCCTGTCAGCCGCTCGAAGATCATTCCCAAAGTAGTCGAGCTGGCTAGGCGGCCTCGCCGGCCCCTCGTCCTGCTGCGAACAATGGACCCTGCGACGATCGCGGGGTTCATTGTCTTCCCTGGCGAGGACGCTGATCCCGCGCATCCATTCGTTCGCTGGGGTCGTGGCGAACCCGTGATCTGTGTGGCGCGTAGCCTGAATTATTGCTGGCAGCGCTTTGTGGTGATCAAAGAGCTCATGCACTACTTTGATCCGCCACTTGAGAAAGTGAACACACCCGAAGATTTCGGCGCCCTCTTGACCGAGTTCGCTGCTCCGCAACCTGATAGGTCATTGGCAATGAATTCAGAGGTGTCGGCCCTCTGGATGGCCCTCGGCATCATGTGCCCGGAAATTAGGCGCCAGTCATTGGAACGGCGCAGAGCGAAAGGTGAGCTGACGGACCTGGACATTGCGCAGGAGCTGAAGATGCCTGCCGCTTATGTGCCACTTCTCTTCACCGCACAATACAAGCACAACATTGGCAGACTGTGCGCCGGCTGAGTTACCGCTCTGCTTGATCATGAGAGGGAGCTTGAAGGCAAGCTCCCTTTCTTTTTGTGCCAAGGGTTAGTTGCACGTGCCTGCGTAACGAATCGATCCAACGTTCTTCGAAAAGCCGACGCGACCTACGTTGTCAGTGGGCGCACGGGTTACAACCCGTTCGTGGACTTCGAACGTAGTGCATCCGTTGGCACGGATGTGATCCTCTATCCATCCCAGCCGGATGGCCTCATGCTTCTCGCTATCGATTGGGTAGTTCGCTGCGGTTCCAGCAGTCATCTCCCAATGGGCGGGGCCCGTCATCGAGAACCGGGTGATCAGGTCTCGGTCTATCGTGCGCAGAGTGGAGCAGCCAGAGATGGCCAGGCAGGCAACTGCGATAAGCAGACGCACCATAGATACTCCTCGCCAATGGCAGGCGTTCATCATCGTACCGCCTCCCTTCCAAGCATGGCAGGTCTAGGATCAGATCCATAAGACCTAGCACCGCTCCGAACGCCGACGCCTACCGCCCCCCCCTTCCTACATCGCGATGTGGAATTCCCTGACTTCCATCGGGGAGGGCTGCCGGCATATTTGCATTGGTCAGCACCACGCGGCACCGGCCTGGCCTAGGTAGCGCCCCCGCGTGGCCCCGTGTCCATGGCCGGGGCGCTGGCCGCCCACTCCGGGTCACGGCCGTGCCCACCAACGACTGCCGCCCCCGCCACCGCGACACCCGAGTAGTGTCAGCCACCGGCCGCCTTGGTGTCGCGGCGTATGCGACACTGATGCCTACCATGCGCGGCATGGAATGGAAGCTCGCTCATATCACCGCGAGCGGCCCACCAACCGTCCTTGAAGTCGATGGTGTTGGGGTGGTACGCCTGATGGACCGGATTGACGGGAGGTGGTTTGCTGTCCTGAACTACCATCTACCCGACAGTCGTCGGCACCGGGAGTGCACGACCTACGAGGCCGGGCGTCGGGGCGCCGAGCTCTGGACGATGCGACACCTTGATCGCCTACGGCGCGAGGCCGCCGCTCGCCGCTCCCGCTGGGCCCGTTTGCCGGTGGCGGCCGACATATCCGGCCCGCAGCCTACCTGGGATGAGATCCTGGCTGAGCGCGAACGCATAGCAGCTACGCTGAAAGTTGCGCCGCGACGGCTGCGACGCCGGAGATAGAGGGCTAGATCTCTGCGGAACCTGCTCCAAAGTAGGCCTGAAGCCCAGTCATGAGCGGCCATGGCTGCGTTGCCGCGCCCCCCAACGGCCACGCCACCTCATCGTGCACCCTCCCCAAAATTGAGGCCGCCTCAATTTTCGTACGCCTCCGCTTGGCTCTGCCAAGCCCACAGGCCGTCCCGATTTGCTATTTCGGGCGCCCCTTCCGTGAGCCTGGTCGCCCTGCGATCCACCCTGAAGTGCGGGTGCCCCAACTTGAACCCTGCGATCAGCCGGCCGGAGTGACCAGCCCAGATCATCCGAGAGCCCAATTTTGCGGTCACCGCAAATTTGATCTGGGCCGTGCCCACCGCGGCAGCTCCAGAAGCTGCCGCGGTGGGCACAAGAGGAACGGCCTCGGAGGCCATCTGGTCTCTACGCGAGCCACATAGCCATAGCGCAGCCGCACGAAGCCTGTATTACAAATGATATACGCCGCCGGCCAGCTGTCTTACATACGAACTCTTTTCAATACAACGCGTTACGATGGAAAAGATCTGGTCCTGTATTACACCCTTTATGTTCCACTACGTTGTTGTTGTGGGGGTGATGGGGCTGATGGTCTGCGCTTCAGCCCGTTTACTGGCCGAACGTTCGTCGCCAGCGTTTGGCTGGCTGTTGCCCTAGAAAATGGTGCCTCAATTTTCGAAGGTGGCCAGCCAGGCCAGGAGGGGTGCCCTGAACCGGCCAAAATTGAGGCCGCCTCAATTTTCAGGCTCGCCCTGCCCAAGCGCCACGTTCCCGCGCCCCACCTCAGAATTGCGGGTGCCGCAATTTTCAGACGCCCGATGGCTCGTCAGCCACCCTCCCGGGCCGGCCAAATTTGCGGATTCCGCAAATTTCAGAGCGCCCGATGGCTCGCCAGCCACCCTCCCGGGCCGGCCAAATTTGCGGATTCCGCAAATTTCAGGGCGCCCGATGGCTCGCCAGCCACCCTCCCGGACCGGCCAAATTTGCGGATTCCGCAAATTTCAGAGCGCCCGATGGCTCGCCAGCCACCCTCCCGGACCGGCCAAATTTGCGGATTCCGCAAA
>Ga0182748_1001860_pt1 | contig 19813 bp, 17 predicted proteins | sample eDN3rd37CKraftOP_FD_128877 | JGI IMG/M metagenome (GOLD analysis project Ga0182748, IMG submission 128877) | Enriched Organic Plus compost microbial communities from Emeryville, California, USA - eDNA 3rd pass 37_C Kraft OP (version 2) (version 2) ...
CATGTCGACGATGGTGGTCACGCCGCCCGCGGCGGCTGCGCGCGTCGACCACACGAAGTCTTCCTGGCCCTTCTGCGAGCGGGAGTGCACCTGCGCGTCGATCGCTCCGGGCAGGATATAGGCCTGGCCGAAATCGTGCCGCTCGGCGGCTGACGGCGGCGTCCCCGTTCCGACGCGCTCGATCAAACCACTGCGGACCGCAACATAGCCGTTCTCGATCACCGCATCGGTCAATACGACCCGTCCGGTGAGCACGAGATCGAAATCCGTCATGATACAACGCTCCCGGAAGCAAGCTTCGGGATGCCGGCGGTAATCCTGAAATGCATTTTCCGGAATGTGCCGATAGAATTATCCGAATTTGGCGGTCAAGGCTCACTCTTGTCGGACGCCCTGGCCGTCGCAAATTCGGGCAAACATTTGCGGAAGCTTCCGACCGATGTCCACGTCTGGCACCCGGCGGGATGGCGGCACCGTTGCCCTTCGCGGAGCGAACGACGACCGGCCTGCCCCAAGGTTCATCGCTGTATCAAGCTGGGCAACCAAGTCGCCAAGGGCGGATTCGACCACGCCCCTCTACCAAAGCACAGGATGTGCTGCCGATCCGAGGGTGAAGCCTAACCGGCGGTACGCTACCCCGATCCCTGCAACGCGCGCATCTTCATCGCATCAATTCGATGGAGACGCACGCCATGCAACATCGCCTTGTCATCGTTGGAGCCGGCTTTGCGGGCATGTATGCTGCACTTTCGGCTGCGCGCATGCGCGATCTCGCGGCTATCGCGCCTGACGATTTCGAAATCGCCCTGATCGCTCCCGAGCCAACGCTCGTCATTCGTCCGCGCCTCTACGAGGCTCACCCCGAGAGCCTCACAGCCCCGCTCGGCGGCGTCCTGGATGCGGTCGAAGTCAGATACGTCCGGGGTCGCGTCGAAAGCATCGACCCGGACGCTCACTCGCTCGAATTCCGCGACGCGAATGGTGCGGCCAAAACGATGATCTATGATCGCGTGGTGATCGCGACCGGCAGCGAACTGTTCCGCCCTCCGATCCCTGGGCTGAAAAACCATTCCTTCAGCGTCGACACCCTCGACGATGCGATGAAGCTCGATCGTCATCTCCATGTGCTGGCTGATCGGCCGGTTTCGCGAGCGCGCAACACCGTGGTCGTTGTCGGCGGTGGCTTTACCGGCATCGAGGTCGCAACCGAAGTACCCGCGCGATTGCGGAAAATCCTCGGTGCGGATGCCGAAATCCGGATTGTGATGGTGGAACGCAACAAGGCCATCGCGAAGGACATGGGAGACGGGCCACGCCCAATCATCGAAAAGGCGCTTTCCGATCTCGGTATCGAGACCCGAACCGGCACAGGTGTCGTCTCGCTCGACGAAGCCGGTGTACTGCTTGACAGTGGGGAAAGGATCGACTGCAGCACGGTCATCTGGGCTGCGGGCATCCGGGCAGCGCCGCTGACCAGCAAGATCGCGGCAGAGCGGGACAATTTCGGCCGGCTCCTGGTCGACGACGTCTTGCGAGTGCCCAACGTGCCGGGCGTTTTCGCGACCGGCGATGCCGCAAAGGCCGCGAGCGACGACCTCGGCCACTACGCGCTGATGTCCTGCCAGCACGCAACCCGCATGGGTGCTTTTGCCGGCAACAATGCCGCCGCCGATTTGCTTGGCATCCCGCCGACACCCTACCACCAGCGGGCCTATGTCACATGCCTCGACCTTGGCGCGGCAGGCGCACTCGTCACGCGCGGTTGGGACCGCAGGGTCGAAATGGTCGGGGCTGATGCCAAGAAGCTGAAAGCCGAGATCAACACGGTGTGGATCTACCCGCCTGTCGCCGAACGCGCATCGGCGCTGGCCTCTGCCATCCCGGAACGCGTCACGGATCTCTGAAAACTCGCACTGCGGGATGGGTTTGCTTTCGGACCATGAGCCCTTGGACGCAAAAGCCATTCCACTCCGTCTGCGTCCGATCGGCGCTCCCTATTCATCAAGAGGACCTCACAATGCCTAGCCTGACAAGACAGTTCGAGCCCAACGCGCGATCATTGAGCCCCGCTCACGAGCGGACCATCGATCGAATCTATTTCGTCATATTCGTCGCAATGCTGAGCCTGATGGGCATCGTGTATTTCTGCCTGTGCGCGTTTCTGCTTTGGGCCTTTTTGTGAGGCGGTGCTGGCCTTCACAAAACGCCGGCCCCTCCGCATCTCGCGGCCTTAAGATCCCCGGGTACCGATCCGGAAGCGAATGAACCCGAGACATGCTGTGCGCGCCGACGTCCGATTGGTGTCGAACTGCAGTCGGCACGGACAGATGGTTCTATCGTACCGTTTTGATAGCACGCCCCGGCGAAGGCATGGATTTCCATAGGGTGCGGCGGGGCCTCGGCCCGCATAGGGTGGGCGTCGTTCGCGCCGCCAGGAGCCGTACCCATGTCTGCTTTGCCATTCGAGCACCGCCTCACGATTCCGGTCGCCGCATCCATCGTCGGGATAGCAGTCAGTTGGTTAGTTCAGACGCCGTATGGCTTGCTCGTACCGGCTGTCTCACTTTTCTTGCTTGTCAGCGATCGTGCAATCCCGCTTCGCCTGCTGTTCGGCGCATCGGCGATCGGCCTAGCCATTGCGCTGACTCTCGTCCTGACTGAAACAACAGCGAATACGGCCGCAAGCACGTGGAGCGCGTTCTTCGTCTTGGTCCCCTGCCTTGGCGCGATCGCGGTGTCAGCCCCGCGCAACAAAAGCGGGCTTTCGGACACGGACGAAAGCGGCGTTGAACGGCAAGCGGAACAGACTCTGCACAAAAGCGAGCGCTATCTCCGCCAGATGATTGATGCGGTGCCAGTATCGATCTGGTGCGCGGCACCTGATGGGACACCGATCTATCGCAACAAACGTCACGCGGATGCGACCGGCGCAATCCTCACTGATATGGTGACCGACGAAGGATACGCGTCGCCGTTGCAGGCCATGGCTCACCCCGATGATTTCGAGGCCGCGGAAAAGGTCCGCTTCCGAGCCTTCACGTCCGGCACCTCGTATGTCGTTCGTTACCGTCAAATTCGAGACGACGGCAGCTATCGCTGGACCGAAAGCCGGGCGGAGCCGCTACGCGACGAGGCCGGAACAATTCTGCGATGGTACGGCGTAAGCATCGATATCCACGACATGGTCGTTGCCCAAGAGGCCCTTCGCGATCGAGAGCGCGAGCTCTCGCAGCTCGTCGATATGGTTCCGGTTCACATCAGGCGCCTGACACCGGGCGGGGAGACGATCTTCCTCAACAAGCGCCTCGTCGATTTTATCGGAATGGATCTCAGCGAATTGAGTAAGCGCGGCGCAACGGGACTGACCGAGGCGGTGAAAACGCTGATCCATCCGGATGATGTGTCAGATGTGCAGGCCATTATTCGGCATTCGCTTGCGGCAGGAGAACCATACGCAACAAAGTATCGGTTGCGCCGGGCCGATGGCGCTTTTCGATGGGTGGAAGGCCGCGGCGCACCGCTTCGTGACCAAAGCGGAGCGATCGTCCAGTGGTACGGGATATCGATCGACATCCATGACGAAGTCGTCGCTCAAGACGCGGTCAAGCAGAGCGAGCGTCGATTCCAGCAGATGATCGACGCCGTACCGGTCCACATTCTGAGCTTCTCCGCCGAGGGAGAGCCCACTTATATCAACAAGCGATATCGCGACTACCTTGGCTTATCGATCCCGCATTACCCCACGCTGCGGGAGCAGCAGCGTGCAATTATTCATCCCGATGACTTCGACGCGATGTACTGCACTCTCGCGAAATCCTTCCAAACCGGCGAACCTTTTCTGTTGCGGTATCGTCGGCGCGGGAAGGACGGACTTTATCGCTGGACCGAAGGCAGGGCCGAGCCGCTGCGGGATCAGGATGGAACGATCGTCCAATGGTACGCAGTTTCACTCGATATTGACGATGAAGTACACGCGCAGGCGGCTCTTCGTCAAAGTGAGCGCTCGCTTCGGCAGCTTGTCGAGACACTGCCGGCAATGATCTATTGCGCGACGCCTGATGGCGAGCCCACCTACCGTAGCCGGCAGCTCCGTGACTTTCTCGGGTTCAATGTCGACGAACGCCACGATGTCGAAGGCTCGCGCCTCGGCGGAACGCTGGACTTCGTCGTCCACCCGGACGAGCTTGCAGCCGTCAAGCGGCGATACGCTCACTCGCTGTCGACCGGCGAACCTTATGCACTGAGGCATCGCCTACGCCGTGCGGATGGCGTGTTCCGCTGGGTCGAGACTCGCGCCGCCCCGATGCGCGACGCTGATGGCAACATCGTACAGTGGAACGGCATTTGTCTTGACATCGAAGATGAGGTGCGGGCCCAGGACCAACTCCGCCTGGCGCAGGAAACTTTGGCGCGCGCAAGCCAGGCCGCCAGCCTCGCCGAACTGTCGGCTTCGATCGCACATGAGGTCAATCAGCCGCTGGCCGCAGTCATCTTCAATTCGAATGCTTGCCAGCGCTGGCTCAAAAGCGAGCCGCCAAACCTCGAACGCGCACAGGTCACCGTCGATCGAATCATCCGCGACGCGAATTCGGCGGCCGATGTCGTGAGCCGCATTCGTGCGTTGTTCAGGCAATCAATAGAGAGCCGCGGTGTCGCGGAGATCAAAGATGTGGTTGCCGAAGCGCGCGAACTCATGGCCCAGGAGGCGGCTCGGCGCAGCTTGCGGCTTCATGTTCAGATCGATGACGCCATCCCGCCGCTGGAAGTTGACCGGGTACAGGTCCAGCAAGTTCTGGTCAATCTGCTCCGCAATGGCATGGAGGCGATGGCCGCTCACGGAAGCGGAAAGGATCTCGAGATCCGCGTACGCCACCCGGACGATTTCGTTCGGATCGAGGTCCGCGATCACGGTCCGGGTCTCGACCCGTCTGAAAAGATATTCGAGCCGTTCGTCACCACAAAAGCGAACGGCATGGGCATGGGTCTCGCGATCTGCCGTTCCATCGTCGAGTCGCATGGCGGTCGCTTATGGGTGGAAAAGAACGAACCTCGCGGCGCCGTCTTCCTGTTCACCTTACCGACAGCAGCGAAAGCAGCCGGATGAGCGAACGCGACGATATCGTGTTCATTGTCGATGACGATGAGCGCATTCGAGAGGCCCTGATCGAGCTGCTTGCCTCGCATGGGATGCACGCGCTCGCCTTCAAGTCGGCCGGGGACTATTTCGCCGCGGACAAGCCTGACCGCCCGGCGTGCCTCGTCCTCGACGTGCAACTGCCGGATATCAACGGTCTCGACCTGCAGGGACGAATCGCAGCCGGCAATCACCCGCCGATCGTGTTCATTACCGGGTATGGCGACATTCCATCCTCGGTTCGCGCGATCAAGCACGGCGCCGTCGATTTCCTGACCAAGCCGGTCAGCGACGCTGACCTGATGCGGGCCATTCAGGCGGCGCTTGCACTGAGCAAGGCACAACGGGCCGAGCGCGCCGAGCTAGACATCCTTTGGCAGCGCTACCGCGCCCTCACACCGCGCGAACGCGACGTGCTGCCCCTCGTCGTGAGCGGCCTTCTCAACAAGCAGGCGGCAGCCGAGCTCCAGATCAGCGAGGTGACGTTGCAGGTCCATAGAAGGAACGTGATGCAGAAGATGGAAGCAGCCTCGCTCGCCGATCTCGTTCGGATCGCCGAACGGCTCGGGATCGAGGTGACGCATTCACGGCGGACCGGAGGAAATTGAGTGAATAGGCGACCTGTCGTGGCAGTAGTCGATGACGATTCGAGGCTCCTGGAGTCGCTTGAGGAGCTTCTGGAGTCCGCCGGCTATGCCGTCCGCTGTTTTGGCTCGTCCCACGAGCTTCTGAAGGAAGATCTGTCGGCACTCGATCTGCTGATCACCGACGTCGGAATGCCCGACATGGACGGGTTCCGCCTGCGCAAAGAGGTCAAGCGGGCGCATCCGGACTTGCCGGTGTTCATGATCACCGGCCGTCACGAGATCGCGGATCAGATCCGCGCTCAGGGCGCAAGCCCGCTCTTCCCTAAACCACTAGATGGCCCGGTGCTCCTTTCGGCCATCGAAGGCGCCTTACGAACGCGAACCTGACAACGGAGGGTAACATGCGCGTTGATCAAACGCTCTTGCATCGACAGCCGCCGGCCAAGGCAAAGGAGGCTGACCGCGCCCCTGTCATCGCCGTTGCCGATGACGACGATTCGGTGCGCGCGGCATTGTGCGAGTTGCTCGAATCCGCGGGCTTTGAGGCGGTCTGTTTTGACTCGACACGAGACCTGTTGGACTCCCCTGTCCTGCAACGGCCCGGCTGCCTGATCCTGGACGTACGGATGCCCGGGATCAGCGGGCTCGAATTGCAAAGCCAGTTGGCGCGCATTGGGAATGCAAAGCCGATCATTTTCCTGACCGGCCATGGCGACATCCCCATGACCGTGCAGGCCATGAAGGCCGGCGCTGTCGACTTTCTGACCAAGCCGGTGCGGGATCAGACCTTGCTCGACGCGGTGACCGCGGCAATCGCTCTGGACGCCAACCGGCGCGCGGAGGCAATTGTGGTTGAACGCAATTGCGGGCTCGTCAGGACTCTCACGCGACGTGAACACCAAGTGCTCTGCGAAGTAGTCAAGGGGCGGCTCAACAAGCAGATCGCGTTTGACCTCGGTATCACCGAAGTCACGGTCAAACTTCATCGCAGCAACGGGATGCGCAAGATGAAGGCCACGACCATCGGTGAATTGATCCGCGGATGGGAAACCTTGCCGGAGTCGCTACGCACGGCGAGAAGCGCCTGAGAAATCCGGTTTCCGGCTCAGCAAACCTATCTCTCGGTATCGTCCATCCTCTGCTCCGACCCAATCGACCACAGGCGTCCATCGACTTACTTCAGCGATGCGACCTTCAAGTCGATTAGCAGGAGAAAAACATGATCCCGGAGCTCAACACGCACGTCGTCAAGCCGGCCCTCGATGAGCTGGTTCCGTCACGTTACGCATTAAAGGTCGGCGAGATCGACGTCCTGATCATCAGCGACGGCGTACTCCCGATACCGTCAAAGACGTTGGCGCCCAATGTCGAGCCCGCCGTGCGGACGACATGGCTGGAGGAAGAGTTCCTGTCACCGGACATGACCGACTGGCCGCTGAATGAGGTTCTTGTGCGTAGCGGCGGGCAGACCATCCTTGTCGACGCAGGGCTTGGCGCGGATCCGGATTTGAACTTGCCGCAAGCCGGGCGGCTGATACAGCGGCTGGACGCCGCCGGCGTCGAGCTGACGTCCGTGACCGATTTGATTCTCACCCACATGCACATGGACCATATCGGCGGGCTGCTCGTCGATGGAGTCAAGGATCGGCTGCGTCCCGATCTGCGTATCCACGTGGCCGCCGCCGAGCTCCAGTTCTGGGAATCTCCCGATTTCTCGCGAGTCGTCATGCCGAACGGATTTCCTGACGCGTTGCGGCGGGCGGCCAAGCAGTTCGTGAGCGATTACCGCAGCAACCTACGACCGTTCGAGGAAGAGCGTGAAGTCGCGCCAGGCGTCATCGTCCGTCGCACGGGCGGGCATACGCCTGGACACAGCATCGTTCGCTTGTCATCACGAGGCGAGCGACTGACCTTCGCCGGCGACGCAGTTTTCCAAGTCGGTTTCGATCATCCCGAGTGGCATAACGGATTCGAGCACGACCCGGAGGAAGCGGCCCGCGTTCGCCTGAGCCTGTTGCGAGAACTGGCGGAAACGCGCGAGCCCCTCGTGGCCACCCACCTGCCCTTCCCGTCAATCTGCCATGTGGCGATCGAGGGCGATGCGTTCCGCTGTGTCCCGGTCGTGTGGGACTACTGAAGCTTTTATCCAGAGACAGCGAGGGCGCGGCTCTCCAGACAAGAGCGCGCGCCCTAGCAGTTGCCATTAAGTCATTAGAGGATCCCGAGCATCAGACACCCGGTGCTCATCGCGACCGCTCCGATTCCCACAACGAGCGAAAGCTGCAGGCCCAAGGCTGTGAAGGCGAGGCTGCCGAGCACGACTCCGAACACGAAGGCAATCCAGGATAAGGCCAGGACCAAAGCGGTGAGCGAGGCGCCCTCTTTGCCCGAAAGGACCTTCGCGAGCGACTGTCCGAGACTGAACAACGCACCGGTTATGAAACTTCGGCCGACGTCCGCCCCGGCAATAAGCTGATGAACCGCATTTTGCATTCCCATCGCAACCGCAACGCCGATCATGGCGGTGCGGGGATTGACCCATACCGCGAGTCCCAGCGCCGTCAGCAAAATTGAGAGTTCGACCAAGAGAACGGCCACCACACGAGTCGCGCCGGTCCAATCGATGACGACGGTTCCAAGGCACGCTCCGATGACAAATGCTCCTACGACGAAACCTGCCAAAGCCACGTCACGCCAGCCTCCGGCGGACAGCGACATGCCAAGATGGGTACTGTTGCCGCTCATGAACGAGACGTACAGATGGCCCAGCTGGACGTACCCGACAGCATCGAAATAGCCCGCAACCGCCGTGACGATGGCTGCAAATGCCGCGGGCGACCGCGGCTTGCGTAGAAGCCATGCGGCGCGCTGCACCGACTTCATCCGAGGCACGACCGCGGTTGTCATGTTTGCGCTCCTGAAAGCTGGAAGGTCGCGGGGGACCGCGACCTTCCACCAGCCAATCGTCAGATCGGAACAATGCCGCGGGTTTCCTTCGGGAACGCAGCGATGTCTTCCCGCGTGAGGTTGAGATGCTGCATCAGGAGTTCGGGCGGCACATGCGCGAACCAATTCGCGAGCGAGACTTCTTCGTAATGGTGAGAGCGGAACACCTCGACGAATTGCAGGACATCGTCGCCGGTATTCTCGATGTAATGCCCGAGACTTTTCCGGATCACGCCAACGTCGCCGGCGCGGAAGTCATTGGTCGTCGCCTTCGGACCGGTGTTGAACACCGTCATCCGGCCCTGTCCGCGCAGGTAGTATTGCCATTCGTCGGCGTTAGGATGCCAGTGCAGTTCGCGCATGCCGCCCGGCTCGATGGTGACGAGAGCAGCCGCCACGGTCTTGGAAATCGTGAAATTGCTGCTGTCGGCAATCTGAATGCGGCCACCGCTGTTTTCCAGCGCCGGCTTTGAGCGTGACAGCCGGAACACGACCGGTTCGGTTGCGGCTTGAACGCGGGCCGCGATCTGATCGGCGGCGAGGTCCCCCGGCTCCGTCCCCTGGAAGATCCAGAGATTGTTGAGCGGAATGTTCTTGAAGACATCCTGTGGCACGCCGAAGTTCTTCGCCAGAACCTCTGGCGGAGTATGCGCGATCCAGTCGGTCAGCAGCAGCGTATTGCTTTCGGATTGCTTGCCGCTGTCGAAGGCAAGAATGAATTCGGCGCCATCGGGACCGAGACCTTGCAACGAATGAGGCAGGCCGGCCGGAAAAAACCAGAGGTCACCCTCCTCGACATCCTCGACGCTGGGGCGGCCAAACACATCAAGCGTGGTGATGCGACACTTGCCGCGTGTCATCAGCGCCCATTCGGCGGTCTGATGCCAGTGCAGTTCCCTGATGCCGCCAGGCGCGAGGTGCATGTTGACACCTGCGATCTCTTCGGAAATCGCGAAGTCTTCCGATGTCAGCTCCCGCGCCCAGCCGCCGTTCTGGATACGCTTGGGAGAGATGCTGAAGGACGACCAGAAGAACGGCTGCGTGCTGATGTCAGTCGCGGGGGCATTCGCCTGCGAGGGAAACTGGCTTTCGAGCACGGGATTATGCGGACCGTCGCTGCGCAGGCTCTCCGGATTGCCGATCGTGTTGACGCGGCCTTCCGGCGGCAGATCGGGATTGCCGAAGCTTGGCGTCGTGCGGTTCGGGATTGATCGGAAGCCGTTTTGGTTGGTCGTGGTCACGAGACTCTCCTCTGTGAAAGTTGCGCCTTCAAAGCGAAGCGCTGTTTGTGATTCCGATGATGCAGACCTGAACGATCGAGGCGGGACGGTAGGCTAGCTTGAGCACATCACACTTGCTTTTGGTGGCTTGTTCCTGGTTGCGTGTTCTTGCGATCAAAGCGCGGTCAAAACGTCACGCGCTTTACGGCTTTGCTGGCAGGAAGCCGTCGGTCAGCGTCTGCAGAAAGCTGACAAGGTCGGCTTCTTCACTGTCCGATAATCCGAGGCGACCCATGTGTTTGGTATTCATGTTCGTCGCCGATTCTGGCGCGGGCCAACACGTCTTGCCTTCGCCGGGATCATTCGGCGCGCAGCGCGGCAGCACGTCCCGCGTGTTGTAGAAATGGACGATGGACCGCAGGCTCTTGAAATAGCCGTTGTGCCCATAGGCCTTGACGAAATCGGGCCGCGGCCGCTTGTCGACATTTCGCAATGTGGGGACGCGAAACCGCCCTTCGTTTTGAGCCGTCAGCGGGAGCCAGCGCGCGTCAACCTCGGAGGGCTGGCTGAGCAGATTGCGCTCGCCGAGAAATCCCGCGACTCCAGGATCGACATATTTCGGTCCATCGGGATTGGCGGCATAACCGCGCGCATCGCGCTTGTCCTCGGCGTAATATGGCAGCATCGGATTGGCGGGAATCCCGATGTTGCTCGCGGTATAATCGGTGAACATTGGATCCTCGCCGGGCCCACCGTCGCGATGACAATTGTTGCACAGCGCCTTTCCTCGAAAGAGTTCGTATCCCGACTGTTCCTGCGGTGTGAATTGCGCGTGGCCGGCAAGGACGGCATCGAATTTCGACGTGAGCGGCGAGACCTCGGCCGAGGCTTCGTAGCCTGCAATCGATTGCGCCATCTGATCGAACGTCGCGGATGCACGGCCACGGTCTATGGCCGACAATCGCACCGCAGGCGATCCGTTCTTCTGCGGTCCTGGCTGCGCGCACACCTCTTCAACTTCGGATGGCCATTCGATCGCGAAGGCCTGCGCCCCCCATACCTGTTCGAACAATGAGCGATACGGCCGCTGGGAGACGCGATAGACGGAGCATGCGATGTCTGGCAGACCCATCTCGACCGGATTGGTGGGCGGGCCTTGCGCCTGTTCAGCGGCAGGATTGCCGAGCCGCCGTCCGGTCGCCCGCATATCCCAGAAATTGCCGCCGACGAGATCGCCTCGACCGGGATTGTAGTGCAGCACGGGCGCGAGAGCCGCATAGGCATGCGTCTGCGGTTTTCTGTTGCCGAAGCGGGAACGAACGGAGCCAGGATACGATCCCGTTGTGCGGTTCAATTCTGAAATTGGTCCGGTGAAGCCCGTTTCGGGCATATGGCAAAAGGCACACGCCTGATTGCGGTTCACGGAAAGGTGTTTGTCATAGAGCATCGACTTGCCGAGCAGCTCGATCTGCTGCACCCGGTTGTCGGGAGGGGTCGCGAGGCGCGCCAGTGTTTCGCTTTCGATCCGATCGATCTCGGCTTCGAGCGCAGCGATTTCTTCAAGCGCAGCGGGCGATAACGTCGCGCTCGGCTCCTGGGCCATTGCGGCTCCGACGGTCCACAACGCCGTCGAACCAACCGCGGCAAGGGCAAAAAGAGAGCGCCTGATAATTGATGGCTGGTTGATCCCAGAGAGCATGACCGTCGCCTTCAATCAAGTGAGTGAAAACTTGCTGACTGGTGTCCCGCGTGTCGGGCGGGATGTCGTCATCGCAGAGATGATGCAACGAAATCGGAGGGACGCTCTCGCCCCTCCGATTTGCGCGTTCGGATAGCGGTCAGTTCTGAGCGCGAGCCATTGCGGCGGCGCGGGCCTCGACGGTGCGCGCGGCCTCGGCGATTACCGCCGCGACTTCCCGGGGATGCGACTCGTAAACCGAGTGGCTGGCGCCCGGGATTTCGACCGTCGCGCTCTTGGCGCGCGCGTAATAGAAGCGCTCAAGATCCGGATTGATGATCTGGTCGTTGCCGGCAACGATGCCCCAGCTCGGCTTGGTCTTCCAGGCCGCGGCGGTCAGCGGTGTGGTGAACACATCGGCCGAAGCCAACACCTGCGACCGGGCGCCGAACATTGCGCGCTCGCGCGGCACATCCGGTGCGAAGAGCTTCAGGAACTGCGCCTCGTCGAGATAAGTGTAGCCGTCGGCGGTCTTCTTGATCGCACCAGGGGTCTTCGCCAGCACGCTCGGCATCTTCTTTCCGAGAGCACCCTCGTCTTCTCCGACGTCGGGGGCATGAGCGGCGACATAGACAAGCCCGGTCACCTTGGGATGAACGCCCGCTTCCGTGATCACCGACCCGCCATAGCTGTGGCCAACAAGAAGTGTCGGGCCGTCCTGCAGATCAAGAATGCGTTTCGCCGCAGTGACGTCGGCCGCGAACGAGGTTTCCGGCTCCTGCACCATGGTGACATGGAAGCCATCGCGCGTGAGGATATCGTAGACCGCCTTCCAGCCCGAGGCATCCACCCAGGCTCCGTGCACCAGCACGATATTCTTGACCGGCTGCGCAGCCGCCGGGCTGCCGGCTGCGAACATGGAAACGAGGGCCATACCGGCCAATGTCGATTTGAATGAGATCATGGTGATTAACTCCCGCTGTGCAACACGCCGTGTTGCGGTTTGCGCCTAAGCAGGAATTCGAACCGAGTTGAAAAGCCTGCGATCGCCGTCCTGCTGATGCGCAGTGTGAACGCCAGCGTGAGCCCGCTCTATTTTCCTTGCGGTCAGGCTAATGCGACGATGATACGGCCCGCTCATACCTAGGTATGAGCCGCTGATCCGGTCGCCGACGTGCGATGTGTGCGGGCGACACCCTCACCATTGCGCTCATTTGCTGGAGGTTGCGCTGGAAAACCCTGGCAGCAATTTCCGTCAAGCCTCCCTCTTCTTCCGTATCACATGCATGTCCCGTCGCCGCAGATGTCGCGGCACTTCCATGCATCTTCACCAGAAGGAGACGACAATGCCTGCTATCACTACGCGCGACGGGACCAGCATCTACTTCAAGGACTGGGGCAAGGGACAACCCGTTTTGTTCAGCCACGGCTGGCCACTCTCAGCAGACGCCTTCGATGACCAGATGTTCTTCCTCGCCCAGCGCGGCTATCGCACAATCGCGCTGGACCGCCGTGGCTTCGGCCGTTCGAGCCAGCCCTGGAATGGCTATGACTACGACACCTTTGCCGACGACCTTGCCGAGCTCATCGAAAAGCTTGATCTGAAGAACGTGATCCTCGTTGCGCATTCAATGGGCGGCGGCGAGGTCGTGCGCTATGTTGCCCGCCACGGCAGCGAGCGCGTCGCCGCTGTAGTGACGTTCGGCGCGGTTCCGCCCTTGATGCTCAAGACGCCGTCCAATCCGGAAGGCCAGCAGGTCGAAGTCTTCGACAATGTGCGCAAGGGAATTGTCGAAGACGCGTCGCAGTTCTGGAGGGACCTCAGCCTGCCCTTCTATGGCGCCAACCGTCCGGGCGCCAAAGTGTCGCAAGGCGTGCGGGATTCGTTTTGGCGCCAGGGCATCATGGCGAGCCTCAAGGGCGCTTATGACTGCGTCAAGGCCTGGTCCGAGACCGACTTCACCGAGGACTTGACGAAGATCGACGTGCCGATGCTGATCGTGCATGGCGACGACGACCAGATCGTGCCGATCGAAGCGTCCGCGCTGAAGGCGGTGAAGCTGGTGCGCGGAGCCGAGCTCAAGATCATCAAAGGCGCACCGCACGGCCTGTGCATCACGCACAAGCACGAGGTGAACAACATCCTGTTGTCCTTCATCGAGGCGAAGGTAGCAAAGAAAGCGGCCGCGTGACGCGGCGACGCACGAACCAAGAAAAAGCCGGGCGAATTGGCCCGGCTTTTGTGTTGGTTCGTGGCGATGATGCAATCAACCACCTTCGGCAGGCCCAAAGGCCTTCCGGAGACCGATGCCTTACGCAAGGCTCCGGCGATAAGCCGTCGGCGTTGTGCCGGTGATTTTCCGGAACGTCGTGGTGAACGAACTGGTCTCGCTGAACCCGAGTGCGAGGCCGATCTCGGTGACCGATTGCGCCGCATCGGCCAACATCGCCTTGGCGCGATCGATGCGACGGCAGGTGTGGTAGCGATGCGGAGGCACACCGAACGATTCCTTGAACGCACGGCAGAAATAATACGGACTGAGCCGCGCGAGCTCGGCGAGCTTGGCAAGGGGAATCGACTGGTCCAAATGCTCTTCGATATAGGTGGTGACCGCCTTCTGCTGCCAGCCCGCGAGCCCGCCGCGCGCTTGCGTTTGTCTCGCGGCAGCGCCCTGCTCCAGGCGCACCAGTTCGTAAACCAGAACCGTACCCAGCGCCTCGAGATAGCCTGCGTCCTCCGCCCCAGTTTCGATCGCGGCAGCTAGCTTCAGGATGGTTTCGCGTAAGGCGGCATTTTCGAAAAACAGCTTCGGCAAAAGTGCGGTTCGCAGCGCATCGGCGTGGGCGGGGACGCTCTCAGGATCGATATAGACATAGATGACGCGGGGCAGTATCCGCGGATCGTATGTTTCCCGATAGTCATGACCGGCGGGCACGAATGTGAGCTTGTGCTGGATATGGCGGAGGGTGGAGCGAGGTCCGCCTTCGATGACGGTCTCGCCGTCGCCGCGGGCGCCCTCGTCGTGTAGCACCAGAAGATGAGCCTGCGCGCGGAAGCCGATATCGAGCTTGCCGCGCTGCGCCGCCTGCAAGATTTCGGCGCTCATTCCGTTCCAGGTCGCGCTCCGGCGCTTGACGATCTCCGCAGGAGAAACCTGAACCCTGCTGTTGGACCGAGACTGCCAGATCATCTGCTCGGAGCGATCCGGCCGCGCCAGGTCGGCTGTGCCGATCCTTGCCGGATGCCGCACGTCCGGCATGGCGAGGCCGGGATAAAGAACCGCACTCTTCTGGATCATCGCGTTGGTCAGCATGGCTCTCACCTTTCGCATTCGGGCCGGTTGCGCCGGCCGGGCGTCAACGTTGTGGTGAGGATAGGCAGCTGATTTGAATTGCGATGCTTTACCTAGGTTGCCGCAATCTCCTGTCTTCGTAGGATCATCTCATACCGAGGTATGAGATTTTGGGCTGCTCGGATGGGAATATGCGCACTTACTGGGCCTTTTCCGCCCATCCTGAGGAGCGGCCGAAGGGAGCGTCTCGAAGGATTAAGGACGCCCCACCTTCGAGACGGCAGCTGCGCAGCCTCCTCAAGCTGAGGCCTGACAGGCTTCTTAGCGTCAATTCCGGTTTGACGTCGAAGTGCGGCAATGCGCGCGATCGAGGCATTCGATCAGGTCACGGCTCGCAAAGGGCTTGCTGAGAAAACCTGTTGCGCCAGCCTTCAGCGCACGCTCCTTGATCGTCTCATCCGGAAACGCGGTGACAAAAATGAACGGGATATTCCGCCCTTGCGCCACGAGCCGGCGCTGCAGCTCCAGTCCGTTAAGACCGGGCATGTTCACATCGCTGATGACGCACGACCACTGGCTCTGCGCGGGCGATTGCAGGAATTCTTCTGCGGACGCGAATGCCTGCGTCTCGTAGCCAAGCGCATGCACCAGGTGCCGCGTTGCGACCCGTACAGCCTCGTCATCGTCGACGATTGCGATCATCACAGCCTTCAAATGGAAGGGCGCTCGAATCCGGTCGCTATTGTGGAACCTTCGGCGCCCGCCGCCCATGCAGGCCAACATGGGCCGGCCGGGCCCATTTCGGTATCATACATACCGGTTAGATTGCCGTTAGATCGGCCCATCAGCCTTCGGAACTCTGGCGCATCCCGAGCAATTCGGCCATGCGCACCAGATCCGCCAGCGATTTGGCGCCCATTTTCCGCATCGCCTGGCCGCGGTGAATCTTGACCGTGATCTCGGAGACGCCAAGCTTTCCGGCCACCTGCTTGTTCATCAGGCCGGCGGTCACATGCACCATCACCTCACGCTCGCGCGGGGTCAGCGTCTCGAATCGCTGCTTGATGTCGAACGCCGCGCCTTCACTCTCGCGCCGGCGCCGGTCGCGCTCCAGCGCGGCCATCACCGCGTCCAGCATGTCCTGATCACGGAATGGCTTGGTCAGAAAGTCGACTGCTCCGGCTTTCATGGCCCGGACGGTCATCGGGATATCGCCATGCCCGGTCATAAAGATAACCGGTATGTGGATATTGGCCTTGGTCAGCTCGGCGTGAAAGTCGAGTCCGCTAACGCCAGGCAACCGGACATCCAGCACGAGGCAGCACGCAGCATCGGGGCGCTCGGCGCGCCACAACTCGGCCGCCGCGGAAAACGCGGCCACTTGCAAACCGACCGATCGAAAAAGGCCCGTGAGCGCCTCCCGCATCATCTCGTCGTCGTCGACGACCAGGACCGTCGGCTCGGCCTTCAGCACGGTCTTTTGTGGCGCTCGTTCGGCCATCGGGCGCGACATCAGAGCGACCCGCAGCGATCGCGCATTTTACGCGCAGAACGAATCGGGAAATGAAATTCAGTTCGCATGCGGCGCAAATCACTCCAGTTGGCACGATAATGCTGCAAAATTGGCGTTATTCCAACCCGGCTGGGACAATGTGCCTATCGTTCAGGCGTTAGCCGGATGCTGGGGCTTCAGCCAGCGGCAAGGTAAAGTGAAACGTCGCGCCGGGGCCATCATTGCGAGACACCCAGATTCGGCCCCCATGGGATTCAATAATCGATCGGCTGATCGACAACCCCATGCCCATGCCTTCCGCCCGCTTGGTGAAGAAAGGCTGAAACAGGCGCTGTTCGTCTTCCGGCGCGACGCCGATCCCACTGTCTCCGACATCAACCAAGACTTGACCCTCGTCATCGGGCGCGGCTCGCACCGTCAGTTCGCGTGGTCTGCCGTGGACCTGAGCCATGGCCTGAATACCGTTCATCAGCAGGTTCATCAGGACCTGCTGCAACTGGATCCGATCGCCAACCGCAATCAGCGGCTCTTTCACATCGAGCCGCAGCGTGACGCGCTGCGCCAGCATCTCGCGCTGCGTCAAGGCCACGACCTCGTTCACGACCTCGGCAATGTCGATGGCCGTTCGCTCGGACGTCTCGCGGCGCGACAGCGCGCGCAGCCGCGCAATGACATCGCTCGCGCGTCGCGCGCCCTGGATCATGCGTGTGACCCCGCCCCTTGTTTCCTCAAGGTCCGGCGGATCGCGGTCAAGCCAGCGCAAGCAGACCTCTCCATTGGTCACGGTCGCCGCAAGCGGCTGATTGACCTCGTGGGCAATAGACGCAGCCAGCTCTCCGAGTGTCGTGACCCGCGAGACATGGGCGAGCTGAACGCGGGCCTGATGCAGTTCGTCAGCTGCCTTGTTGCGCGCGGTCACATCGGTATTGGTTTCGAGCACCGCCGCCGGCTGACCGCGTTCGTCGCGCTGCAACGCCCAGCGGCTCGCGACCGTGACCTGCCGGCCGTCTTTCGTAGTGTGAACGATATCGCCTTCCCAACGCCCAGTTTCGCACAATTGCGCCTCGATTGCCGTGCGCGGGCCTGAGAACACCGTATGGAGAAGGCCGTGAGAGGAGCGCCCGAGCACCTCATCTTTCCGCCAGCCATAGAGCTGCTCGGCGCCTCTGTTCCAATACTCGATCGTGCCCTTCATGTTGCGCACCATCATGGCGTCGTGGGTCAGATCGAGAAGCTCGGCCTGCTCGCGCAGCCGCAATGTGGTCGCCTGGTTCGCCAGCGCGAGAATGGATGCGATGACGATGGCTGAGAGACTGACAAGGCAGCGAAGTAATGCGGAGTCTGCCTTCAATCCGTGCGAAATCAGAAACGAGGCGACCGTCAGGAAAAGGCACGCGCCGGACACAACAAGCAATCCGCGGCGTTCGAACAGGTTTGCCGCCATCAACACGACGAGGACGTAAAGAACTGCGATCGCGATATGCAGCGGCGTGAATGTGTCGATAACGAAGATCGCGGCCGCGAACAGGGCCATTCCGACGTAACACCAGGGCGCGTGCCTGCGCAGCACGGAGGCCGGATCAATCATGGGCGTCCATCCCCTTGGCAAAGGCTCGGCGGTTCATCTGGCACCTGGCAGCGCTCACATCCAATAATCACGATCCGGGCAAGCCGACAACGACGTGCCTCTCCCGGAGCGAGCAGACGCGCGAGCGACATCGGCCCGTCGGCGTTACTCAACGACCGCCGCGCCGCCCGGCTTGACGCTGCTCAGGATCAAGGCCAGCGGCACTGCCGCAAGCGCCAGCAACATCAACACCCAGAACACATCAATGTAAGCCAGGAGCGAGGCTTGCTGCTGAACCTGCTCCCCCATCCACTGAACGGCCTGCTGCTTGGCCTGGGCCAGTTCGCTGCCCTGCGCGACGAAATAATCGATCACCTTCTGCAGGGTTTCACGATAGTCCGGGCCAGACGGCGTGACGTTCTCGACAAGCCGGTTCTGGTGAAACTGGGCGCGATGGGCGAGCACGTTGACGCCGATTGCGATGCCGATCGACCCACCGACGTTGCGCGCGGCATTCATCATCGCGGAAGCCTGGTCGGTCTTGTCTGCTGGGATACCGGCATAGGACGCGGTCAGGACCGGGATGAAGATGAGCGGCAGGCCGGCTCCAACGATAATGCGTGACCACGCGAAGAAGGCAAAGTCGACATTGGCATAAATCCTGGTCAGATCGTACATGCCTGCGGCAACGATAAGGGCACCGGCCGCGATCAGGTATTTCGGCTGAACGAAGGTGAGCAGGCGTCCGACCGCGATCATCATCATCGCGGTGACCAGCCCGCCGGGCGACAGAACGAGCCCTGCCCAGGTGGCGGTATAGCCAAAGTTTCCTTGAACGAGCAGCGGAAGAAATTGCGTTGTGGCCAGAAGGATCGCACCGGCGATCCCCATGACGATGAAGCTCGATGCGAACTGGCGACGCCCGAGGAGCCGAATGTCAATGATCGGGTTCTTTCGGGTCAGCAGCCACGGGATCATGAGGGCGAGCGCGGCTGCGCACAACGCGGTGAACCCGATGATGAAATTTGAGCCGAACCAGTCGTCTTCCTGACCGCGGTCGAGAACGATCTCGAGCGAGCCGAGGAAGGTCGCGACGAGGATAAAGCCGATCAGGTCAAAGCGCAGCGGCGAACCTTTGAGTCGTCGTTGCTCTTCGATGCGGCTCCTGGATGGCAGCACCATCCAGATCAGGACCAGCGTGAGCACACCGACCGGTCCATTGACCAAGAAGCACCACTCCCACCCCACATTGTCGGCGAGAAAGCCGCCGAGCGTTGGGCCGACGACCGGCGCCACCACGATCGCAAGTCCAAACAGCGAAAAGGCCTGCCCTCGCTTTTCCGGCGGAAATGAATCGGCGAGGATCGATTGCGACAACGGCACCATGCCGCCCCCGCCGAGGCCCTGCAGGATGCGGAAGATCAGGAGCGAGTTGAGGTCCCAGGCAATGCCGCACATCACGGAGCTTGCCGTGAACAGGACCACGCAGATCATGTAGAACTTCTTGCGCCCGAAGGCCTCCGCAAGATAGGTGCTGGCGGTGAGCGACACCGCGTTCGCAACGAGATAGGTCGTGATCACCCACGAGGCTTCGTCGGAGCTGACGGCGAGGCCGCCCGCGATATAAGGCAGCGCGACATTGGCGATGGTGGTGTCGAGCACCTCCATGAAGGTCGCCATCGCAACGACAACAGCGACGATCCATGGGTTGACGGCTGCTCTTGCCGTTTCGGGGGACGTGGTCATCGCAGTCTCAGCAAGCGTTCATAGAGGGACGGGCTTGCATCGACACGAACCGTCGGCACGACCGACATGCCCGGACCGAGCGCGACATCGGCCGGCGGATTGTCCATCGCGATCTTGACCGGCACCCGC
>Ga0182748_1001863_pt1 | contig 19801 bp, 19 predicted proteins | sample eDN3rd37CKraftOP_FD_128877 | JGI IMG/M metagenome (GOLD analysis project Ga0182748, IMG submission 128877) | Enriched Organic Plus compost microbial communities from Emeryville, California, USA - eDNA 3rd pass 37_C Kraft OP (version 2) (version 2) ...
CGGCGATCTTCACCCACCGCTGCACGCAGGACTCGGAGATCCCGAAGTCCTTCGCGATCTGCGCGAACGACGACTCCCGCCTCAACGCGATCGCGACAACGTCGTCCCGGAACTCCTTGGGGAACGGCTTAGGCATGAGGACATCCTTCCAGCGGTGACGAAACACCACAGATCAGGAGTCACCTAAACCCTCAGCAGACCCCTCGAAGAAGTGGTACGGCTGGCAGGGACTCCGCTCACACGTGGAATCGAACAACAAGTACCTCAAGGACGACGCGTTCACCGACCTCCGCAACCCCTCGAAGCGCCGGCCCCGCGGATACGCCTACCAGGCGCTGGCATTCGCCGCTGCGGCCACAGTCGCAAGCATCCGCCGCATCGTGACGTTCATCACCAACGCCGCGAAGAAGGTGCTCACACCAGCACAGCTCCGGGCCCGCCGCCGCACGGATGAGTACGGAAACCGGCTGACGCGCCAGGCGCAGGACACCCCACCGCGCACCTAACGGGACGACCGCCAGCCCGCAATAGAACAACCCCAGGAACGAGTAGCCCCGCGAGGGGCTACTCGTGCTGTTATAGCGCCCGCGCAGACACTGCCCACGAGGCCTTCCGACTACCACGAGCGGCCGATGAACGACGAAACGGCCGGGGAGAACCCCTCGGCCGTTTCGATTCGCACATTTCCTGAAGACCGCTCCCGCATTCTGCAAGAGAGCCCTTGGTGCGCGAGGGGGGAGTTGAACCCCCACGCCCTTTCGGGCACTGGCACCTGAAGCCAGCGCGTCTGCCTATTCCGCCACTCGCGCGAGTCGCCGCATGCAGGATGCCGCGAACTCAACTTCCCGAGGATATCACGCGTCCCCGCAACCGCCGAAAACGCCCTCCGCAGCGGCACCCGCTGAGCCCGCGGAGCGCCCGCACCCGTCCATCCGCAGCCGGCCCGACATCCTCAGGAATATCAATTTGGTTGATATTTTTCGCGCGTCCGGGCAATCTGCTTGCGGGGCCGGTCACCGGCCGGTCCGGCAACAACGACGTTGGAGGAACATGCGCATGTCCACCTCACGAAGGACGGTCAGGGCCGTCTTCGCCGCCGCGGCCACCGCCGCCCTCGTCCTGTGCGCGGTGCCCGCGACCGCCGAGGAGGCCGACCGGGTCATCGAGGGTCGCCTGGCCGACACCACCCAGTACCGGTTCGTCGTGCCGTCGGATTGGAACGGCACGGTGTTCGTCGATCTCGACTTCGCGGGCGGCTCGCCCTCGGCGGCACAGCGCGCCCTCGTCGATCGGGGATACGCCTACGGCGGCACCACGCGCAACGTGACCGGATGGCACCTCGGCGATGCGGTGGACAACCAGGTCGAGGCCCTCGACGCCTTCACCGCGGCAGTCGGCACGCCCCGCCACGCGATCGCGTCCGGCTCCTCGATGGGCGGCATGATCGCCGCGACCGCGGGAGAGCTGCGCCCCGATCGGTTCGACGGCGTGCTCGCCGCGTGCGGCGGCCTGTCGGGCACGGTCTCGCAGTGGAACCAGAAGCTCGACACCGTGTACGTGCTCGCGAGGCTGCTCGACCCGGAGGGGGTCCTGCCGGTCGAAGACGTGCCCGCCGACATCGACGGAGCCCGGAACGCCTGGTTCGCCCGGCTCGGCGAGGCGCAGCAGACGCCGGAGGGCCGCGCCCGCATCGCCCTGGCCGCCGCGATCGGGCAACTGCCCGCCTGGTCGCAGTCGATCGCCGACCCGAGCCCGAAGGACGCCGAGCGCTACCAGGCGGCCTGGTACGGCGCCCTCGCAGGCGACCCGCTGCCCTACATCGGGCAGGCGATGAGCAGCCGGTACACGAGCACTCAGGTCTTCGGCGGGATGCCGTCGTGGAACACCGGGATCGACTACGCCGCCCAGCTGCACAAGGCCTCGCCGGAGGCGCGCAAGGTCGTCACCGCGCTCTACGACGCGGCCGGCCTCTCGCTGCAGGCCGACCTCGCGACGGTCAACGCCGGCGAGCGCATCGTGGCCGATCCGGATGCCGTCGAGCGCTTCGCCGCCTCGTACGAGTTCACCGGCGAGATCTCGGTGCCGACCCTCACGATCAACAACGTCGGCGACCAGATCTCGACCGTCGCCCAGCAGCACAAGTACGAGGAGCGCGTGAAGAAGGCGGGCAACGCATCGCTGCTGCGTCAGACGTACGTCGCCTCGGCCGGCCACTGCAACTTCACGGCGGCCGAGACCGTCGCCGCGGCCGAGGCGCTCATGGAGCGCGTCGAGACCGGGAAGTGGCGCAGCACCAACGCGGTGCAGATGAACCGCGCGGCCGAGGCCCTCGACCTGGGCGCCGCCCGGTTCCTCACCTTCCACCCGGACAAGTTCAACCGCTGACACGCGGCGAGACCGTGAGCCCGGTCCTGGCGGGGGCCGGGCTCACCTGCGCCCGGCGCAGCGCGCAGGGAAGGCAGATCGCCCGGGGAAGGCGGATCCGGCCGACATCCGCCTTCCCCGGGCGAATCGCCGCCCTCCGGCGACGCGACGACCCGGCGACCCACCGCCCGAGGCCGCGCCCGGCCGTCACTTCCATCACGCGCACAGGCTGTGCAACTAACATGTCCCTACCGGTCGGCCTGCCAGAGGAGCCCTGTGGGACTACTTGACAGCTTCGAGAAAGGTCTCGAACGCGCAGTCAACAGCGCGTTCGCGCGGACCTTCCGCAGCGGCATCCAGCCCGTCGAGATCGCATCGGCTCTCCGCCGCGAGCTCGACACGAAGGCCGCCGTGGTCAGCCGCGACCGGATCCTCGCGCCCAACTCGCTCACGGTGCGTCTGTCGCCGAGCGACGACGAGAAGATGCGCACGCTGGGGTCGACCCTCAACGAGGAGCTCGACGCGCTCGTGCAGAAGCACGCCAAGGCGCAGGGGTACAGCTTCGCAGGCCCCGTGACGATCTCGCTGCAGCGCGACGACCACGTGCCTACCGGGACGATCGAGGTCGACTCGCGCACCGCGTCCGGCCAGGTGTCGTGGCGGCCCGTCGTCGAGATCGACGGCCGGCAGCATCCGCTCGTCAAGGCGCGCACCGTGATCGGACGCGGCAGCGATGCCGACATCACCGTCGCGGACGCCGGCACGAGCCGCAAGCACGTCGAGATCCTGTGGGACGGCGAGCGCGGCATGGTCCGCGACCTCGGCTCCACGAACGGCTCGACCATCGACGGCCGCAAGTTCAGCGAGGCACCCCTGGCGCCGGACTCGACCATCCGGATCGGCCGCACCGACATCGTGTTCCGCGTCGTGCCGCAGACGACGCCACCGCGCCCCCCGCTGCCCGCCCAGGACATCACCCAGATCTTCGACCGCCGCGAGGGAGGGCTCACGCCGTGAGTGAGCTGACGCTCCTTCTCCTGCGCATCGGCTTCCTCCTGCTGCTGTGGTTCTTCGTGTTCGCCGTCGTGTACTCGCTGCGCGCCGACCTGTTCGGCGTGCGGGTGCGCAAGCTGCCCGAGGCCGCCGCGGCACCGGCGGGCTCCGCCGACGCGACCGGTCCCGTCGCGCCGGTCGCCCCGCGTTCCGCCCCGGCGGCGCAGGACGGCGGGAAGGCCACCGCCCAGACCGCCTCGCGCATCGTCATCACGTCCGGGCCGAAGGCGGGTCTGGAGCTTCCGCTCGGCAGCGAGCCGCTCACGATCGGCCGCTCGAGCGAATCCGGCCTCGTCATCCGCGACGACTACACGTCGACCCAGCACGCCCGCCTCATGCTGTGGGGCGACCAGTGGATGATCCAGGACCTCGGCTCCACGAACGGGACGTGGCACGACGGACAGCGCGTCTCGACGCCGGTGCCCGTGCTCCTGGGCGCGCCCATCAAGGTCGGCGCCACGACGTTCGAGCTGCGGAAGTAGCGAGGCCCCGCACGCATGGTCTTCGAGGGCTCGAGCGCCGCCATCTCGCACACCGGCAAGGTGCGCTCCAACAACCAGGACTCCGGCTACGCCGGGAGCAACCTGTTCGTCGTCGCCGACGGCATGGGCGGCCACGCCGGCGGTGACGTCGCGTCGAGCATCGCCATCTCGCGGCTGGAGGCCCTCGACCACCCGTTCGCGTCGACGGCGGAGGCCGAGCGCGCCCTGCGCGACACGATCGCGGATGCCGCATCCGACCTCATCAGCACGGTCGCCGCCCGCCCGGAGCTGGCCGGCATGGGGACCACCGTGTCGGCGCTCGTGATGGTCGACGACTACGCGGTCATCGCGCACATCGGCGACTCGCGCATCTACCTCTACCGCGACCACGCGCTCACCCAGATCACGACCGACCACACGTTCGTGCAGCGTCTCGTCGACTCGGGCCGCATCACCCCCGAGGAGGCGCGCTACCACCCGCGCCGCTCGGTGCTCATGCGCGTGCTCGGCGACATGGACCCCGACCCCGAGGTCGACACGTTCATCATGCCGACGCAGCCCGGCGACCGCTGGCTGCTCTGCTCGGACGGGCTGTCCGGCGTGGTCGACGACGCCCACACCGCCAAGGCGCTCGGCAGCGGCATCGCCCCCGCGCGCGCCGCCGACAGCCTGCTCAAGCAGGCCCTCGATGCGGGCGCCCCCGACAACGTCACGATCGTCATCGTCGACGTCGGCGGCCAGCATCCGATCTTCTCCGGCACCCCGACCATCGTGGGCTCCGCCTCGAACCCGGTCGGGGTCGCCGTCCCGGCCGCGCGCCCCGGCCGCAGCAGCTGGCTGCACCCGAACCGGCAGGCCGCGAACGAGCCGACGCACTTCGAGCCGGCGGCCGAGTTCCTCGAGGAGCTCATCGAGGAGGACCGCCGCCGGAGTCGCCGTCGCCGCGTCGGCTGGATCATCGGGCTGCTGCTCGTGCTCGCGCTCATCGGCGTGGGCCTGGTCACGGCGTACAACTGGACGCAGACGCGCTTCTTCATCGGCGCCGACACCGACACCGTGGTGATCTACCGGGGCATCCAGCAGAACATCGGCCCGATCACCCTGTCGACGGTCTACGAGGACACCGGCGTCCCGCTCGACGAGCTCTCGTCGTTCGAGCTGCAGGCCGTCCAGGAGACCATCTCCGCCGGCTCGCTGGATGACGCGCGGGCGATCGTAGAGCGCCTGCGCACGACCGCGGAGGGATCCGGATGACGGCCGTCGACGAGATCTCGCCCGACACCGCCGTGGTGCGGGCGCTGCGGAAGTTCCGGCTCCCGCAGACGCAGCGCAACCGCGAGCTCGCGCTGCTCATCTTCGCGCTCGTCATCAACGCGTGCGCCGTCGCGCTCGTGCAGCTCGGCGCCGCCGACGTCATCGACGCGAAGTTCCTCATCTACTGCGGCGGGCCGGCCGCGCTCGTCATCGCGCTGCACATCCTGCTGCGCCTGCGCGCGCGATCGGCCGACCCCTTCGTGCTGCCCATCGCCACCCTCCTCACGGGCCTCGGCATCGCGGAGATCTACCGCATCGACATCGCCGACCGCGCGCACGGCTGGGACGCGTACTCCACCCGCCAGCTGGCATGGTCGCTCATCGCGGTGGTCGGGGCCATCCTCCTGGTCTTCTTCCTGAAGAACTATCGCGTCCTGTTCCGCTACACCTACGTGTCCGGCCTCGCCGGCATCCTCCTGCTCCTGCTGCCGCTCGTGCCGTTCCTGAAGACCGACGCGAACGCCGACGTGTGGGTGTCGTTCGGCATCTTCTCGTTCCAGCCGGGCGAGCTGGCCAAGCTCTTCCTGGCGGTCTTCTTCGCCGGCTACCTCGTGCGCACCCGGGAGAGCCTCACCTCCACGGGCAAGCGCATCCTCGGGTTCACGTGGCCGCGCGCCCGCGAGTTCGGCCCGCTCCTGGTGATCTGGCTCATCTCGCTGGGCATCATCGTGATGCAGCGCGACCTCGGCACGGGGCTGCTCATCTTCGGCATGTTCGTCGCGATGCTCTACATCGCCACCGGCAAGACGGGGTGGGTGCTCATCGGCGTGCTGCTCGCGGCGGGCGGCGCGTTCCTCGCCTCGCGGCTGCTCCCCTACGTCGGCGCCCGGTTCACGAACTGGCTCGACGCGTTCAACCCCGACCTCATCGACGGCAGCAGCTATCAGCTCGTCAACGGCATCTTCGGTCTCGCGCAGGGCGGGCTCATCGGCACCGGCCTCGGGCAGGGCCGGCCGTACCTCACGCCGCTCGCGCAGAGCGACTACATCTTCCCGAGCCTGGGCGAGGAGCTCGGGCTCGTTGGCCTGTTCGCGATCCTCTGCCTTTACATGGTGTTCACGAGCCGCGGCATCCGCATCGGGCTGGCCGGTCAGGACGACTTCGGCAAGCTCCTCGCGACGGGCCTGTCGTTCACGATCGCCCTCCAGGTGTTCATCATGGTCGGCGGCGTGACGCGCCTCATCCCCCTGACCGGCCTCACGACGCCGTTCCTCGCCGCCGGCGGCTCGTCGCTCGTCGCGAACTGGCTCATCGTGGCGATCCTCCTGCGGATATCGGATGCCGTCCGCAGCCAGCCCCGGGTGGTGATCGGCTGATGACGAAAGAGCTGCGACGCCTCAGCATCCTCATGCTGGTCATGTTCCTCGCCCTGTTCGGCTCGATCAGCTGGATCCAGGTCGTGCAGGCGGAGAGCCTGTCCGCGAACCCCGCCAACAAGCGCGCCCTGTTCGACAGCTACGAGATCCAGCGCGGCGCGATCGTCGCCGGCGGCGAGGCGATCGCGACCTCCGTCGCCTCGAAGGACCTGTACAGCTGGCAGCGCGTCTACGCGGATGCCGACATGTGGGCTCCGGTGACCGGCTACATCAACCCGGTGCTCAACTCCGCCACGGGGATCGAGCAGGCGATGAACCAGCAGCTCAGCGGCCTCGGCGGATCGCAGTTCCTCTCCCGCATCGAGCGCATCCTCACCGGCAAGCCGCCGCGCGGCTCGAACGTCGTGCTGAGCCTCAAGCCGGACATCCAGAAGGTCGCGTACGACGCCCTGGGCGATCTGCAGGGCGCCGTCATCGCGATCGAGCCGAAGACCGGCCGCATCCTCGCGATGGTGACGAGCCCCAGCTACGACACGAACCTGCTCGCTTCCCACGACACCGGCGCGGTCAACGCGGCATACGACGAGCTCGAGGCCGACCCGAAGCATCCGCTGTACAACCGCGCGATCGCGGGCAACCTCAACCCGCCCGCGTCGACGTTCAAGCTCGTCGTCGCCTCGGCGGCGTTCGCGTCGGGGAATTGGACTCCGCAGTCGACGCTGCCCAACCCCATCCGGTACACGCTGCCGGGGACGAACACGCAGGTGCAGAACTCGGGAGGCGGGAACTGCGGCGGCGCGCCCACGGTGACGATCGCCGACGCGCTGCGGCTGAGCTGCAACATCCCGTTCGCGGAGCTCGCCGTCGAGCTCGGCGACGACGCGATCCGCGAAGAGGCGGAGAAGTACGGGTTCAACTCGTCCTTCTCGATGCCCCTCGTCTCCGAGCCGTCGGTGTACCCGCGTGCGCTCTCCGACGACAAGACGGCCCTCACCGGTTTCGGTCAGGGCGACGTGCGCGCAACGCCGCTGCAGATGGCGATGGTCTCGGCGGGGATCGCCAATGGAGGAGTCGTGATGAACCCGATGATGGTCGATCAGGTGATCGGCCCGGACCTCTCGGTCCAGCAGACGTTCGCGCCGAGCGAGTTCCGGCGGGCTCTCGATGAGGACCTCGCCGCGACGATGACGGAGCTGATGGTCGCGAATGTCCAGAATGGCGTGGCGAGCAATGCAAGAATAGACGGAGTCGAGGTGGCCGGGAAGACGGGCACAGGGGAGAACGGAGACACTGATCCGTACACCCTGTGGTTCACCGGATTCGCACCCGCAGACGATCCACAGGTTGCCGTCGCCGTCGTCGTGGAGGATGGCGGGGGACAGGGTCAGTCGGGCTTCGGCAACACCATCGCCGCCCCGATAGCGAAGAAGGTCATGGAGGCGGTGCTGAAGCGATGAGACCGACACAGGGGGTGTCCTTCGGAGGTCGCTACGAGCTGCAGTCGCGGATCGCGATCGGCGGCATGGGCGAGGTCTGGGAGGCGACCGATCACGTCATCGGGCGCACCGTGGCCATCAAGATCCTCAAGGACGAGTACATGGGCGATCCGGGGTTCCTGGAGCGCTTCCGCGCCGAGGCCCGGCATGCGGCACTCGTCAACCACGAGGGCATCGCGAGCGTCTTCGACTACGGCGAGGAGAACGGCTCCGCCTTCCTCGTGATGGAGCTCGTGCCCGGTGAGGCGCTGTCGACGATCCTCGAGCGTGACGGATCGCTGTCGACGGACAAGACGCTCGACATCGTCGCCCAGACCGCGGCGGCGCTGCAGGCCGCCCACGCGGCCGGTCTCGTGCACCGCGACATCAAGCCCGGCAACCTGCTCATCACGCCGGACGGCCGGGTCAAGATCACCGATTTCGGCATCGCGCGCATCGCCGACCAGGTGCCGCTGACGGCCACCGGTCAGGTCATGGGCACGGTGCAGTACCTGTCGCCGGAGCAGGCGTCCGGTCACCCGGCCTCGCCGGCCACCGACATCTACTCGCTCGGCATCGTCGCGTACGAGTGTCTCGCGGGCAAGCGCCCCTTCACGGGCGAGTCGCAGGTGGCGATCGCGATGGCGCAGATCAACGAGCAGCCCCCGCCGCTGCCGCCCACCGTCGCCGTCCCGGTCCAGAACCTCGTGATGGCGATGATCGCCAAGAAGCCCGAGGAGCGTCCCGCCTCCGCGGCCGCCGTGGCCCGCGCCGCGACGGCGCTGCGCCGGGGCGACGTCAACGCCGCGGCCGCCGCCGTCCCCGCGATCGCGACCGGTGCCGCCGCGGGCGACGACATGACGCAGCTCCTGGGCGCGGGTCTCGCGACCGACGAGGCGACGCGCCTGCTTCCGGCGACCACCCCCACGCCGACCGCGGCGGCGACCGACGACCCCGAGAAGAAGCGCAAGCGCAGCCCGTGGACGTGGCCGCTCATCGCGCTCATCGCGCTGCTGGTCATCGTGCTCGGCGGCACCGTGTGGGCGCTGTTCGCGAACCAGGGCGACGGACCGGCTCCGACGACCTCGTCCCCGACGCCCACGGCCTCGACGCCGACGCCCACCCCGACACCCACGACGGTCAACATCGTCGAGTCGGACTATCAGGGCCTCGACTGCGACACGGCCTCCGACCGCCTGGACGCCCTCGGCATGGGCGCCAAGTGCATCGAGGGCGACGCCGCGCCGGATGCCGGGAGCGTCGGCAAGGTCTACCGCGTGAACCCGGTCGGCAACCTCGACAAGGGCACGCTCATCGAGCTGACCGTCTACGGTCCGCAGGTGCAGATGCCGCGGCCGTCCACGCCGTCGCTGTCGGCCGCAACGGTCGAGCCCAACGGCACCCTGACGGTGTCGTGGTCGGCGTACCGCTGCCCGTCGGGCACCGGCTCGGTGAGCGCGTACTCGCTGAGCGCGACGAACGGGCTGTTCTCCAACGGCCAGTCGACGATGGACTTCGACGCCAACACCCGGAGCACCACCCTCACCGCGGCGGGAACGGCGGGGCAGACGGTCATCGTGACCTACACGGTCGACTGCAGCGGCGGTTCGGGCGGCGAGCAGCGCACGTCGGACGCGTCCGACGAGGCGACCGCGCAGATCACAGCACCGGATGACGGCGGCGACGGCGGCGACGGTGGCGAGACCAACCCCTGACGCCGGGCGCGCCGCGCGCGCTCGACTAGGCTGGGATGGTTCCACCCCAGGGAGTGTCCGTGACCAGTGAGCCGCGCGTGCTGTCAGGGCGCTATCGCGTCGATGAGCTGATCGGACGCGGTGGCATGGCCACCGTCTACAGCGGCTACGACCTGACGCTGGGCCGCCCCGTCGCGATCAAGATCCTCAAGCGCGACCTCGCGAACGACAGCACGTTCCGCACGCGCTTCCGCCTCGAGGCGCAGGCCGCGTCGCGCATGGCGAACCCGGCGATCGTGCGCGTCTACGACGCGGGCGAGGACAGCGAGACGGATGCCGCCGGCTCGCCGCATCCGATCCCGTTCATCATCATGGAGCTCGTCCACGGCAAGCTCCTCAAGGACATCATCGCCGAGGGCCCGGTGCCCACCGACGATGCGATCCGCTACGTCGACGGCATCCTCGAGGCGCTCGAGTACTCGCACCGCGCCGGCGTCGTGCACCGCGACATCAAGCCGGGCAACGTCATGGTGACCCCGACCGGTCAGGTCAAGGTCATGGACTTCGGCATCGCCCGCGCGGTCTCGGAGTCGTCGTCGACAGTGGCCGAGACGACCGCCATCATCGGCACCGCCTCGTACTTCTCCCCCGAGCAGGCGAAGGGCGAGGCGGTCGACGCACGCGCGGACCTGTACTCGACGGGCGTCGTGCTCTACGAGCTGCTCACCGGACGCCCGCCGTTCCGCGGCGACACCCCGGTCGCGGTCGCCTACCAGCACGTGAGCGAGACCCCGACGCCGCCGTCGGAGGTCAACGCCGACGTGCCCCGCGCCCTCGACCCCGTCGTGCTGCGCGCCCTTGCGAAGGATCCGTTCCAGCGGTTCCAGGATGCCGCGCAGTTCCGCGAGACGCTGGACGCCGCCACCGACGGCCGCAATCCGACGAAGCGCCAGGTGGGCGCGCTCACCAGTGAGCTCTACGGACCGAACCCGCGGCAGGCGGCCGAGACCGCGCGCTCGCTGCGCCAGCTCAGCACCGACACGACGATGAAGCGCACCCAGTCCGGTCCGCCGGTGGCGTGGATCTGGACCGGCGTCGCGCTCCTCGCGGTGCTGCTCATCTCGGTGCTGTTCTGGGTCGTGACGACCCGTCCGCTCTCCGGTGTCCCGGAGAACTCGCGCGTCGTGCCCGATGTCACGGCGATGACCTACGACAAGGCGAACGAGACGCTCCAGGGAGAGGACCTCGTCGCGTACCGCATCGACCAGCCCAACGGGGACGTGGAGGCGGGGATCGTGATCCGCACCGAGCCGGCCGCCGGTGTCACGGTCACGCCCGGACAGAAGATCACGGTCTACGTGTCGGAGGGCGCCGAGCAGGTCGCCGTGCCCACGCTCGCCGGACTGTCCCAGGCGGATGCGACGAAGGCGATCGCGGCGGCGGGACTCAGTGTCGGCTCGATCCGTCAGCAGAACGACGCGTCACTCGAGGCCGGCATCGTCATCTCGTCGGATCCGGCGGTCGACACGAAGGTCGACAAGGGCAGCGTGGTCAACCTCGTCGTCGCCACCGGGCGCGTCGTGATCAACGACTACACCGGCTTCACCGTCGACGCGGCGACCCGCGCGCTCGAGGCGAAGGACTCGCAGCTGAGCGTCGAGGTGGTCGATGACCCGACCTGCCCGGCGACGGATCCGCAGACCGTCATCGCGCAGTCGATCCCGCCGGGCGAGGCGCCCGTCCATGCGACGGTGCAGCTGACCGTCTGCTCGGGCTGACGGCGTCCGACCCGGCGTCTACCTGATGCGCGCGGTGGCCGCGGACTTCTTCGCGACGCTCGTGTAGCCCGGCTTCATGTAGGTCACCTTGACGGTGATCTTCTTTCCGCGGTCGGAGCGGCGGAGCGTGAAGGTCTTGCCGGTCTTGCCCTTGATCGCCTTGCCGTTCGCGTACCACTGGTACTTGTAGCTGAGTCCGGCGCCGGCGGCGGGCTTCGCGGTGAGCTTCTTGCCGACCTTCTTCGTCCCGCTGATCTTCGGCTTGGCGGGGCTCATGGTCCCCTTGACGACCGCCTTCGTCGCGGCGGAGCCGGTCGTCACCGTCGTGTAGCCGGCGAGGCTGCCGGTGACCCACACCGTCACCGCCCTGCCGACGTGGGCGGCCGTCGGGGCGAAGGTCGCCTTCGTCGCCCCGGACACCGCGACCCCCGCGACGTACCACTGGTAGCGCAGCGCCGTACCCGCCGTCCAGGTGCCCGGCCGCGCGGTGAGCGCGACTCCGACCTTCGCGGTTCCGCTGATCGTCGGGGCCGGTGCGGCGAGCGTGCCGGCGCCCACGGGCGCGGTGGGCGCCGAGGTCACCGATCGCGGGACGTAGCCGGCTGCCCGGCCCGTCACTGTCACGCTGACCGTCTTGTCGCGGTCCGCGGCACGCGGCACGAACGTCGCGGCGGTGGCGCCGGCCACCGCCGCGCCGTCGACCTGCCACTGGTACGTGAAGCTCACGCCGCTCTGCCACGTCCCCGGCACGGCGGTGAGGCGCGCGCCGACCCGCGGCTCGCCGGCCACGGTCGGCGTGCCCACGCCCGTGAGGTCGACGAGCTGCTCGGCGACCACCTGCACGGTCGCCGTGTTCGTCGTCAGCGCGACGACGAACACGCGGAACCCGGGGTCGTCGCCGACGGCGAGCGATCGATACGTCTCGCCCTCGCCGTACGCGAGCTGCCCGCGGCTGTTGCGCAGCGCGGTGGAGTCGACGCCCCAGCATCCCTGCGTCGCGCAGTCCAGGCGCAGGAAGCGCACGCCCTCCGGGTACTGGTTCGTTCTGCCGCTCACGCGCTTGTAGAAGGCAGCGGCGTCCCGTCCGACGGCGCTGCGGTACTCGACGAAGGTGCGCCCGCCGGTGGGCGTCCTCACCTCGAGGGCGCGCAGTCCCGCGTCGAGCCCGGTCGCGCTGAGGGTGAACGTCTGCGGCGCCGTCGTGGCCGTCACCGTCGCGATCCCCGGGCTTCCCCCCGTGCGGGTCAGGGCATCGATGTTGACCTTGTGCGAGGCGTTGAGCGCGGCGATGTCGTGGAAGTTCGTGATGCCGGAGTACATCTGCCCGCCACCCATGACGTCGTAGCCGTCGTAGTACTCCCAGTCCTCGCACCCGGGGCCCTCGACGGTCGGCAGCGCGCAGACGGTCATGTTCGAGTGGCCGAGCCCGATGTTGTGGCCGATCTCGTGGAAGACGACCTGATCCCACCACGTCACGTCGTCGGCGACGGATGCCCAGGCGAGGCCACCCTGGTGCGGGGTGCCCACCGTGCCGAGGCCCGACCCGAGGCCGCAGAGACCGCCGGGCACGACGGTGACGAGGTGGCGACGGTTCGGCGCGGACCAGTACCACGAGGCGCTGCCGCGGTTGAACCCGCTCGATCCCGCCGCGTAGTTCCAGGTGATCTGAGCGTCGCATGCCACCGCGGCGCTCACCGTCCCGAACTTGACGGTCCCGGTGAAGCCGGAGATCTGCCCGTCGGACTGCGTCCGCCAGAAGTCGTCGAGCCGGGACACCATCGCGTCGACGTCGGCGAGCGCGGGGCGCGCATAGCCGCTCGGCGCGAGCCACATGACGTCGACGGTGTGTGCGGCGGCCGCCACGGCGGCCTCCGTCGGCGGGGTGATCTCCGCCTCGAGGATCTCGACGGGCTCGGTCTGCGCCTCGGCGACGGCGGCCTCCGCCGCCTCGGCGGTGTCGGCGTCCGCGGCCGCCGCGGCGACCTCTCCCTCGAGGGCCACGGTGCCCTCGAACGCCGTCCCCGTCACGGCACCGTCGACCTCGGCGCCGGTGATGTCGATCTCCGCGCCAGACTCGGTGACGACCGCGACCTCATCGACGCCGGAGCCGGTCTCGTCCGGGATCACCCGGATGACTCCCTCGATCGCGAGCGCGTGCTCGGCCGCCGCCGTCGTGGGCGCCGCCGATGCGGCGGGGGCGGCGATCAGGCCCGCAGCGGTGAGGGCCGCGGCAGCGGCCATCGCGGTGAACCCGCGGAGCTTCGGGCCGTGGATCGTCATGCGGGTGCGCCTCCTGTGTGGCGGGAGATCCCCGCATGACGATTACAGGGGAGATTTCTCATCTTCTCCACCCTGCCACTACCGGACGTCGATGACGGGTCGGTGCGGTAGTACGGAGTGGCGTGGCGCGATGCGCTCAGCGGCGCAGCGGATCGAGCGCGGCGGAGGCGGCGACGGCCTGCGGCATCCCGACCTCGGCGAGCCAGTTCGCGAGCAGCCGGTACCCGCCCTCGGTGAGCACGCTCTCCGGGTGGAACTGCACGCCCGCGAGGGGGAGCGTGCGGTGGGCGATGCCCATGATGACGCCGCCGGAGGTGCGGCTGGTGACGACGAGTTCGTCGGGCAGGGTCTCCGGCTCGATCGCGAGCGAGTGGTAGCGCCCGGCCGCGAAGGGGCTGTCGATTCCTGCGTACAGGGCGGACCCGTCGTGGTGCACGTCGGAGACCATGCCGTGCATGAGCTCCGGCGCGTGGTCGACGCGCGCGCCGAACGCCTCGCCGAGCGCCTGGTGCCCGAGGCACACGCCGAGCGCGGGAAGGCGTCGGTCGGCGGCGGCGCGGATGACGGCGACCGACGCGCCGGCATCGGCGGGAGCACCTGGGCCGGGGGAGATGAGGACGGCGTCGTATCCACCGAGGGCGGCATCGGCATCCGTGATCTCGTCCGCTTCGACGAGGTCGACCTCCGCACCCAGCTCATGCAGATACCCGACGAGGGTGTGCACGAAGCTGTCGTGGTTGTCGACGACCAGCACGCGCGTCATCCGACGGTGACCTCCTGCGGGTTCACGAACTCGCTCACCCAGGGGAAGACGTACCAGAACAGGCCGTAGAGGAGTGCGGCGACCGCGATGAGGAGGATGAGCACGCGCAGCCACCACGGTCCGGGCAGCACGCGCCACAGCGCCGCGTACATCAGGCCGCTCCCGCGAGGGACGCCGGCGGGCCCGCCGACCGCGGCTGGAACGAGTCGAAGACCCCGTACGCGATGATGCGCTCGACGTTGGAGAACTTCGGCGAGCAGCTCGTGAGGGTGATGTACCGCTCGCCGTCGGCGACGTTGCCCACCTGGGGCACGGCGTCGAGCACGTTCACGGTCTGCGGGGTCACGTACTCCAGCGTACGGAAGCGGTAGGTGTACCACCCCTCCTTGGTCTCGATGACGATGGCATCCCCCAGCCGCAGATGGGCGATCTTCCCGAACGGGGCTCCGTAGGTGGTGCGGTGGCCCGCGATGGCGAAGTTGCCGGGCTGACCCGGCATGGCCGTGCCCGGGTAGTGCCCGATCTTGTGCTTGTCGAGGGTGCGGGGCTTGGAGACTCCTCCTGCGACCTTGACCGCGTAGTCGTCGCCGAAGCGCGGGATGTGCACGATGCCGAAGTCCTTGCCGTCCTTCGGCTGCGGGAGGGCGATGGGGTCGACGCTCGCGGAGGGACTGGGGGCGACCGTCGGACCCACGACGGGATCCTCCTGCGCCCACTCCTGTGACAGCTCCTGACCCTCGGCGTTGGCCTGGGCGCCGATGATCCAGTCGCCGATCCACATCTGCCACGCGACGTAGAGGAGGACGACGACGCCGACCGTGATGAACAGCTCGCCGAGGACGCCCGTTGCGCTCGCACGACGACGCGGTCGGCGCGCGACCGTCTGCGTCCCTCCGGCTCCCCCCGGACCGTCCCCATTCACATCGCGATTCTAGCCACGACAATCTGGGCGTGACCTGGCAGATACAATGGTGCGCATGGCACGATCGAGCAAGGGCGACGAGCCCGTCGTCGACCGCGGCGAGTCCGACGCGGCTCCCAACCCGGTGTGGTTCAAGCCCCTCATGATCGGCTTCATGCTGCTGGGGCTGGTGTGGGTCATCGTCTTCTACCTGACCAACCAGCAGTTCCCGATCCCCGGCATCTACGGGTGGAACCTCGTCATCGGCTTCGGCATCGCCTTCATCGGCTTCCTGATGACCACGCGCTGGCGCTGAGCCGCGGCATCCCCGAGCGAATTACACGCGTGTGATTCATCCCCAGCTGGGGATGAATCTGTGGATAACTTCAGTGGTCAGGCGCGCGACGGCCGACGGCGGGCGGTGAGCGAGCGCGCCGAACCCCCGTCTCACACGTAGGCGACGGCCGGGATGACGAGCAGCGCGAGCAGCACCGCCGTCACCCCCACGAGCAGCCAGATCTGCAGCTTCTGCTGCCGCCGCGCGCGGGTGCGGGCGAAGATGAAGCCCACCGCCGCGCCCGTCACCAGGCCGCCCAGATGCGCCTGCCACGAGATCTGGATCGCCGCGAGCGATCCGCCGATGATCCCCTGGATGAAGGGGAACGCGAAGTTGATCCCGATGAGGATCGCGATGGTCGTGACGTTGGCCCCGATGTGCCGCCCGATCACGAGGAGGGCGCCGAAGAGCCCGAAGATCGCGCCGGACGCGCCGACCACCCACGTCGCCGGGGCGAGCAGGGCGACCGCGACCGACCCGCCCAGACCGCTGATGAGATACAGCGCGAGGAACCTCGTGTGTCCGAGAAGCGGTTCGAGGCTTCGCCCGATCATCCACAGCGCCAGCATGTTCAGCGCGACGTGGAAGAAGCTGCCGTGCACGAGCAGGACGGTGAACAGACGCCACGGCTCGAATCCCACACCCAGCGACGGGATGAGGTACGCGCTGTTGAGCGCGAGGAGCCGCTGCACCGGGGAGCCCGGGATGAGCTGGGCGAGGTAGACGAGGGCCGTGAGGCCGACGATCCAGTACGTCACCAGCGGCCGCGAGTCCCGGACGAGCGACATCGTCGACCCGCGGGGGCGCCACTTCGGGCGTGACTGCGCGGGGGCCGCCTTCTGCTGGTCGCGCATGCACTCCGGGCAGATCACCCCGACCGCCGCCTGCGTCTGGCACTCGGGGCAGATCGTGCGCAGGCATCGCTGACACAGCACGAAGCTCTGCCGATCGGGATGCCGATAGCAGAAGTTGTCGCGGTTGTTCGCGAAGTCCGCGGAGGTCATGCGGGCATCGACGTCACAGCGGGCGGATGTCGGACGGCTGCGCCGGCGGTCAGGCCGCCGCGACGTCGATCGACGAGATGACGACCGGCTCGACCGGGCGGTCGCCGGCGGCGGTCGGGACGGCGCTGATCGCGTCGACGACGGCGCGGGACGCGTCGTCGGCGACCTCACCGAAGATCGTGTGCTTGCCATTGAGCCACGGGGTCGGGTCCGTCGTGATGAAGAACTGCGAGCCGTTCGTGCCCTCGACCGCGCCGGTGATGGCGTTGCGGCGCAGACCGGCGTTCGCCATCGCGAGCAGGTACGGCACGCCGAAGCTCAGTTCGGGGTGGATCTCGTCGTTGAACGTGTAGCCGGGGCCGCCGATGCCCTGACCGAGCGGGTCGCCGCCCTGGATCATGAAGCCGGGGATGATGCGGTGGAAGATGACGTCCTTGTACAGGGGGCCCTCGCCGGGCTTGCCCGTGGCGGGGTCGGTCCACTCTCCGGTTCCGTCGGCGAGACCGATGAAGTTCTGCACCGTGCGCGGTGCGTGGTCTCCGAAGAGGTTGACGACGATGTCGCCGTGGTTGGTGTGCAGGGTCGCGACCGCGGTGGGAGCTGGCATGCGTCCATTCTCTCAGAGTTCTGTGCAACCTCTCCCGGCGGGGGGTTGGTCTGGCAAGATGGACAGAACCACATCCCCGATCGACTGGGAGGGCCTCGTGAGCCTCAGCCGCAAGCGCAAGAAGGAACTGCGGAACCTGCAGAACCAGGCCAACAAGCTCTGGGAAGCCCAGCAGGTCCTCGTCGGCGAGGCCGGCGCCGTGGCCCGTGAGGCCGGGCGTCAGCTCGGCAACTTCGGTCGCGAGCAGGTCGCACCGACCGTGCAGGCCAAGTACAACCAGTACGCCGCGCCCTACGTGGATCGCGGGGTCAAGGTCTCCAAGCAGGTCCTCAACGACAAGGTGCTTCCCGCGACGGGCGCCGTCGTCGGCTCCGCCCTGTCGGTGTGGGACGCCGCGAACGAGACGCGCGCGAAGCTCGCCTCCGGGCGCGGACTCGACCTGAGCAGCTTCGGCAAGACCGTCGCGCCCCCGAAGAAGAAGGGCATCGGCGCGGGTGGTGTGATCGCGATCATCCTCGGGGTGGGCGCCGCGCTCGGCATCCTCTACGCCGCCTGGCAGACCCTGCGCGCGGACGACGAGCTCTGGGTCGCCGACGACCCGCTGCGCGCACCGGACGCGTGACCTCCGCCGCCGACGAGGCGACGGCGCGGGCTCGGGAGGCGGCATCCGCCCTCGGGCTCTCCGTCGAGATCGTCGAGCGACCCGCCGCGCGGAGCCTTCCCGAGGCGGCGGCGCTCCTCGGGCTGAGCCCCGCCGGCATCGTGAAGACGCTCGTCGTCAAGCGCAGCGACGACACGTTCCTGTTCGCGCTCATCCCCGGCGACCGCGCGATCTCGTGGCCGAAGCTGCGCGCCGTCGTCGGCGTGAACCGGCTGAAGCTGCCGGATGCCGAGGTGGCGCTGGCGGCGACCGGCTACGAGCGGGGCACCATCGTGCCGCTGGGCAGCACGACGGCCTGGCCGGTGTACGCCGACGAGCGCATCGTCGGGCAGCGCATCGCCATGGGTGCGGGCGCGCACGGCTACAGCCTCTTCGTCGACGCCGACCCGCTGATCGCCGCGCTCGGCGCGACCGTGGCCGACATCTCTCAGGAGGTCACGGGATGACGCCGCCCATCGTGAGGGCGATGTCCACCAGCCGCACCCGCTGAAGTCCGCGGACCTGCTCCAGCGTGAACCAGTCGGCGCGATCCGTCGAGCCGTTCTTCTCGTGTCGCAGCCGTCCCCCCGTGATCGACGCGCGGTAGACGATCCGCAGGGTGTGCAGTGGCGACTCCGACTCGGTCAGCCGTCGGTGCGCGGGGATCACCCGGGAGTGGATGCCGAGCAGCTCGTCCACCCGCACGCGGAAGCCGGTCTCCTCGCGCACCTCGCGACGCACCGCGTGCTCAGGATCCTCGCCCGCCTCGAGTCCGCCCCCCGGCATCGTCCAGGCGGACTTGCGGCCCTCGTTCCAATGCGCGAGCAGGATCCGGTCGTCGTCCCCGACGATGACGGCGTATGCCGCGACCCGCATCTCCATCACCTCACGATAGCGACGCGCGCGGGGCGCGAACGCGCGACGCCCGGCGAGCGCCCGTTCGCGGACGGTCACGGCACGGTCGTGAAGCGGATGTCGTCGAAGGATGTCGTGATCGGCGAGGTGGCGCCGCTGGACATGTAGCTCCACAGTCGGACCGACCCGCTGCCCTGCATCGCCGCCGTCGAGTCGGTGGCGGTCGCCTGCCAGGCGGCGGGCTCGGCGGTGCCCTTCGGCCAGAGCTTGGCGGTCAGCGTCGTCTGGCCGCCGGCGGTGACCGCGCGGACCGCCACGCTGTACCAGACGTCCGCCGTCGTCATCCGGATGCTCAGCGTGGTCCGAGTGAGGAGGGTCTCGGTCCCACCCGAGAGGCGGATGAGGTCCAGGTAGGGCACGGTGCCGCTGACGTAGATCTTCAGGCGATAGTCGGTGTTCGCGCTGATCACCCGCGGCGAGAGCACCGTGTACAGCGCGCCGGCGGCGGACGTGCGATCCCACGCGACGCTGGCCCGCAGCTCGCCGGACGCGGCCCGCGGCGCCTGTGCGTCGACCTGCGCCGAGCTCCCCGCCGCCGTGAGGCGGAGCATCCCGACGCCGGACCCGACCGCGAAGCGCGTGTTCGTGCCGGTCAGCGTCCAGGCGCCGCCGACATCCGCCGTCCCCCAGCCGTTCGTCACGGTGCGGCCGAAGTCGTCCGACAGCAGCGCGCCGGCGGGCGGCGGTGCCGACACCGTGACGGCACGGGTCGTGGAGTTCGTCGCGCCCTTGTCGTCCGTCACCGTGAGGGTGATCGTGTAGGTCCCATCCGCCGCATACGTCCGCGACGCCGTCGACCCCGACCCGCTCGTCCCATCGCCGAAGCCCCACGCCCACGACGCGATCGCCCCATCCGGATCCGTCGACCCCGTCCCCGA
>Ga0182748_1001868_pt1 | contig 19759 bp, 16 predicted proteins | sample eDN3rd37CKraftOP_FD_128877 | JGI IMG/M metagenome (GOLD analysis project Ga0182748, IMG submission 128877) | Enriched Organic Plus compost microbial communities from Emeryville, California, USA - eDNA 3rd pass 37_C Kraft OP (version 2) (version 2) ...
AAACGTTCCAATTTGTCAGAGATGAAATATTGCATTTCTGACGCATCATCGGGGGAGAAATTGGCGGTTTAGGGGCGTTTGCTAAATTATTGCAAACAAAGGCAAAAAGGAACGTTTTTGTCATTATTCTAAATAAGCCCGCTCCTTGGCAACTGATTTCATAACCCATCCTCTTATTCGGCCAACGGGCGGGGGGGCATTGCTCGCTCCGAGGCCAAAAGGAGCTAGGGCATGAATCCAGTAAACCCATGGGCTTTGATTATCAGTGGCGTAGCGGCAGCGGCGATGGTTGCCGCAATCTATTTTGGCCTGCATCACGCCAGCATTTACGAAGTCCTACACACCGTTGATTCCGCATCGGCCAGCGCCGAAGCGTTGAAAGCGAAAACCGACGCACGGTTTCTGCAATTGGCTCATGTGGGCGTGTTTCTTACGGGCGTTGCCATCGCGGCCACCGGCTTTTTCGGCCTGAACAAAGCCAATTCTTAGCCTTCCCTCTGTCAGTCCTGATGCGCGGCGCGACAAGCGCCGCGCACCTTTTCCATTTCGGCATACGCATAAGGAGCAATTGAAATGTCGCAACTGACCACGACGCCTTCCACCAAAAGCAAATCAGGCTGGATAATGCTTTTTATCGGATGACCGTTTTTCGCCATCCCCATCCTTGGAACATTCGTTGGTGCGATTTTTATCGCCATCGCCATGCTGATAGCGGTCATGCAGATGCAGCGTAAAGAGGGCGGTCTTGGCCTGTTGCTGACGGCCATTTTTGCATCGCCCGTCGCATGGGTCATCATCTTCTTTGTCGTCCTGGCAAACCTTAGCAAATAACTAGCGCCAGAAGGGGAACAACCATGTTGGAGAAGGCCAATCCCAACGTACTTTTCGGCATCGGCATCGCCTTGGCTATCCTCGCGCCGGTCGCCTATTTCCTGATCTTCCACGACAAGATCATGCGTGGCTTGGCAATGGATCAAGCCTTTGGCGTATTCGGCGGCATAGGGACTGAAACCATCTTGTACCTGCGCGGCATTCAACCAGCGCATCTTGCCGTATTCGCCATTGGCGGCTTCCTTGCTTACACCGGCTGGAAAAAGCGCAATGCCAATGCGTAAAGCTACGCTTCTCACAGCAATGCTCACCGGCATCCTGATGCTTCCGCCCACGGCGGAAGCATCCCCCAAAACCGCCCTTCAGACGCTGACGGACTGCCTGAAAGGCAAGGTAAACCCTGAAGACGCGCGCGTGTGCATTGGCCGATATTCGGACCCATGCGCAGCCAAGGCAGAAAATGCAGCAATGATCCCGCAGATCGCAGAGCAAAGCCAATGCCTGCTGGATGAGGCGGCTGCATGGAACACGCTGCGCGACAGGGCTGTGAAGGGCTGGAAGGAAGACAACGGCACCAGCTTTTCCGCCACGATTGCCAAAACCGCCAAGGAAAGCGAGCGCTTCAGCCGCATCAAATGTTCGGTGTTCCAGAATGCCGACCAGTACGGGCAAACCGGCATGGCGCTGGAAGCGGAATGCCTGCGCGATGAAGCGGCGCGCACGGCAATTTTCATTGGTTACTCGTTGAATTGAATAGAGGAAACGACGATGTTTTCGCTCACCGAACATAAATCATGGAATGGCTATATCGGTCAAAACCGCTCTGATACGGCGTCCTTGGCCGCAATTCTCGGCTCCATGCACGTCGCGGACGCCGTAACGAAATCGGGAAGGAACATTGCCGCCGAAATTCGCCAAGGCAACGAGGCGATCATGAACGAAATCGCTTTTGCGAGTTCGGAAATTACCGCAGAATTGCGGAACATTGGTGGAGACCTGCGTAGCATGGGTGCCACCCTTGAATGGGGTTTCCGTGACCTTCTGGCGGAACACCACCAGATGAACCAAACGCTGAAAGACCTGTTGAAGACGGCGAAATCGCCGTCACAGACGTGGGCCTTTGAGCAATTTGACATGGCGCGGGATGCCTATGCTCGCGGCCTCGACAAAGAAGCATTGGAGTTCATCAATAACGCCATTAACGGCTATCAAAGCCAGACAGGCAATCGGCTAGACCATCGCTTTCACTTCCTCAAGGGCAACATTCTGCTCGGCAACAACAAGCACCATGACCCGGAAGTGGTGGACGTAAAAGCCGCCAAGCAAAGTTTTGAAGATGCCGCCCGCTATGCCGTTGGCAGCGAAAAAAAGAAAGTCCGCCTCTTTGCGGCTGAAGCGTACTGCCACGCCGCCTTTGCTGCATATTGCCTTGATGACACCGAATCCGTTCTGGCGCATTGCGCAAAGGCCCTCGAAATCGACGGTGGTTTGACCGAAGCGCTTTATCTGCAAGCCAAGGCATCCGTCCGGCGTGGCGACGAAGACACCACCTTCGCCGCCACGCGCAAGGCCCTTGATCTCGATCCCGCCTATATTCTCAAGTTCTCAAGCGACAAGGACTTCGCAAGCAGCAAGGTCATTGACTTGGCTGAAGCCGATTACGTTTCAGACAGGCGGTCAAAGACAAATACGGCGCTGCAATTCTACAAAGAACTTAAAGCCCATGCGAATGTGGAAGGCCCCGAACCAGCGGAGCTTTCCGTGAAAGACGGCGAAGGCGTCGTGGAAACGACCATGCGCATCCGCAATATCGGTGCGGCCTGCGACCATATCCTTTCCGCGCTGCATGACAGGCTATCTGGTGAACATGACGCTGAATCCAAAAAAGCTAACGTAAAGCAATATAGGGCCGAACAGGCCATGAAGAAACAGATGTCACCGGCATTGTTCGCCGTCATTGGCGCGGCTCTGGCTATATTTACAACATCAGCTCCCAGTTTTACTGGTTACCTGTTTTACATATTTATTTTCACTGTTGGCGGCGCAATGCTCGCAAAGTTTTTGAACAAGGCCATCATTGAAAACAATCAAAAAGAAATCAACAGCGTAGCCGAGAATCTCAACCACACAGACCAGAAGCTAAGCGAGCAAATGCAGAAGGCGGTCGCCCTGAAGAACAAGATAGATGAAATCTTGGGAGTTTCGGGACGTAACCGGGCCGATGGTGCAAACAGCGCCGCCTAACAATCACCGAAGAACGCCACCCTCCACCATATTCCAATAGAGGACAGCCATGTCACGGATGAAATCCGCCCTGTACGCCTGCGGACTCGCAGTGTTGCTTAGCGGCTCGATGTTTCAGAACGCCTTTGCGACCGATGTTGAGAAATTCTATTTGGTTACCACAAAAGATGCCTATGCAGCACTATCAAAAAATGGGTATATAAACTCCGATGGAATTTCATCGGAAAATAATTCAGCACTAATACTTTTAACACTTCCGAAACATAAAGCTAATATTGAGAAATTTTTCTCAAATTCAGGAACACAAATCCAGTACAAAGAATGGGATGCACCTTACAGCAAAGTACTTCGAGACATGAGGAACCTTGTCGATGCAATTGCGATCAAGGAAGATGATTATAAAAGTGCAGATGTGCAGTCCCTGCTCAAGAAGTACGGTTATGTAACCATTGGCGATCCTGTGATTGCCACCGAGTAGATACGACATCACAGCATCGGGCATCAAAAAATGGGACCGCCCGATGCTAACTAATCCGCAGGGTTCACAGTTCCGATGCCGGCTTTCGCCACACGCAAGCGGCTGATCAAATCTGCAAACCCTGCTTGCCTGCTCTGTACCGCAGCCATGGCGCTCAACTGATTGTCCAGCAAGGCAATAACATCTTCAACCGCTCGCAATACATGCGGCGGCGTCGCTTTCACGCTACCCGTTGGTCCCGCATAAGCCAGTTCAAGACTTGCCAGTGACAGCTTTTCCTTGAGGAACTGATAGAGCATTTCTGTCGCTACCTGTGCTGTGCGCGCGCGCATGGCCATGAGAATGGCTGTCCGCTCGCCGTCATTATCAATGCCCGTAACAGCCACGTAGTCGGCCAGCGTGGCCCGCACATAGGTTTCCATCGCACAGCGCACCGTAGCCAATATAAAATAGGAAGCCGGGTTTTTGCTGGTGGCTGAACCGCCACTGGACATATAATCCCCGTGGAATTGCTTATTCACCTCACCGAGTTCAGCCATAACTTTTTCAACATTCAATGCGTCTGGCTTCTTGACCATCTTTCCGACTTGTTCGGCCAAGTCTTTTATTTTTACCAAGTTTACGTCATCGTCATCACCGCCACCGCTAGGATTGTAGGCAGAAACCATTGTCGCCTCGGGATCAAGAGCCGGAAATTCCTTACCGTTCTTGGTAATCTTCAGATTGTAGGCACGGGTGATATATTGAGAAAAATCTTCGGTAGCCGCGCCCTGAGAGCAGCCAAAGTATCGGCTGAACTCCGCATCGGAAAATGGATAGTTTAATTTCTGATCTTCTAGTTTAGCTTCCTGCATCGGTTCTTGAAGCAATTCGCCTTTGACGGCAATGTCCATTGCGTTGTCGTAGCCGACCATCTCGGTAAGATTTTCTGCGAAGGCGTAACGGTAATTCAACTCGTTCTGAGTGAGCGCATAGGCAATGTCGAACACCTGAATCGGCGTAAACAGCGCATTTGATAAGCGCGGCTTCTCCTGATTCAGGCATGTCAGGTTCAAACGCTCGGAGCCGACACACCATCTGACATTCGGGACGAACGCCATAATAGCGCAATCACTGGAATCGTCTTGCTCTGTAGGATTCTCATATCCAGCGCCCCCGCGAGTATAGCAAAGCGATGTGCCTTTCAGCGCGTCCAGAAGCCCCCCGGTCCACATGCTCGGCTTCAGTTCATCCTCGTCCGGGTTGAGAAGGCTTGTTTCCAAAACCTGCTCAAGGGATTTCTTCTGCAAGTCTTTGCTCGGCTGGAACTCCACCTCCTTTTTCCCAAGGGTCGCTTTGAGCGTTCCGTTCTCATTGAACATGGCGATCTGGCTTTGGGAACCGTACAGGCACGCCCGGTAGGCGGCTGCATATGCCAGCGCTTCTTTGCCGTCCCGGTAGTCTTCCCCATTTTCTTTGGCGGAGCCGGTTTTCAGGTTTTCCGTACCGACATTCCGGCGCACGCATTCCTGCAACGCCTGCCAGCGCATCATATCTTCAGACGAAAGGCTTGCCGCCGACTGCACGGCCTGGCATCGGTCCTGCATCAACTGAACGCGCTTCGCGCCATAACTTTCCACGCTGTCATAAACAGCCGCAAGGGCTGGGGAATTGTACAGGGTGGTCAGCATATATTTTGCAAGCTGACTATTGAGATAGTCCTTAACTTGCTCCTCTTTTACGTCCATGGCCGTAACCATCGCGGCATGTTCATCAATGACGCCGCAGCCCAGAATCTGGTTACGCGCGGCAGCGCCCTGATTCTCATCGAAGAGCGTATTCAGGTCATCCTCTGTGAGTAAAAGCTGATCCTTGGCGATGGAGTTCCCGCCGATCACCGGGCGACCAATGTTCCCCAAGACGCCATATTGGCTACCCGTGGTGGATTGAAACGGCTTTTGCAGAACCCGCTTGGACAGATCAATAGGATCATTGCCCTTATGCTGTTCCGCATCATACCGCGAATCTGCGGCGAATACAGCACCCGTCGCAGTCGTTATAGACAGTATTGCATATAATAAAATTACTCTACACTTCACAGAAATGACCAATCTAACCTGATAACCCTTTTATATTATGTGTTTCAGCAAAAATAAAATAACATAATTTATGTATTTTAATAATAAATCCAAGTCTCGAAGAAAGACGCGGCACGAATCGAGGGGCACCAAAATGCGACGAGCGGAGGCGAAGTTTCTTATTTTGGCGACGATAATAGTAGCCGCACTCGGTTACATCACCATCATGAAATGGCCGTCAAGGAAGGCCGACGAAGCGCCAGAGATGGATTTCGCCCAACAGCAGCGGGAAATTGCATTATTTGCGCGCTGCTATGGGAAAGGGATGATTCCTGCCTCTGACGCACCGAATGCTGATGCCGATGGCTGCATTGTCTCCAGGGCAAATATGCAGACAGGCGTTACCGGCTTGGGCGAGGTTGTTTTCCCGAAAGCATATAAAGCACCGCCAGCTATTGTCCTGACCCTGAGAACGGTTCCCGCTTCAACCGAAGAACGGGCCTGTCTGGAACAGGTCTATGCACATCTGCAAACAACCCCAAGAGTCAGCACGACGAAACTCGTCCTTGATATCAGCGACATGGCCGTGCCATTGGACGAACACTGCATAGACGCCGTGATGAATGTGCAAATCGGCTGGCTGGCTTATGAAAAACTTTAATTGAGGCGCAAGAGCCGTGGTGGTGTGTACTTGTAAGAAACTGATGATTTTCATCATCGGGTTCAATCGGCTCTTGCTAATTGAAGCGTAGCATACCTTTCGCATCCGTCAAATAAAATGAATAAACTTCCCCTATTCCCGTATTTCTTCCACTGTTCCGCCAATAGAACCGCTTAATTTCGGCTTCTTTGTATCGCCTTCACCGGAAAGGTACTTGCTCGTTTCTTCGACACGATTATCCGGCGCGACCTGCTTGACGTTACCGTCAATCAGTATTTGTGCCACCACATCAGGCGGCAGCAGCATCCAAAAGCCGAGATAGTAAGCGTCTATGTCGTTCTGATAGAGGTCGTGCCGGAAGCGGAGAAGTTTCAGGCCGTATTCACGGGCAGTCATGAGCGCGGCATAAAATCCCGGAACTATTTTGTCTAAAACATCAGCCTTATCATCGGGCCACAACTGATAGGGCGAACTGGTCAGCACGCTGCTTTCCACGTGCTCAAGATGCAGGACAAGATGCTTGGCCGCTTCCACGATTTCCATTTCACCCAAATAGCGGTTCAGCAGCGGATAATCTTCCAGCGGCCTGCCTGAAGCGATTTTAAGCCCTTCAGGATTCTTGATCCACCATGCCTCATCCTCGACGTGAACCAGATAATCGGCGGGCGCTATGTGGCTCTTGATCACCGGCGCTATGCGCTGGGCAAGCTCTCTCGCTGGGCGAGGGTTTTTCAGGCGGTATTTCGGAGCAAGTTCGGGAAACCACCAGTTATCCAGTTCGTATTCCAGTTCCATCGGCAACGGATGATAGCCAAGAGTGCTGGAAGGCTGCTCTTGCGGAATCCTCCTGACCCCGGAATCAATACGGATGCCCGATTTCCTGCGCGCAAAGAAAACCTCCGAACTGGAAACGTCAAACCCGTCCATGACCGTGACAGGATAGAAAGCCAGCTTCATGTTCTCTGGCACTGGAACGAGCTTTGGATCATCGGCCAGCGGTGTTTTGAATGCTTTCACCACCTCATCCACGGACTTGTAGTAATAGTGCAGTGGATCCCACAGGGGTCCGCTAAGCTGTGTAAAATAGCCCAGATCATCGTCCCAGCCCCAAAGGCTGGGGGCTTCAAAGTGCTTCGGATGGGTGGGAAGCCAGCACGCGCCCCATTCGGCAACACAGCGTGTATGCGGCAGACGCAGATCGGGCAACAGAGGTTCCGGGTCATGCGCGTGCGGGCTTCGGTAGCCTGAACCATCGCTGACGACGACATGAGCCTGCTCTATGCGGCGCGCCAAGGCGAAACCCGGACGTATCACGTCCAGAATCGTGCCTTTCGGCGCATCGCTCGGACGCTCTTCAATAATTTTGTGCAGGTCCGACACTGCACGGCCAGGCCAAAAGTCCTGAAGGGCAAAATCGCTGGATACCTTGTTGAAGCCATTATGCGCCTCAAAAGTCGGGATGACGGTCACCCCCTGCCAAAAGAGTTCTTCAAACCATTCGTCGCCGTTCTGGCCTTCATAGAATTGCTCATACGACTGGCCTGCTGGCCTCTCGTCCCATTTCTTCAAGGCGGCGGCGACCAAGGCTTCGCTATCCTTCAGGTTGATATTCTCGCTGACGGTGTAGAGATATTCCGTCTGCGGAATTCGCCAGCCATCCTGATAGAAAGTGTCGAGCCGCAACTTGTAGGGGTACAGATTGGCATTCTGATACGCTACATGGCCGTAGACGCCGCGCGGTTGGCCAGATCGTCTGGCATCTTTCGACAGCGACATATCCAATGTACGGAAGCATGTCAGGAATATCTTTTCCAGATGCGGCGCGTCTTCCTGACCGATCGGCCTGCTAAAGCGAGGGAATGCGCGCAGCGGAGCGTTTCGCCATTCCTCTCTCTCCTTGTACATCGGGCCAAAACCGATATGGATAATGCGCCCGGCCAGATCGCGGACGAACAGCGGACTTACCGCCACCGTACTTTCCAGTTGCGAACCCGCTGAAAATTCGGCGGCGCGAACGACATTGTGGCCGCATGGCTCGGACCATTCCAACGACGCTTTCGATTGTATGGCATTATTTACGAGGCCAGCGTAAAGCGGCCAAGCCAATTTCTGTGAAGGGTTCAACCCCAAACGTTGATCCCAACAGATACCCGTCAGAATTTCATGTGTTCCAGTTTCTCCCACAATGTAGCCATCCATATTTATTTAATTATTTATTTATTCGCGGGAACCGAACGTCACGTTGACCGAGACATTCCCGTATCCGGATGAGGACCAGTTGTTGCCGGTCATGGCGTTGATAACTTTGCCAACGTCGCCCTCACCATCGAGCTTCCCAAACTCTTTTCCATCAATCGTGTGGATTTCGCCCTTGGCCCGCATTTGTTCAATCATCTTGTCGCTAAGCTTGGCATCGTTCTTCAGGGCTTCAACACTGGCGAACGTTGCCTTGGTCTTCCCGTCATCCATCGTATGCGTCTTGTAGTGATCGCCCAAGGTGCCATTTTGCTGTCTGGCGATGATGGCGGTATTGAAGGCAGTCGCGCGCCGGTCTTTCAAGCGGGCAAGCGTTGCCGGGTCGCTCACATCGCGACCGATATCCCTGTCTATCAGTGAGCGCACGTCTTTGGTGATACCGTCCAACGAGCGTTGACCATCCCCCATCGGCACGCCCTTCAACATGCTACTTGGTACGCTGTGGTGCGTTTTCAACTGCTGATCGAGCCTTTCATGCTTGCTGTTCACAGCATTCAGGATCGCCTCGCCGGGATCATTCTGCTGCAACATGCGTACACCACCAGCGCGTTGCGTGGCACGGAATATCTCGCCGGTTCTATCGGTCGCGCTGGCGTATCCCTTACGAAGCCCTTTGCCAGCGACAGGCATGAATGAACCTAATGTCAGGAGCGCACCAGCCGTATCGTTGACATCTTCCCATCGCTTGATGGTCTTGTCATATTTTGCAACATCTTCCATGCGCCCGTCGGCTAACGCCTTGGCACGACCTTGTTCCGCCGACTTCATGCGTTCGGTAGACAGGTTTTGCACCTGCCCAACAGCGTATCCTCCAACTTTTCCGGTTGCCTCCACACCGCTCTTTGCCAATTGCAAGCCTTTAGCGGCGACAGCGACGGGAGCAGCCCCGTATTTCATGACCTCGTTGAAGCTGATCTGCCCTGCCTTATCCAAGCCGCCGATATGACTTGCAAACGCACCGGGGTCACGCATACCGAACAATATGAAGCCTGCGACTGAGAAAAGCATTACGCTGGCCGTCAGGTGCATCATAATCAGCACGCTCTTGTAAAGAACAGGGTCGGACAGATTGATATGATCCACCCAAAACATAAGATAAATAAAGACGTGATCGAGAACGATCAATCCGATGCTTACAGTCTTCAGGAAAGCAATTCCAATAATTGGCGCGACAATAACCGCTGGTGCCTGTGCTGGAACGATCAGCCCCATGAGGAACATAAATGGCGTAATAAAGAGAATAATCGCAAGTCCGTAAGATATGAATACCGGCAGAAGCGTCATATACACGCCGTATACAAAGCCTTGAATGGCCGTTGCAAACATAAGGCCCACATCAATCAAAGCGCTACCGAAGGCCGCAGTCCATTGATTCACGTTGAATAAAGCGCCTTGCTGGTAGATAGCCTTACCCGTTACGCCGTTTGTGGATGCCGCGCTTCCGTCTTTGATCTTGTTGAAACGTTTTTTTACTGTCCGCATACTGTCGCAGAACATCCCCGACTCGCCCTTACACAGGCTCAAGCTATCGATTTCCCATCCCATAAACTTGTATGAGAGAACGGCACTGGTGTCACCGGAACCCTCGGTGTAGCCCCTCTGCACAAACTCTGCCTTGGCGAGACGTTGGATTTCCTCGGCAACCCCTTGGAAAGGGGTGCCCATCATATCTTTCAGATATTGTTCAGAATTGAGATAAGCCAAATCGGTCGGAGACATGCCGTTATCGTCGGTGACGAGGATGTGCGGTTCGGTTTTGTCTTTCGGAGTGAATATCCCGACTTCTTCCAGCACTTTCCATCGGCGTAGCTGAATCATCGCCGCGAGATCAACGCAGCTTTGGACAGCAGTGTTGTTCGTCTGCTCGTTGTCGAAATTGTATAGAGTCGTTTCGCCTTTCAGCGCTTGGGACAAATAAACGCGTGGCTGAAGCGACTGATCGATGATTCTGAAAGCGGGTTTCAGGATAGTTTTCTTATCTACGGGACTTTTCGCGTTTTCTAACCACCACGGGAAGAATATCTGTACGGGGTAATCGTACATCGCAGCGATAAGCTCTCGTTCATCGGAGCTAACGTCACTCGTCACCTGCGGAACTTGCGAATAGAATTCATCCCAGTTGGCAGGTATTTTATTTCTATTCAAACTATTATCAGTCCATATATATTTATTCCACCCTTCTGTATTTTGCTTGATAATCTCACCGTCCGTTATCTCATACGAATAAGGGTCTGGATCGCGGGTATTCTCAAAACCGAGACACATTGTTTTGTTATACAACGAGCATTTTCTTACATTTTTGAAGACGTGGTAGCCACTTCTCGAAGCAATAGGGAAAGAAACGTTAGTGCTCTCAATGCGGTCAATAATAGAGCGATAGCGGACAAGGTTCTTTTTGGATTCCTCTGCACTAACACGACTCACGATGTCCGTGCCTTGAACAGCACCCTTGTAATTAGAATTTATATACTTAGTTCGTCCTACAAGAGACTTAGCGAAAGCGGTATTTTGCGTGTCACCGATATTCAGATATGCCGTCGCACCGATAGCTGGATATACCTTTGAATGGTTTACATACCCATTGTCATAGAAAATTCTGTTCGCGGCGATCAGGTCGTCAAATGTAAACTGGCGGTTAGCCATATTGACAAGCGTATCGTTGTCAATATTCCAAAGCATTGTGTTTAATTCATCTCTAAATCCACCACACAAATTGTTGTACACGTCTTCGCTATAGCGGAGCGGCATGGAGCTTTCCAAGGCTTTAGCCACGATACCATCGGCAGTGGCCCCCTGAAATAGATCAGTCATTTGCAGTTTATTTTCTTCACTTCCCCACAACGCAAGGATTAGCGTGCGTTCAATGGCCGTAAAAAAGTGAATGGTTGCAAGTTGAGGAACAAATGCGCCGAAGGGGTTATTATTTGCATATTCACTCAAGGAATCAGATACGGTCCCCGCGTTACTCTTCACGTCCTGCCCCATTTTGCACATGATCTCCATCGGAGTCGTGCCGTTTTGCGGTAGCGGGCAGTTCCATTGCCCCTTCTTTTCCCCCAATGGATAAAAGAACAACGAACCTTCCGATGGGTTTGGATGGATAATCAGGATAAAGACCAGAAACAGATAGCACGCGATTGTCGTGAATTTCTGGAACTTGGGTAAAAGAAGAATGAGAAGCCCGCCTATCAGGGCGAATAGCAGCGCCAGGGATTGGAGCTGACCATCGCTGAAAAGGTCAAAATAAAAGGATTGCTGCGCAAAGCCGATAACCGTCATCATACGGTGATCACCGACAACGCCCAAATCAGGGAAACTGGTGTAATCGCCCGCGGCAAACGCGGGACCAGCAAAAAGAACGCACATTAAGAGCGTATAAATAAAAACGGCTCCGAAAGAACCAACACGACGCAATCGTTTTTTCCTTACATTCCCATAGCACCTATACATTTATGTGGATGGGCAATAATAAAATGTCATTACATAAAATATATATGATTTATTCTTCATGGACATCGTTTTCTATTTTTTATTTATTGTCGATGATTGTCCGTTTATTTGATTGCGCACCTCTTGCGTAATTTTATCGAATTCCCTGAAATCCTTCCATGTCCTGCAAAACGCCATCCGAGGTTCAAATCCAGTTCATTTTCGGGCTATAGGTGTTCTTTGCGACCTGTTCGCAATCCTTCCCCCATAGATCAAAGGAGAACACCGGAATAATGACGGAAACGCTGGAAGCATTCCTCGCCGCCTATCCGTGGATTTACACACTGATTGCCCTATCCGTACTGGTCCTTGCAGCCCTTTTTGCCAATTTTGTCGTCAAAAAGATTTTGCTGCGCGTTGTGAATCACTTCCTTGGCCGCACCGCCTACGGGCGTGACGAAGAGTTGCGCCGTTATGGCGTTATCGAACGCCTCGCCAACATCATGCCCGCCTTTGTGATCGCGTCAGGTATTGGGCTGGTGCCGCATCTGCCAGATGCCGCCGTGACGGTGGTGCGCAACGTCGCAAACGCCTTTATCATCCTGACGCTTGCAATGGCGCTGGCAGCGGCCCTGAACGTGGTGGACACCATTTACCACCGAAGGCCGGAAGCGAAGCTGAAGCCGATCAGAAGCTATATCCAGATTGTCAAAATCGCCATTTATGCGATTGCCGCAATCCTGATGATCGCAACCCTCATCGACCGTTCACCGCTCATCCTGCTGTCGGGCTTGGGCGCTATGGCGGCGGTCCTCATTCTGGTGTTTCAGGATACCTTGCTGTCGTTGGTGGCAGGCATTCAGATTTCATCCACCGACATGGTGCGCGTGGGCGACTGGATTGAAATGCCCGCCTTGAATGCGGACGGCGATGTGATTGAGCTCGCGCTGCACACGGTGCGCGTCCAGAATTGGGACAAGACCATTACGACGATACCCATTCGCAAGCTGGTGACGGAATCCTTCAAGAACTGGCGCGGGATGCAGGAAGCGGGCGGGCGGCGCATCAAGCGCTCGATCTATCTCGACCAGACCAGCATCCGTTTCCTGACACCGGAAGAAATCGAAAAGCTGGGTCGTTTCCGTCTTCTGGAAAACTACCTGCAACGCAAGCAGGAAGAATTGAAGGAGTGGAACGGCAAGCTGGGTGACAAGGGAAGCGTGACCGCCAATACCCGCCGCATCACCAATATCGGCACGTTCCGCGCCTATGTGGAAGCCTATGTGCGGGCGCACCCGCAGATTCACCAGAACATGACGATTCTGGTGCGCCAGCTACAGCCGGGGCCGGAAGGGCTGCCGCTGGAAATCTATTGCTTCACGAAAACCATTGCGTGGAACGATTACGAGGCGATCCAGTCCGATATCTTTGACCACCTGTTTGCCCTGCTGCCGGAATTCGGCCTGTCGGTTTTCCAGAACCCAAGCGGCGCGGATTTCAAAGCATGGCAGGTCGAACGGCCTGCCCTGCCCGCTTCGGCAAAGGTGGTTGAAGCGTAACAAGCCCCACCATATCTGTCAGCAACAAAGCCGCCCTTGTGCAGAGGGCGGCTTTGTCGTTTTCGCGTGTGGAGTCGTCACGGTTACGTCCGCGACGAAAGCAGTTGTCGCGCGGGAAAACGGTAAGGAAAGTGCAAACCCCGAAGGGTTTTCGCGTTCCTTATGGGACCGTGCCTGAAATTGTCAGACGACAGCGGCCAAAATGCGAGAAAGTTTGGAAAAGACAGGGCACGATTGTAGCCTGCGCATGGGCGATGGCAGAGGGTTATTGCTCGCGTGTGTCCCGTGGCCGTCTGGAAAGACGGCCTTGGGCACAAAACGGGCGACCGCCTGCATAGCGTCACCATTCATCGGCCAGCATGACGGTCATGACCCGGAAGCATTTTTCGGGATCGTGCGGCGTACTGGTGTCATAGCGGCATGTTTCGTCGCTGTAACATTCGATTTTCCAGAATACTAACGCCGCCTTGTGACGGATAGCACCGAAATCGTGTTCGCCGTAGGGGTCGTTATCGATGTTAAAATCCGCCTGTGCGCGGATGAGGGCGCATATTTCAATCTGCATCACGGGCGGCAGGTTGGCGAAGCCTTGCGTCATAACGTGATAGCCGCGTAATCCGTCATCCCCGAAAACGGGTATCTGAAGGCGCTGGCGAAAGCGGTCATTGAGCGCTGCAATTTGAACGGCGGTTGCGTAGTCATGGCTCATAATAAGTCTCCTTGTGTTGTTATCGTCTCGATGGACGCGGAGACTTCGGGCGTGCCGAATAAGCCGAACGGGCAAGGGACCACACGTTTAAGCGGGCAGGCCCTTGAGCGTTTGGCGCGGTGCGCCAGGCACAGCAAACCAGAGAGACGAAGCAACGGCACAGGAGCTTCCAGTGAGCCTGTCAGCCGCCGTTCAAGGCAGTAGCCATAAGAGCGTATCGGAGCGTTCGTGAAACCCGCAGCCAATGGTTACGGGTTTCCGCCAAAGGACGTTTGACTATGGCAAGCCGAAAACGCACCGATCTGATTGACTTCATCACGCCGTCACGACGCGGCCATCTCTATTACCGACGTATTTTGCAGGAAGCGGCGCTGGACCCGCAACGATGGATGCGGCACCACTTCATCGTGGTTTTTGACGATGACCACGAGGACAATGTGCAAGCCTTGTTACGCTGGCTGGACAGGGCGCGGGAAACAATGGTGCTGCCGCGTGTGTCGGCCACGAATGCGCCGGCGGGTAGCCCGGACATTCTTCGCCAAATCGGCCTGTCTATCGGCTCCAATCCTTATGTGTATTTTCAAGACGACGACGACCCGCTGCCGATGCATCTGGATCGACGTATGACGATGATGGAACACGGCCACCTTGACGCGGTTTTCGGCGCGACGGAAACCATTACCGAAAGGGGCGTCACCGTCGAGCAATTCCCCCGCATCGTGAATGGCCGCTTTGTCAGCGATGTGCTGGCGGGCCAAGCCGTCTTTCCATCCTACGGGCATCCGCTCGCTGCCCTGTTCACGCGAAAGGTGCTGAACCGCGTGCCGATCTATGACGGACGCCACTATCACAACGGCAGCGCCCTTCCCTTCAATGTGCGGTTCATGAACACGGGCGTCATTATCACGTCCTTGCCCGACATTTGCCGCCGTGTGCGCCTGCACGCCGATAACGACAGCGGCATTTTAGGCCCTGTGCCCGCGATGGAACTGGCGGCGGATATTCGGCGCTGGAGGGATTATATCCTCGCGCCAACCGTGGCCGCGTTTCAGGACATGGTGGCCGATTACCTTGAATCAGGTTGGGTTCAGACATTCCTTGAAATTGCAACGCTGGTAGATGAGGAATTGGGCCTATGATGGTGCCGCATCTGCGGCACCATTCTGCAAGCAACCTCTCCTGCATTTTTTCTATCGGGGTTCAGCAACAAGTCCCTTTACCAGCGCCACGCACGCGCCGAGAAGGACAATCGCAAACGGAAAACCCGTAGAAACGGCCATGGCCTGCAATGCAGCCAATCCACCACCCAAAAGCAGGGCGATAGCCAGAAGCCCCTCGAAAGTGGCCCAAAATACGCGCTGCGGAATGGGAGCATTCATCTTGCCGCCCGCGCTGATCGTGTCGATTACAAGGGAACCCGAATCGGATGAGGTCACGAAGAACACGACGACAAGAACGATGCCTATCAGCGACGTGATGGACGTAAGCGGCAATCCTGCCAGCATTTGAAACAGTTGCAGTTCAAGCGCCGCCGATTGTACCGCAGTCATGCCCTGATCGACCACTTGGCTGATAGCAGTACCGCCAAGCGCCGTCATCCAAAGCGTTGACACGATGGAAGGTATGAGAAGCACGGCAATCACGAATTCGCGCACTGTACGGCCACGGCTGACGCGGGCGATGAACATTCCTACGAAAGGCGACCAGCTTATCCACCATGCCCAATAAAAGGCCGTCCAGCCTTGGCGGAAATTATCGTCCATTCGACCGACCGGATTGGACAGAGCCGGGAGATATTCCACATAAGCCAGCAGGTTCTTGAAGAAGCCCGTGAAAATCTGTTGCGTCGGCCCAACAAGAATAATGAAGACGAGAAGCAGGAAGGCCAGCGCCATATTGATTTCGGAAAGGCGCTTGACTCCTTTATCCATCCCCGCAACGACTGATGCGGTCGCAATCGCGGTAATGAGGATAATCAAGATCACCATTTCGCCTTGGCTAGACGGAATATTGAATAGAAATTCCAGTCCGGCGCTCGCTTGCTGCGCTCCGATTCCAAGCGATGTGGATAATCCAAATATCGTGGCGAAGACGGCCAGAATGTCGATGATATGTCCCGGCCAGCCCCAAACCCTTTCGCCGAAGATCGGGTAGAAAATAGAGCGCAACGTCAAGGGCAATCCCTTGTTGAAGGCAAAAAGCGCCAGAGAAAGTGCAACAATGGCATAGATGGCCCAAGGATGCAGCGCCCAATGGAATATAGTCGCCGCCATCGCCAGACGCCGTGCCCCTTCAGCATCGCCAGCCATGCCATTCAATGGCGACCAATCCGTGCGCAGGCCGTCAGGGCCTGTTACCGGCCCTTGCATAGCGGCGGTAAAATTACCAAGCGGCTCGGACACGCCATAGAACATCAGCCCGATGCCCATACCAGCGGCAAATAACATCGAGAACCACGACACATAGCTATAGTCCGGTGTGGCTTCAGGCCCACCGAGGCGGATTTTACCCAATGGAAGCACGATCAGGGCAATGCAGAGCAAAACAAATACATTGCCCGCAGCAAGAAAGAACCAGTCGAGATTGGATGTTAGAAAATCGCGCAACCCCGCGAAAAATGAACCAAGCGTATTCTGGAAGGCGAGTGTAAGAATCGTGAATGCAACGATACCAATGGCAGATACACTGAATACGATATTGTGAATATCGAGTTCAAAAACGAACCGACGCCGATAATTGATGTTGTCCTGACCGATTTGATAGTCAGTATCGATGATCTGGGTTGCGCCTTCCGGCTGGGGGATTGCCTCTGAATTGATTTCTTCTTGCACACTTGTTTCTGTCAATAATCCGTCCTCGTTCCTTCATGTTTTTGGCATTGCTGCCGGATTGAGAGATGGTGAGACTGCGCGACAATCTGACGATTGCGTTGAATGGCAGCATGAATCCTCTAGAAATTAAAGAATTTTTCCAGAAGGCTCAACCATGTACGGCCTTCCAAGTCAGATTGGCCGCGGCACATGCTCCGCATGTCTTCAGTCAGCTATTCGCCAAATTGCAACACTGGTGGATGAGGAATTGGGGTTATAGGGAGCGAACGTCAGTTTTCTTCGCCAAAGTTTTGTAAAAAGTAGTATAAATGCAGAGCGTTATACGTATAGCAGAGCGTTATACGTATATATGGATAATTCTACGTAAGGACGCCTGATGAAAGACTACATATTTGCCTCTGTATTTTCTGCCATCAAATTTTCGTGGAATTATTCAATCTGCCATAGCCAAACCGCAAAAGCGGGCGGTGAGCGCGCCATCATCCCCGGTGCCTTACTGTCCGCCCTTGCGGCCTTTTTCATTTTTGTTCTCTTTCCTCTTGCAGAAATACAAGCACAAGAGCGCTTTACGGTGCAGAGCGGTGGGCGTGGGATAGAAAATGCCAAGCAAGCCGCGCAAATTCGCCAGATACAAGTGAAGGACGACCAGCAGGATAGCCGATTGAATGCCGTCGAAAGCGATATTGACAAAATCGCGGCTCATGCGTGGAAAACCCTTTCCCAATGCGGCATTGGCTCTGGTGCCGGGGGGACGGGCTATAAGATCACATGGAACCCATCTGGAAGCGGTTCATGGGGCTGTATCCAAGAAACCGACCCGACAGTGAAGACCTTCGCCAAAACCAACCTTCCGACCTGCGGCGCAGGGCAAGTGCTGCGTGCGGATGGCACCCGCCTTATCTGCACCACCAGCGCCGGTTCATCTGGTTTTGAGGTTGACCCCTATGTGCAAGATTTTGCACGTAATACCGCTTATACCATCAGTGCGTGCGCTTCTGACGAAGTGCTGACGATGACGAACAAGCGGCTTACCTGCGTCAAAACGAAAAACTTGAGCATCACGGAAACCGACCCGACTGTACAGGCGTTCGCCAAATCGGCACTTCCAAGCTGTGCGGCAGGCCAAGTGCTAACCACGGCCACGAATACCAGTGGCGTGCGCGTCTTGAAATGCGTGACGGATACGGACGGCGGCTATGCCGAAACCGATCCGAAGATTGGAACGATCACGAATAGCAAGTGGTGCATCGGTAGCGGCAGCAAAGTCGTCTGCAACCAAAATACACCCGTGATGACCGAATCTGACCCACAAGTCGGAACCCTGACCAACGGACGCTGGTGTATCGCGAGCGGTGGTAAAGTTGTCTGCAACCAATCGACGCCGACAGCTAGCAATGCCTCCTGTGGTGGCTCTGCTCATGGCTCTACCGAAAGCTACGGCGACAGTGTATGCGGGAGATGTGATTACGGGACGCGAGTTTGGGGCAACAAAACCTGTGTGAACGGAGTTTGGGCCGTTACATCTGTGAATTTCAAACAGTGTAGCGGAGACTGCGGCGGCGGTCGCTGACTGCCGATCACTTTATGGCCGGCTGCGGCCCGCGGCAAACGCTTCTTAAAGACAAATACTTATGCTATATTTCAAAAATATTTAAACGAATACATTACACACCATGGAACTGCACGAATTTAACCATAATGACCGCGCCTTAATAGAAGCGGCATTGCAAGCCCCGAACCCGAACAATCCAATTGTAAAGGCCATTTCCCTCCGATTGGACGCGCTTCGGGATATTCTCCAACAGGCCACAAACGAGCATAAATCGCTACCTGCCGAAATCACGGTGACGAAACCTGCCACCGTCCTTGATGAAATCGCCCTTACTCTTTTCAAGGAACCGCTGGCCAGCATTCCCGGCGCACCACCTGTCCGCATTCTCGACCACGGGCGGCAATAAGGTATTCCCGAAAACCACCGTTTTTGAGAATGTTTACTGAAGGTCGCAATTTGCACCTACAGACATTCCGAAAACTATTTATTGAAATAACTATTGCAAAACTACATAATACTTTTGAGTTATAGGGATATTTTTATGTATAGAGACATAGTTATTTCAGAATTATCCAATATGGAAACAGACCTTCGCGCCATGGGAGTGCGAAGCGTGCGCTTGTTTGGTTCCGTAGCGCGTGGAAACGAAACAATTTTTTCTGATGTGGATTTGGCATTGGACGTTGCCAGAGAAAGCGGATTCTCTTTGCTAAACTTGGTCGCTGTTAAAGACTTCATTGCGGCAAGGTTAGGGAAATCTGTTGATGTGGTGACGTTCCCCATCCGACGAATTGACCTTTTGAACGAAATCGAAAGGGACGGCATCCGTGCCTTCTAGCACTCCCTCTCGACGGTACGCCGATATTCTGGAGAATATCGCGCGCATAAGGCTTTATCTCGATGGGTTCGATAAAGAGCGTTTTCTTGCAGACGAAAGGACTTGTGATGCCGTTGAGCGCTGCTTGATGCGCGTCAGCGAGGCTGCAATCAAGTTAGGAGAAGCCGCCGAAATTAATGCACCACACATTCAGAGGTGGTTCGGGAAATCTGGACAGCGGAGATAAGTGGAATTTCTGCCTGACTTCGGCTTAGATGCCGAGAACAGGAGATACCATGACGAGACGACCACGCCGGAACCACAGCCCGGCTTTC
>Ga0182748_1001873_pt1 | contig 19738 bp, 19 predicted proteins | sample eDN3rd37CKraftOP_FD_128877 | JGI IMG/M metagenome (GOLD analysis project Ga0182748, IMG submission 128877) | Enriched Organic Plus compost microbial communities from Emeryville, California, USA - eDNA 3rd pass 37_C Kraft OP (version 2) (version 2) ...
ATCCCGCCGCATCCTGCTGGTGATCCCGCACCCGGGAGCCGCAAATCACAACGGCGGGCAATTGCAATTCGGACCCGACGGCTATCTCTACATCTCGGTCGGCGACGGCGGCAATGTCGATCCTCGAGGCGAAGCGGCACGCGATCTTCACCGTCTGCTGGGCAAGATTCTGCGCATCGATCCGACGCCTGCGGACGGTAAACCGTACGGCATCCCACCCGACAATCCCTATGTGGGCACCGGGAACCGCGAGGAAATTTACGCCTATGGACTGCGCAATCCCTGGCGCTTCTCGTTCAGCGGCAACCGCATCGCCATTGGCGATGTCGGCCAGGACACCCAGGAGGAAGTCGATTTCCTTCTGGTCGCGGACGCGAAAGGCGCAAATTTCGGCTGGCCGCAATACGAGGGCAAACGATTTTACGACAAGACTCGCCCCGGTCCGGACAAGCCGACGTTTCCGATGTTCGTCTATCCCCACACGGCAAGCCGCTGCGCGGTCATCGGCGGCTATGTCATGCACGACGCCAACCTGCCGGCGCTCGACGGCCGTTATCTGTACGCGGATTTCTGCACGGGCGCGATTCGCAGCTTCATTCCCGATATCGTCGGTCAAAAGGCGCTCGATGACCGGCCACTCGGCATCAGGGTGCCGCGGCTGAGCAGCTTCGGCCTTGGTTTCAACAACGTCGTCTACGTCATCCAAAGGTCGGGCGAACTGTCCCGCCTCGCGCCGCCCTGACGGCGCCGATGACTGGCGCTTTTGTGCAAAATGCCCTAAGAGCGCGGCTCATCCGTTGCAGGTCTCATGCGAAAACCGAAGAAATCCTCGACCCGCGTACTCGGCGAGCCTGCGGCCGTACCGGCCTCGCCGGCGGCCGCGCGCCTGGACCGCGTACCCAATCCGCACCCCGACACGAATTTCGTGGCGCGGTTCACCGTGCCCGAATTCACCACGCTCTGCCCGATCACCGGTCAGCCCGATTTCGCGCATCTGGTGATCGACTACGTGCCGGACCGGTTCCTCGTCGAATCCAAGTCGCTGAAGCTGTATCTGGCGAGCTTTCGCAATCACGGCGCGTTCCACGAAGATTGCACCGTCGCCATCGGCAAGAAGCTGTTCGCGCTGCTGAAGCCGCGCTGGCTGCGCATCGGCGGCTATTGGTATCCGCGCGGCGGCATTCCGATCGACGTGTTCTGGCAGGCCGGCCGGCTGCCGAAGGATGTCTGGGTGCCGGATCAAGGCGTCCAGCCCTATCGCGGGCGCGGCTAAGCGCCCTGCGGGGTCCGCCGCAGGTAATGCGCGCAGACAAGCCCGACCCCGACGAGCACGAAAGCCCCGAATACGAGGATCGGCGCGATGCCGATCGTCTTCAGCCCGGTACCGTAAACGATCGGACCGACCGCCTGTCCGAGAAAGAAGAAAAACGAGTGCAGCGCCATGGCGGAGCCGCGCGCCGTCGGCGCCAGTTCGCTGGCATAGATCTGGATTACGGCATGCAGCATGTAGAAGCCGAAGCCGAGCACCAGGAAATTGCCGAATTCGACCGGCCATGACGCGCGCGCGGCGATCACCAGCAGGCAGAACCCCATGGCGGCGCCGCCGATCCGCATCATCCAGGTCTCGCCGAGGCGCCGCAGGAGCCGCGATACCAACACGCCGTAGAGCGCCCCGCCGATGCCGAAACCGGCAATCACGATTCCGGCGATCGAGGCCCGCGTCTCGCCGGCCTGGTGCAGCATGGTCGCCATGTGCGGAAACACGCCGTACATGAACATGGCCTCGCAAAACACCGCCCCGAAGCAGATTTTCGCCAGCGGATTGCGGAAGATCGCGCGGTAGTTCGGCACCAGATTGCCAAGATCGAAGTGGCCGACCGCTTCCTTGAAGCCGCGGAAGCCCGGGACCGCCACCGCCAGCACGGCGGCGCCGACGCCGCTGAGCACGAAAAACACGCCGCGCCAGCCGACGAGATCGCTCACCACGCCGGCGCAGGTCGCGCCCAAGAGGTTTCCCGTCATGATCGCGAACAGCAGGCGCCCCATGGCGACCTGCCGTTCCGCCACCGGGATCTTGTCGCCGACGAGCGCGAATGAAATCGGCACCACGCCGCCGGCGGCAAGCCCGCCGATCATGCGGGCCGCCATCAGGATTTCGAAGCTCGGTGCAAAGCCGCAAATGAGCGTCGCGCTGGTGAGGATCAGCAGGCAGAGCAGCATCAACCGCGACTTGCTGAACATGTCGGCAAGCGCGCCCAGGAGCGGCTGCACCAGCGCATAAGGCAAGGTGAAAGCGGTGGTCAGCAGCGCGGCGGTCGCCGGCTCGACATTCAACCCGAATGCGATCTGCGGAATGACCGGGTCGGTCGAGCGCATATAGAGCGAGCTCGCGAAGACGACGATCGCAATGAGGTTGAGGGTGCGGTTCATCGCGGCCGGGCTACCGCGTCAGGCTTTGGCGAGGCGGTCGAACTCGATGAGCCGGCGCAGCAGCGGCTCCATCTCCGTGAGCGGCACCATGTTGGGGCCGTCCGACGGCGCATGGTCGGGGTCCTGATGCGTCTCGATGAAGACGCCCGCGACGCCGACGGCGACCGCCGCGCGCGCCAGCACCGGCACGAATTCGCGCTCGCCGCCCGATGAGGTGCCCTGCCCGCCCGGCTGTTGCACCGAATGCGTGGCGTCGAAGATGACGGGCGCGCCGGTCGTTCGCTTGAGGATCGGCAGCGCGCGCATGTCGGAGACGAGCGTGTTGTAGCCGAAGGAGACGCCGCGCTCGGTGACCAGCACGTTGCGGTTTCCGGCGCCGGTGATCTTGGCCACCACGTTCCGCATGTCCCAGGGGGCGAGGAACTGGCCCTTTTTCACATTGACCACTTTGCCCGTCTTGGCGGCGGCGACCAGAAGATCGGTCTGCCGGCACAGGAAAGCTGGGATCTGCAGGACATCGACCGCCTCGGCGACTGGGGCGCATTGCGCGGCGTCGTGCACGTCGGTGAGCACCGGCAGGCCGAGCGTCGCGCGGATTTCCGCGAAGATCGGGAGCGCGGCTGCAAGCCCGATGCCGCGCGCGGAATTGGCCGACGTGCGGTTGGCCTTGTCGAAGGAGGTCTTGTAGACGAGACCGATGCCGAGCCTGGCGGCGATCTCCTTGAGCGCGGACGCCATTTCCAGCGCATGCGCCCGGCTTTCGAGCTGGCACGGACCGGCGATCAGCGCCAACGGCAGGTCATTGCCGAAACGCACAGTGCCGACGGTGACGGTTGAATTGGCGGGCTGATCCAAGAGTTTTCTTCCTTGCGGGCGGGACCATGAAGCGCGGAAACGGTCCGGTCAACCGGCCTCCGCCGGTTCGAATACCAGCACCGCGCCCAAAGCATCCTCGGCGCCGATCACCACAGCATTGCCGGCATAAAGGCCGGCCATGCCGGCAAGCTCCGGGCAGCCCTGGACCAGCTCCGGGTCGGCCGTGGACATGCGGAGCGCCGCGAGCCGCGCGCCGTCGCTAATATCGGGCGCCTTGACGCCGAAACGATGCACAAAGGCTTCCGGCACCGCCACGTCGATCGCCCCACGCGACGTCGCGATGGAAAAGCCGCCCTCGTTCGCCTGCGCGGATGCGCCGGTGAAGGCCTCGAAAAAAGTCCGGTGCTGCTCGGGCTCGACTGCCACGACGACCACGCCCGCAACGCCGGTGACGCTGTTCGCGTGCTTCTGGAACACCGGGTTCCAGAAATTTTCCGGATAGTGCTGCTGGCAAGTGGCGAAATGAATGTCCGGTGCCAGCCTGTCCTCGGCGAAGGCAAGCGAGAAAGCGACCTTCACCGGCTCGCCGCCCGGCCGCCGGCCCTCGCGTTCGAATCGCATCACGTCCGAGCCGGCCACACCGGCGGCACGGAAGGCGGCTTCGTCGGCGTGCGCGTCCTGCGATTCGAGGATGAGCAGCGCCAGCCCTTCGTGGCGCGCGACGAAATCTCGCGTGTAGGCGCCGAACAGTTTGGAAAACCCGTCATCGCCCAGCCTGTCGGGCTCGGCGAGCGTCAAGAGCTCAACGAAAAACCCGGGCAGCTGCACGATGTGGTTATGCGTGCCCCAGGGATGCCGGTTGCGTGCGCCGACGGTGAAGCCGAGCCGCTTGTAGACGTCGGCGGCCGCGTCGAGATCGCGCACCGCATGGACGATGTGATCGAGGCCGCGGGGCATGGCAACCTTTCCGCGCCAATGGCGAGAACCGTCACTCGCAATGGCCGGACGGCGCGACGGCCGGCGCCCCCGCAGCATAGGTCTCACGCCAGTTGACCGCAAACGCCGAAGTCTCGCGCATGTAGTCCCAACCGTCCTTGGTATGCACAACAGCGCGGAACGCAAAAGGCGCGCCCGGGCGGCCCCGCACCGGCGCATCGAAATAGATCTCGATGGTGGCGTTGTCGCGCCCGCTCTTCGGGGTAATTTCCGCTTGCGCGCACACTCCGCCGCCCGCATCGATCGGATTCTGCTTGTTGGTCAGCCGGCATACGCCGCCCGACCACGTGATGCGCTTGGCGCTGTCGCCGAGCACATCCTTCAACCAAGCGGCGACGCTGCGGTCGTCGCCGCAGTCGCGACGCATTTGGTCGATCTGGCTGAGCTTTGCCGCCGTGCCCGCTGCGATCAGATCACGTGAGGAAACCCGCTCGGCGGCGCTGCCGGGTGACAAGAGCACCAAAAGCACCGGCCCCGTCAGCAGAGTGGCTCTCACGCGCTTACACCAGTCGGCTTTGCTCCACGGCGGCCCCGATGAAGGAGGCGAACAAGGGATGCGGCTCGAACGGCCGCGACTTCAGCTCGGGGTGGAATTGCACGCCGATGAACCAGGGATGATCCTCGTATTCGACGATCTCCGGCAGGATGCCGTCCGGTGACATGCCGGAGAAGCGCATGCCGTGCTGCTCGAGCCGGTCCTTGTAGGCGGTGTTGACCTCATAGCGGTGGCGGTGGCGCTCGGAGATTTCGGTCGTGCCGTAAATCTGCGCGACGCGGCTGCCGCGCGTGAGGACGGCGTCGTAAGCGCCGAGCCGCATGGTGCCGCCGAGATCGCCGCTCGCCGAGCGGCGCTGCAATTCGTTACCCCTGAGCCATTCGGTCATCAGGCCGACCAGCGGCTCGGGGGTCGGACCGAACTCGGTCGAATTGGCTTCCGCGATGCCGCACAGATTACGCGCTGCCTCGATGCAGGCCATCTGCATACCGAAGCAGATGCCGAAATACGGCACGTGCCGTTCGCGCGCGAACTGCGCCGCCCGGATCTTGCCTTCGGCGCCGCGCTGGCCGAAGCCGCCCGGCACCAGGATGCCGTTGACGTGTTCGAGGAAGGGCGCCGGGTCCTCGTTCTCGAACACTTCCGACTCGATCCAGTCGAGATTGACCTTCACCTTGTTGGCGATGCCGCCGTGCGACAGCGCCTCGATCAGGGACTTATAGGCGTCCTTCATGCCGGTATATTTGCCGACAATGGCGATGGTGACGTCGCCCTCCGGATTGCGGACGCGCTCGTTGATCAGACGCCAACGCTCGAGATCGGGAGCCTGGCGCGGCTCGATGCCGAATGCGGCGAGCACTTCGCGGTCGAGTCCCTCGGCCGAATAGGCCTCCGGCACCGCATAGATGTTGTCGACGTCGCGCGCCTCGATCACCGCGCTCGGACGTACATTGCAGAACAGCGCGAGCTTGCGCCGCTCGCCCTCCGGGATCGGGCGGTCGGTGCGGCACAACAGAATATCGGGCTGAATGCCGATCGAGCGCAGTTCCTTGACCGAGTGCTGGGTCGGCTTGGTCTTCAACTCGCCCGCGCTCGGGATGTAGGGCAGCAGCGTGAGGTGGATGTAGATCGCATGATGGCGCGGCAGTTCGTTGCCGAGCTGGCGGATCGCCTCGAAGAACGGCAGGCCTTCGATGTCGCCGACCGTGCCGCCGATCTCGCACAGCACGAAATCGAAACCGTCATTGCCCTCGCGGATGAAGTCCTTGATGGCATTGGTGACGTGCGGAACGACCTGAATGGTGGCGCCGAGGTAATCGCCGCGCCGCTCGCGGGTGAGGATGTCCTGGTAGATGCGGCCGGTGGTGATGTTGTCTTGGCGGGTGGCCGGCCGTCCCGTGAAGCGCTCGTAATGACCGAGGTCGAGATCGGTTTCCGCGCCGTCGTCGGTGACGAAGACCTCGCCGTGCTGGTACGGCGACATGGTGCCGGGATCGACGTTGAGATAGGGGTCGAGCTTGCGCAGCCGCACCTTGTAGCCGCGCGCCTGCAGAACCGCGCCGAGCGCGGCCGATGCGAGACCTTTACCGAGTGAGGAGACCACGCCGCCGGTGATGAAGATGTACCGCGCCATGGGCTCTAACCTTTAGCGGCGCCGAATCGATTCGACGAGCGCGAAAACCTCAGGACCGCTCCGCGGCTGTGCGCAGGTCGAATTTGTGGTGTCTTTTTCATTACATAGATCGCCAATTTGATGCACGTTCTCAAGCAATCCGCGCAAAGTCGGATTAATGTTTCACGTGCATAACGCTGAAGGGCCGGTGTCCCCGGCCCCTCGTGTGACGCGCCTCACTTCGACTGCGGAACCTGGGGCCCGGAGGGCGCCGCGGGGGCCGCCGGGGCGGCGGGCGGTGGCCCGCCCTTGAGTTGATTGAGCAGCCCGCCCTCGCCGCCGCCAAGCGGCGGCGCACCGGCCGGCGCCGGCGCGGTCGGCGCCGTGGTCCCGCCCTTCAGGATCGAGGTCGGCTGCCGGCTCATGCCGGCCAGGATCGACAGCAGCATGCTGGTGGCAAAGAACAGCGCGGCCAGGATGGCGGTGGCGCGGGTGAGCACATTGGCGGTGCCGCGGCTAGTCATGAAACCGCCGCCGCCGCCGATACCGAGCCCGCCGCCTTCCGACCGCTGCAGCAGCACCACGCCGATCAAGGCGAGAACCAGCATCAGGTGGATGACGATGATGACGTGCTGCATGGAGCCAAAATCCGTTCAAAAGCCGCGCCGGACTGCCCGCGCGGACGGTCCCTCGGCGCTCGATATAGGAATTCGCGGCGGTCTGTACACGATCGCCCCGCCGATTTCCACCCCGCCTACCGGTAAACCCCGGCAATGCCGAGGAAATCGGCCGCGGCCAAGCTGGCGCCGCCAACCAGGGCGCCGTTGACGTTGGCAACCGCCAGCAATTCAGCCGCATTCGACGGCTTCACCGAGCCGCCATAGAGGATGCGCATCCCCTCGCCCGCCGCGCCATAGCGCCGCTTCAGGTTGTCGCGGATGAAGGCATGGACCTCGGCCACATCGACCGGTGTCGGCGTCAGGCCGGTGCCGATCGCCCAGACCGGCTCATAGGCCACGACCAGATTGGCCGCCGTGGGGTGGGGGGGGAGCGAGCCGTCGAGCTGGCGGCCAACGACAGTTAGGGTCTGCCCGGCCGCGCGCTCGGCCTGCTGCTCGCCGACGCAGACGATGGCCGTGAGCCCGGCCCGCCAAGCCGCCAAGGCCTTGGCCCGCACATCGGAATCGGTCTCGTGATGATCGGTGCGCCGCTCGGAATGGCCGACAATGACGGCGCGCGCGCCGGCATCGGCCAGCATTTCGGCCGCAATATCGCCGGTATGGGCGCCGGACGGCTTGGCGTGGCAGTCCTGCCCGCCAATTGCCAGCGCGGAGCCCTGCGCCAGCGTGGCAAATCGCGCGATCAGGGTCGCCGGCGGACAGACCATCAGGTCCGCCTTTCCGGCCAGCGCCGCCGCCCCGGCGATCATTTTTTCGAGCTCGCCGGCCGACGCGGCCAGCCCGTTCATTTTCCAATTGCCCGCGACCAGCGGGCGCACAGTCCCAGCCGCCATCTTGTCGTCCCTTTTGAGGTTGCGGTTAGCAGACCGGCTGCCACAATGCCAGAGTGACGCCGGCCGCCGCCCGATCCTTCTTGAGTTGCAGGCAGTTGCCCCTCGGCTTAAAAGAACGCGGCCATTCCGTCACCGATCTTCCGCAACCGACGAAGAAGAAAAGCGCGCATGCTCCGCGGTATCCACAAAGCCTCCTCGACCTGGCTCGGCAAAGCCGTGATGGCCGTCATCATGGGCTTCCTGGTCATCAGCTTCGCGATCTGGGGCATCGGCGACATTTTCCGCGGCGTCGGCCAGAATACGGTCGCCGATGTCGGCAGTTCCGAAATCACGATCGAGCAGTTCCGCCAATATTACAACGACCGGCTGCAGCAGCTCAGCCGGCAGGCCGGCCGCCCGATCTCGCCCGACCAGGCGCGTGCGCTCGGGCTCGACCGCCAGATCCTCGGCCAGATGATCGCCGAGACCACGCTCGACGAGCAGGCGCGCAAATTGCGGCTCGGCCTCTCCGACGCCGAAATCGCCAACCGCATCACCAGCGACCCGGCCTTCAAGGGCCTCAACGGCCAGTTCGACCGTAACCGCTTCGAGGAACTCATCCGCAATGCCGGCTACACCGAAGCGCGTTTCGTCGCCGAGCAGCGGCACGTGATGCTGCGCCGGCAGATCGCGCAGACGGTGAGCGGCGAGTTGAAGGTGCCCTCGGCCATTCTGCAGGCGATCAACCAGTTCCAGAACGAGCGGCGCGACATCGAATTCCTCGCGCTCGGACCCGCGCAGGCCGGCGACATCCCGGCGCCGACGCCGGAACAGCTCAGCAAGTATTTCGACGAGCGCAAGGTGCTGTTCCGCGCGCCCGAATACCGCAAGATCACGCTGCTCGCGCTCTCGCCGGCCCAGCTCGCCAAGCCCGACGAGGTGTCGGACGCCGACGCCAAGGCCTATTACGACCAGCACAAGGACAAATACGGCACGCCGGAAAAGCGCGAACTGCGCCAGATCGTTTTCCAGAAGCCGGAAGACGCCGCGGCCGCGCGCGAGCGCATCGGCAAGGGAGCCACCTTCGACGACATCGCCAAGGAGCGCGGGCTCAAGGCCTCCGACACCGACCTCGGCCTGGTGACGAAAGTGCAAGTGATCGACCCCGCCGTCGCGGCCGCCGCCTTCGCGCTGCCGGTCAACCAGGTCAGCGAACCGATCAAGGGCCGTTTCGGTTCCGTGCTGGTGCTGGCCACCAAGATCGAGCCCGGCCAGCAGAAGACCTACGAGGAGATGGCACCGACGATCAAACGCGAGATTGCCGAAACGCGCGCCCGCGGTCAGGTCGGCACCCTGCGCGACAAGGTCGAGGACGAACGTGCCGCCGGCTCCACGCTGGCCGAAACCGCCAAGAAGCTCGGCCTCAAGGCGGTCGTCATCGACGCCGTCGACCGCTCCGGCCGCGGTCCCGACGGCAAGCCGGTCGCCGGACTGCCGCAGGTCCCGAATGTGATCAACCCGGCCTTCACCAGCGATGTCGGCGTCGACAACGAGGCACTGCAAATGCCGGACGGCGGCTACCTCTATTTCGACGTCAACGGCATCACGCCGGCGCGCGACCGCACGCTCGACGAGGTGAAGGACCAGGTGAGCGCGCGCTGGCGCGACGATGAGATCGCCAAACGCCTCAAGGCCAAGGCCGCCGATCTCCTGGGCAAGCTCAAGGCCGGCAGCACGCTCGAACAGCTTGCGACCGACAACGGCCTGAAGGTCGAGAAGGCCGCCGACCTGCAACGCGGCCGGTCCGCCGCCAACCTGTCGGCCAGGCTGACCGACGCCGTGTTCAAAACCGCCAAGGGCGCCGCCGGCACCGCCGAAGGCGACAGCGAAACGAAGCAGTTCGTGTTCAAGGTGACCGAGGTCACCATTCCCACCTTCGACGCCAAGTCGGCGCAGGCCAAGGCGATGGACGCCCAGTTGCAGAATTCCTATGCCGACGACATCACGGCCGAATATCTCGCGCGGCTGGAGAACGACTTCGGCGTCAAGATCAACCAGGCCGCGCTCAACCAGGTGGTTGGCGGCAGCAATCAGTGAGGCGTTTGCCGCGCTTGGTTCTTCAACCGCGCCGCAATGACGGAGTGCTCCCCTCCCCCTTGTGGGGAGGGGTCGGGGGTGGGGGTAATTGTGAGTTGCGACATGTGTGCCTTTGCTCCTACCCCCCTCCCTAACCCTCCCCCACAAGGGGGGAGGGAACGCGATGAGTTCGCGGCTCGCGCGGAAAACAAATCAAACGATTAGAATTCAGCCCATGCAGATCGAGCCCTCCGAACAGGCCTTCGCCGAAAAATACGCGCGTGGCGAGCCGCAGGTGGTGTGGACCACGCTGGTCGCCGATCTGGAGACGCCGGTCTCGGCCTATCTCAAGCTGGGCGGCTCAAAACCCATGAGCTTCCTGCTCGAGTCGGTGGAAGGCGGCGCGGTGCGCGGCCGCTATTCCGTCATCGGGCTCGAGCCCGACCTGATCTGGCGCAGCAACGGCGCCGCCGCCGAGATCAATCGTTCGGCGCGCACCAAGCCGGACGCCTTCGTGCCCTGCCCCGAGCCGCCGCTGCAGTCCCTGCGCGCGCTGGTCAATGAAAGCCGCATCGCTTTGCCCGACGGACTGCCGCCGATGGCCGCCGGCGTGTTCGGCTATCTCGGCTACGACATGGTGCGGCTGATGGAGGAATTGCCGGCGCCCAATCCCGACCCGATCGGGATTCCCGACGCCGTCATGGTGCGGCCGACGATCATCGTCGTGTTCGATGCGGTGAAGGACGCCATGACCGTGGTCACGCCGGTCCGCCCCGAAGCCGGCGTCGACGCCAAGGCCGCGCTGACGCGCGCGATCGAACGTCTGTCCGATGTCGTCGAAAGCCTCGACCGGCCGCTCGACAAGTCGCTCGCCGAATACGACGAAGGCCCGCTCGACGTGCCGCCGCAGTCGAACACCACGCCGGCCGAATACCGGGCCATGGTCGGCCGCGCCAAGGAATACATCGCGGCGGGCGACGCCTTCCAGATCGTGCTGGCGCAGCGTTTCGAGGCGCCGTTCACGCTGCCGCCGTTTTCGCTCTATCGTGCGCTGAGACGTACCAATCCCTCGCCCTATCTCTATTTCCTCAATTTCGGCAGCTTCGCGGTCGCCGGCTCGAGCCCGGAGATCCTGGTCAAGGTCGCCGGCGACACGGTCACCATCCGCCCGATCGCCGGCACGCGGCCGCGCGGGCTGAGCCCGCACGAGGACAAGGCGCTCGAAGAAGAACTGCTCGCCGATCCGAAGGAGCGCGCCGAGCATCTGATGCTGCTCGATCTCGGCCGCAACGATGTCGGCCGCGTGGCGGAAATCGGCACCGTCAAGGTCACCGACCAGTTCTTCATCGAACGCTACAGCCACGTGATGCACATCGTCTCCAATGTCGAGGGCAAGCTCGCGAAGAACCGCGACGCGCTCGATGCGCTCGCCGCCGGCTTTCCGGCCGGCACCGTGTCGGGCGCGCCCAAGGTGCGCGCGATGGAGATCATCGACGAATTGGAGAAGGAAAAGCGCGGGCTCTATGCCGGCTGCGTCGGCTATTTCTCCGCCGCCGGCGAGATGGACACCTGCATCGTGCTGCGCACCGCGCTGGTGAAAGACGGCAAGATGTATGTGCAGGCCGGCGCCGGCATCGTCGCGGATTCAAACCCGGACTCCGAACAGCAGGAATGCGTCAACAAGGCGAAGGCTCTGTTCCGCGCGGCGGAAGAAGCAAGACGGTTCGCGAGCCAGGCCAAGCGCGGGCAGTAGCATTGACCGTCAGCCGGCGCGCGGCGCGTCAGGCTTTCGGCGGGCGATCGCCGCCGTTCAACTTGCCGCCGCCAAGCGTGCCGGTCTTTTCCATTCGGGGCGGATGTTCCCGATCATCGGAAACGTCGTGACGGAGGGCGCCGGCCGCATCGGCCTCCTTTAGCAAATATCCGATCCCGTGCAGCGTGTGGATCGTGCAGGCGGCATCGACCGTGCCGATGCGCCGGCGCAGCCGCGAAATCAGAGCTTCGATGCTGTTCTGGCTCGTATGCCTGCTCGTACCGTTCAACGTGTCTTCGAGCTGACGCTTGGATGTCACCTGTCCTTCCCGCCGCATCAGGATCTCCAGCGCGCCCATTTCCCGCGCGGAAAAGCGCACCGCCGAACCGCTCACCGTCGCCTGCCGCCGGCCCACGTCGAGCGACAGGTTTCCGACCTTGAGCACGGTCGCGAGCGGATGGCCCGGGCGTCGCAGCAGAGCCCGCAAGCGCGCGGCCAATTCCGACATCGCGAACGGCTTGACGACATAGTCATCGGCCCCCGTATCCAGGCCGCTCACGCGCGCCTCGATGCTGTCACGCGCCGACAAAACGAGGATCGGCCCGGTCGACTTGCTTTGCCGCAAGTCCCGCAGCACCTCCAAACCGTCGCGATCGGGCAGTCCCAGATCGAGGATGACCACGTCGTATTCGCCGGCTTGCGTTGCGTCGAGCGCGGCGCCCGCCGTTGCAAAGGAGTCGACGGCGAAGCCGTGCCGCGCCAGGCCCTGCACGATCGATTCGGCCAATCGGGGATGATCTTCGACGAGGAGGATGCGCATGGCACATCACGGGCTTTTATTTTGATCGTTATTTCGCCCGCGCCGGCGCACCGGCGCATTGATGCAGCGCAAAGACCGGAGGAACAATCTCCATCAAGGATTTCGGGGTCGCGCGGGTCGCGCGGCGTGTTTCGCGCGGATCGCGCCGGCTCACGCGACCTTTTGCAAGGATTGCCGGCTAAGCCGTTCCCATACGGCCTCGACGATTGGCCCGCCGCAATCGATGCGAAATCGTTGCGCCAGATGGCGCCGCAAGTCGTCTTTTGACCCGATCGTTTCCAGGGCTTCGCGGCCATTCTGGACGATCCTCAAATCGCGATCGAAAAGCCCCGTGCTGCCTTCCGGACCATGAGAATTCATCATCAGATGGTCTGGAAACGGCGATTTATCCGACCGCGCGCAATAGAAATTGGCCGCCTCGATATCATCCGTCGTGACGCGGGCCTCGTCGAAGCTGTAGAGCGAAAACCAAGCCTCGCCTTTCCAACGTTCCAATACCCGCTCCCGGTTGTGCGGTTCGGCACGCAGTCGAAACCGCGCACCGGCGACCGTCTGCTCGGCCTGTGACGTCAAGCGAAGCGGTTCCAATGGGCCGGGACCGCCGAAACCGGCGTCGACAAGCCACTCGGTCCCGTCGGCCTCCACGATCCAGGCCAGATGGGTTCGTGCGCCGCCGGCCGGCGCGCCCATATGGACTCGCGCGAGGATCGGCCGGCTGGGAAAGCGGAGCGCCCTCAGGGCGCATCCCAAAAGTCCGTTCAGCTCGAAGCAATAGCCCCCGCGCTTGGATGCGATCAGCTTGTGCCAGACCGCTTCGGGGGACAGATCGGGAATTTCTCCAAGAAAGGGAGCGATGTTTTCGAAGGGAATGGCCCGCATCTGGCCGATCTGGATCGCGCGCAGCGCGTCCGAAGACGGGCCGCTCGCGGACACGCCGATGCGCGCGAAATAGGCGGAAAGGTCGAATGTCATTGATGACTGCTCCAAGGTTGCAGCCATCCTGTCGTTGATTTGACAGCGCACCTTCAATCCGCAATTTTGCATGCCACCATGTAAAGGAGGATAGACGGTGATATCGGACTGGAGCGATTTCCAGACCGTGCTCGCTATTGCTCGGAAGGGTTCGCTGTCCGGAGCCGCACGGGAGCTGGGACTGAGCCAATCGACCGTCTCCCGCCGCTTGCAGGGGATCGAGCGACGGCTGAACCGCCAGGTTTTCGTGCGCGACAGCGGCGGCGATCTTTCCTTGAACGAAACCGGCAAGGCGCTTGTCGCGGCGGCCGAAAGAATGGACGCGGCCTTCCGCTCGTCGGCCGAAGCACTGTCGGGAGTCGAGGCTCCCGTGCGCGTGGCAACATGCGAGGTGGTCGCGAAGGCCTTTCTGGTCTCCACCCTGTCGGCATGGACGACGCAGACGGGCGGCGCGGCCGATCTCTCGGTGCACGACGATTTGTTTCATCTGCCCGATGACGCCTTCGACGTCCTGGTAACGCCGCTCGAATCCGCTCCCGAAAACATGGTTGGCCACCGCGTCGTAACCTTGAACTGGGGCGTCTACGCCTCGCCTCGCTATATTCGCGAATGCGGGTTCTCGCCGGGGCAGTCGAACCTTTCCGGCTACCGCGTCATCCGCTCGTCCGGATCGCTTGCCGGCGTCGCCGCATGCGCCTGGTTTGAGGCTTTGGGCGGGCAACCCGTTTTTTCGGCCAGCAGTCCGGCCGCGCAGATGGAAGCCGCCGCCGCCGGCACCGGCTTCGCGCTCTTGCCCGAAGCGATCGCGATGGATGATCCGCGTCTGGTCCGCGTGGATGTCGACGACACGCCCACCAGCCAGGTTTGGATGGTGGCGCGGCGCGCCGTGCAGGAACAGCCGCGCGTCGCCGCGTTTCTCAAATGGTCGCGCCAGCATTTTTCGGTCAGGCGCGGCAACGGACACAGCCGCACGGCCGACGCTGGCGATTGAACCGTCGCCACAATGCACGGCCGCAAGACTCTGCGCGGCAAAGATCGGAATGGCGGTGCCGGTCGATTGCGTGCCGCGCAGGCACCGCACCGTCACGGAATGAAATAAAACGGGTTCGGCAGCTTGTAGGCCCGCTCGGCATAGCCGCCGGCGAGATCGCTGTGCTGGTCGCCGACATTTGCGATGATCGTGTAGCCCTCCTGCCCGATCTTTTCGCGCGCGCCCGATTTGTATTGAATCACCGTCATGTTGTCGCCCGCCCGCCGCAGCACCAGGCCGTCCCAGCCGCCGAAGCCGGCCTCCGTCAGGTTCTTCTCGGTCGCCGCGCGTTCGCTTTCGTGCCGGCCGGTGATGAAGAACACCGCGGCCTTGTGCTCCTTGGCGGTCTTGAACAGCGCCAGCGTGCCGTCGATCGGCTTGGCGCGCGCATCCGCCACCCAGTTGTTGAAGCCGCACGGCTTGCTCATGTCGGGAGCGCAGGGAATGTCCTTGAGATAGGCGAAGTCGTCGGCCAGTTCGACCGGCAGGTTCGAGAGCGAGGTTTCGTCGATGTCGAGCACCACGGCCGGTTTTTGCACCTCACCGGCGCGCGCGGCGACATAGGCGCGCGCATCCGCCAGGACCTTGTTCAGGTCGCCGTCATAGGCGCCGGAACAGGCGTAGAAATAGAGCTGATTTTTGAGCTGGCCGAGATTGATGGGCTGCGTGACGTCGAGGGTCTGCGGCGCGTAAGTCCGCTTACAGGCCGAGGCCAGCATGTCGGCCTGCGCGGCGCCCGCGCCGGCCCATGCGTACAGGACGGCAGCGATCAGCATGCCGGCGCGCGCGCCGGCCCTCCGCACTTGATTATTCGGGTTAGAACGGGACGAAATGCGTGTCATGGTCGCCTCCCGGCCGGATGCTCGCAGCACGGGCCATCATAGGCCAAAAACAGGAAGCGCGCCGGCCGGTGCGAGCAGCCTTGACCGGTGCCCGCCCGCACGTCTAAGACCTTGATCGGGTTCAAAAACATGATCGTCTTGATCGACAATTACGACAGTTTCACCTTCAACCTGTTCCATTATCTGGGCGGGCTGGGGGCGGACGTCGTCGTGCACCGCAACGACAAGGTCACGGCCGAGGCGGTGATCGCGGCCGAGCCGGAGGCGATCGTGCTCTCGCCCGGCCCCTGCACGCCGAACGAGGCCGGCATCTGCCTCGATCTCATCGGCAAGGCGGCCGGCCGCATTCCCCTGCTCGGCGTCTGCCTCGGCCATCAGGCGATCGGCCAGGCCTTCGGCGGCAAGGTGGTGCGCGCGCCGGTGCCGATCCACGGCAAGCTTTCGCAGATCCGCCACACCGGCACCGGCATCTTCCGCGGCATCAACGGACCGTTCCAGGCGACGCGCTACCACTCGCTGGTGGTCGAGCGCGCGACCATGCCGCGCGAGCTCGTCGTCAATGCCGAGACCGAGGACCGCCTCGTCATGGGCATGATGCATGAGAGCCTGCCGATCCACGGCGTGCAATTTCATCCCGAGAGCATCGCCTCGGAACATGGGCATCTGATGCTGAAGAATTTTCTCGATCTCGCCGCCGCCTGGAATACGCAGCGCGGGCGGCGCACCGCGCGCAAAGGTGCGGCCGAGATGCAGGCGGCGGGCTGACGGGGCATTTTCATGGCGGACGAATTCAAGGCGCTCATCGCCAAGGTCGCGAGTGGCGCAAGTCTGACCCGCGAGGAAGCGGCTGCCGCGTTCGACCGCATGATGTCGGGCGAGGCCACGCCCTCGCAGATGGGCGGCCTCTTGATGGGCCTGCGCGTGCGCGGCGAAACCGTCGACGAGATCACCGGCGCGGTCACCATCATGCGCGCCAAGATGCTGGGCGTGAAGGCGCCGCCCGACGCGGTCGACGTGGTCGGCACCGGTGGCGATGCCTCGGGCTCCTACAACATTTCGACCTGCGCCGCCTTCATCGTGGCGGGCGCCGGCGTGCCGGTCGCCAAGCACGGCAACCGCGCGCTGTCGTCGAAATCGGGCGCGGCCGACGTGCTGCAGGCGCTCGGCGTCAAGATCGACCTCAACGCCGCGCAGGTCGGCATCTGCATCCGCGACGCCGGCATCGGCTTCATGTTCGCCCCCACGCATCACCCGGCCATGAAGAATGTCGGGCCCACGCGCGTGGAACTCGGCACCCGCACCATCTTCAACCTGCTCGGGCCGCTGTCGAACCCGGCGAGCGTCAAGCGGCAGATGATCGGCACCTTTTCCAAGCACTGGACCGAGCCGATGGCGCGCGTGCTGCAGAACCTCGGCTCCGAAAGCGTCTGGGTGGTGCACGGCTCCGACGGCCTCGACGAGATCACCACCGCCGGCCCGACCAGCGTGACCGAGCTCAAGGCCGGCCACATCCGCAGCTTCCAGATCGCGCCCGAGGACGCCGGGATTGCCCGTGTGAAACCGGAGGCGCTGCGCGGCGGCGATGCCGAGCACAATGCGCGCGCGCTGCTCGACGTGCTCCAGGGCAAGCCCGGCCCCTACCGCGACGTTGCCGTGCTCAACGCCGCGGCCGCGCTGATCGTCGCCGGCAAGGCCGAAAGCCTGCGGGACGGCGTGGCGCTCGCCGCCAAGGCGATCGACTCGGGCGAGGCGGAAGGCCGGCTCGGCCGCCTGATCGCGGTGTCGACATCGGTGGAGGCCTGATTTGGCCGATATCCTCGCCAAGATCGAAGCCTATAAGCGCGAGGAGATCGCGGCCGCCAAGCGCGCCACGCCGTTGTCCGCACTCGAGGCCGAGGCCAAGGCGGCGGCGCCGCCGCGCGGCTTCCTGCGCGCGATCGAGCACAAGCTGGCCCAGGGGGGCTACGCGCTGATCGCCGAGATCAAGAAGGCGAGCCCGTCGAAAGGGCTGATCCGTGCCGATTTCGATCCGCCGGCGCTGGCCAAGGCCTACGAGGCGGGCGGCGCCACCTGCCTGTCGGTCTTGACCGACGCGCCCTCGTTCCAGGGCCGCCCGGAATTTCTCGCCCAGGCGCGGCAGGCCACCGGCCTGCCGGCGCTGCGCAAGGACTTCATCTACGAGCCCTATCAGGTGGTGCAGTCGCGGGCCTGGGGCGCCGATTGCATCCTGATCATCATGGCCGCGGTCGATGACGCGGCCGCCTCCGAGATCGAAAGTACCGCTTTTTCATATGGGATGGACGCACTTGTTGAAGTTCATGCAGAAGATGAACTTGAACGCGCATTGAAGCTGAAGTCGCGCCTGATCGGTATCAACAACCGCGATCTGCGCAGCTTCGTCACCTCGCTCGCGGTCAGCGAGCGGCTGGCCCCGAAAGTCCCGCGCGAGCGCGTCGTGGTCGGCGAGAGCGGGCTCAACAGCCCGGCCGACCTCGCCCGGCTGTCGCGCGCCGGCATCAACACCTTCCTGATCGGCGAAAGCCTGATGCGGCAGGCCGATGTGGCGGCCGCGACCCGCGCCCTGCTCGCGCGCGCGCCGCACAGCGTGGCGGCGCCGTAGCGTCATGGCCGCCCCGAAGAAAAACGGCCCGCGCAGCGCCCGCAAAAAGGCGAAACCCGCCCCGCCGGCCGAGGCCCAGCTCAGCCATATCGACCGGCGCGGCGAGGCCCACATGGTCGACGTCTCGCACAAGCCCCCCACCGAGCGCATCGCGGTGGCCGAGGGCAAGGTCATCATGCGCAAGGACACGCTCGACCTCGTCATCGCCGGCAATGCCTTGAAGGGCGACGTGCTCGGCGCGGCCAGGCTCGCCGGCATCATGGCCGCCAAGCGCACGCACAGCCTGATCCCGCTCTGTCACCCGCTGCCGATCACCAAGGTGGTGATCGAGATCAACCCGGAACATTCCTTGCCCGGCTTCCTGGTGCAGGCCACGGTCAAGGTCACCGGCCCGACCGGCGTCGAGATGGAGGCGCTCACGGCGGTGTCGGTGGCTTGTCTGACCATCTACGACATGGTCAAGGCGGTGGAGCGCGGCATGCGCATCGAGGGCATCCGCCTGCTGGAGAAGAGCGGCGGGCGTTCCGGCCACTATCGGGTGGAGAAGTAGCCCATGATGCCGCCGCGCGAGCACCGGCTTCCGGCCTGCGCGATGCCCGCTTCGGCGGCCGACGCACGGCCGGACATGATCCTGCGCAATCGAAAGACGCTCTGATGGCCCTCATGTCGGTCGCCGATGCTTTGCAGCGGGTTTTGGCCGACGCGAAGCCCCTGCCCGCCGAGACGATCGCGCTCGAGCACGCGCTCGGCCGCGTGCTCGCCGAGGATATCGCCGCCTTGCGGACTCAGCCGCCGGCCGCGCTGTCGGCCATGGACGGCTATGCCGTGCGCGCCGAGGATGTCGCGCAGGCCCCGGTGACGCTCCGCCTGATCGGCGAAGTCGCCGCCGGCCATCCGTTCGACGGCGAGGTGAAGCCCGGCGAAGCCGCGCGCATCTTCACCGGCGGCATGATGCCGGCCGGCGCCGACACGGTGGTGATCCAGGAACTGACCGCCCGCGAGGGCCAGTCCGTCGTGGTCCAGAAGCCGGCCGCCAAGGGCCGCAACGTACGCGGCCAAGGCATCGACTTCTCGCAGGGCGAGGTCCTGCTCGCCCAAGGCCGCCGCTTGACCGACCGCGACCTGATGCTCGCCGCGGCGATGAACCACGCCGCCCTGCCCGTGTTTCGCCGGCCGAAGGTCGCGGTGGTCGGCACCGGCGACGAGCTGATGATGCCGGGCGGCGCGCCCGGCCCCGGCCAGATCGTCTATTCCAACGGCTTCGCCATCACCGCGCTGGCGCGCATGGAAGGCGCCGAGGCGGTCGATTTCGGCATCGCGCGTGACCGGCTCGACGACATCGTCGCGGGCGTCAGGCGCGCGCGCGACTGGGGCGCCGATATCCTGGTCACCACCGGCGGCGCCTCGGTCGGCGACCACGATCTGGTGCAGCGGGCGCTGAAAAACGAAGGGCTCGACCTGTCGTTCTGGCGCGTCGCGCTCAGGCCCGGCCGGCCGATGATGCACGGCCGGCTCAATGACCTGCAGGTGCTGGGCGTACCGGGCAATCCGGTCTCGTCCTATGTCTGCGCCTTCCTGTTCCTGGCCCCGCTGATCCGGCGCCTGTCCGGCCGTGCCGACATCGAGCGCATCGCCGAGCCGGCGCGGCTGGGCTGCGACCTCGGGCCCAATGACGAGCGCGCCGACTATCTGCGGGCGACGCTGGAACTCGGGCCCGACGGCCCGGTCGCCACGCCGCTGCCCAACCAGGACAGTTCCCTGATGGCGCCGCTGGCACGCGCCG
>Ga0182748_1001876_pt1 | contig 19735 bp, 20 predicted proteins | sample eDN3rd37CKraftOP_FD_128877 | JGI IMG/M metagenome (GOLD analysis project Ga0182748, IMG submission 128877) | Enriched Organic Plus compost microbial communities from Emeryville, California, USA - eDNA 3rd pass 37_C Kraft OP (version 2) (version 2) ...
CCGCGACACGGCGAGCTCAGCGGCGTGGGCGCGCGACGACGGCAACAGCCCGTCTTGTTCATACGCACCGCCGAGAATCCGATCGCGGATCGCCTCGTAGATCTGCCGGGCGCCCATGGCGGAATGCTTGCCCTTTCGCATTTCTAACTGGACCATCGTTATTCCCAGCAACTGGATGTTCTAGTTGTTCCAGTTTGCAGCTATCTCTATGGAAGGCAAGCGCAGCCAGGCGCAGCGGTGGTGAACTCTTCTGAACTCGGCGGCCGCGCTGACAACCGAGCAATGGATGTCATGTTTGCAGAGCTCGTTGAAACCGCCCCACCAGAGATTCTCGGCTCCGCGGCATCGGTGACGACCGTGCGGAAGTTCCGCTCCGCGCCGCGCCGCGTATATGCCGCCTGGACGGAGGCGGAGCTCCTTGCGCGCTGGCTGGTTCCCGAAAGCGATACCGTCACGTCCGCCATCAGCGAATGCCGGAAGGGCGGCCGCTTCCGACTATCGGCGCGGCATGCCAACGGGGAGCCGTATGTCCTAAGCGGCCGTTATGTCGAGCTCACGCAGGATCGTCTCATCGTGCTCTCGTGGTTCTACGAGGGGCCGATCGAGGCCTTGCGCAGCAAGCTTTCCATCGTCACCGCAGAGCTGCGCAGCATCGGCAGCGACACCACCGAATGCACCGTGACCCATGAGCGGATCGGATGATCGATTGCGCGGTGGCGGAGCAATGATCAAGCGCCGGCACTCACGGCAACCTCCCCAGCGGGTTGAGTCCCAACATCTTTCCCTTCTGGTGCGCTGATGCGCGAGAATAGCCCAGCGACGCGCCGACGTTCCTCTGCACTCTGCGGGATGAGATAGGCGCAAGCGACATAAATGGCGAGATTGACGGCGAGAGCGACGAGCCCGGACGTCAGCCCGTAGGCCCAGGGCAACGACATGGGCGAAAAATATTCGAGCACAATTGCCAGGGCAAAACCCACCGTCATACCGGCAATGGCACCGACGTGATTTCCGCGCCGCCAGAAGAGGCCGAGGAATTGCGGAACCGCCAGCTGGATGACGCACTGATAGGCGAGGATCGCGATCGAAAAGAGCTTCGGCAGATCGAGACAGGCAAGCCAAGCCGAGAACAGGGTCAACAACACCATGCCGCCCTTCGCAATGACGATGAGCTGCTTGTGATCGAGTTCCCAGTAGTTGCCGATGAGGTCGTTCGCGAGCTGCGTGCCCGTCGCCTGGATATGGCCATCGATATTGCCCATGGAGGCAGCCATGACGACAACCCCGGCAAGAGCCAGCACCCAAAGACCGCCCGCTTCTTTGCTCACGATGAAAATGACCTCATCGGGCCGCTCGGCCACACCGGGGATTTGCGACCCGAGCATCCCGAACAGCAGAAGCGCAGCACCGAATGCGAGCGCGAGCGGTACAGCGAGCGCGGCAGATTTCTTGAGGCTGCGCACGCCGTCGGCCGTGTAAAGGCGCACGAAGATCGCGGGCCAGCACCAGCCTCCTATTGTGCCGGTGAGCAGCAAGCTGAAGACGAACAGCGGCCCCTCCGCTGAGCTGAGCCCAGGTATCGCGAGCATGCCGGGCTTGAGCGTGTCGAACGTGATGCCCTTCACGCTCACCATCCAATAGATCATGCCGGCGAGGACGATCGTTCCGCCCACGTAGGCGATGAGCCCCTGCGCCATGTCGGAGATGACGACGCCGCGCATGCCCATCCACACCGTCCAGATCTGCCGCAGCCCGATAACCGCGACGCCGATCATGACCGCGCTGGAGAACGACAGGGTATGCAACGACATGTGCTGAAACAGGAAGCCGAGAGACAGCATCCCCATGATCAGCCACGGCAGCCCCGATACGATGCCGAGGACGGCACTGATCGGGCGCATGTGGCGCGATCCGAAGCGGAGGGCGAGGAGATCCGACTGCGTGCGGAGGTCGAAGGCCTTGCCCCACACCCAGACGGGCTTTGCCATCAGATACATCAGCACGACGGTGAGCATGGTGTAGGTGACGAAATAGAACGATAGCGCACCGACACTCGCCGCCATTCCGCCGAAGGCAGTTATGACCGCTCCGGGAAAGTAGGTATTGAGGAAGGACATCGCCTGGAAACGGGCATCGAACGAGCGCCCTCCGACCGCGTAATCGGAGAAGGTCCGGTCCCTGATCCAGCTCATGGTCAGAATGGCGACGATGAACAGGAAGAACGCTGCGAGCGCACCGAAGGTAATGATCATTGATCGAAGTTCCCCTCGGCGACCTCGGCGAGGTAGGCGGCCGTAAGGCTCGTGCAGATGAAGAGCGCGACGGCAAGGAAATAGAAGATGGCAGCCGGCAATCCCAACACGCGGGTGTCGGCGGTGAGCGACCAGTGCAGCGGCGGCGCCAGCGCCAGAAGTGCATCGAGAACGAACCAACAGTAGATCCACAACGGTATGCCGTTGCGGCCGTTCTGCCCGCTACCCATCGACACTCCCCTTCCCCAAACGGCGACGCTCCGGTGCGCCTCCCGTTACGCGCACCGGACCCGGCGCTCGATATGAGGCGCCGGATCTCCACTTGGTCTAGCCGCTGTTGGCGGGGAGCACTTGAATGAACGTGCTGGGGCAGGTGGAATGGCGGGCGGTGTCAAGCCGATCACACCGTGGCCCATGGTGGCGGGCCAGGAGCAATCCCAGAGCGACATACCCGTCCGCATGCGGGCGGAGCAGGGCCGATCTCGAGTACACGTCGAATTCCGTCAGCCGGATAGCGGCAAGCTCAGCGGTCGAGTTCGCGGACATCTGCCGCGTCGAGGGTAAGAGGCCGCTTGCGATCCGCTATGCTTGCAGCACGCGTTTGCGGCCGGCCAAGATCTATGTCGGCGGCTGTGCCCGGGGCGCAGCGCTCTCCTGGGCCGGTGGCGCAGCCGCAGAGGCGCTGTATGCGCCCGGCCCGTGCCGCCTCAACGGGCTCGGATTTGCCGCAATCTCCACCCTGCTCCTTTACGCCGGCGATCTATTTCCCGGCGTCGTGTCACGTCGGGTCACCGCGAAACGGCCAGGAGGACCGCAAGAGTTGTATCGCAAGTGCAGGTACCGTGGGGCGGTCGATCTCGCAACGGATTCTCGGGCTTTAGCGAAAGCAGTCCAGTGCGATTGCCGGTCATTTCCGGCCCTGCGCGATCTGCATCGCCTCAGGCATTCGCCGCAACAGCAGCATGGCGGCTACGCCAATAAACGGCCCAGGCGCAAGGATCAGGAACGACCATTGCCATCCGCCTAGAGCCGCTACCAAGTCGGGAATGATGCGGATTGCAACCACGGTCAGGGCGAAACCGAGCCCCAGCTGAAATGCGAGCGCAGTGCCAACGCTCGAGGACTCGCCCACCTCGGTCACGATAGCGGAAAACTGCGCGGAATCGCCGATCACGGTGATGCCCCAGACAATCGAAACGAGGAGGAATACCCAGATCGGGGCATCGAACGTAAAGCCGATAATCAATGCACAGGTGCCGGAGAGGAGCATCATTCCGGCCGTCGTGAGTGTCCTTCCTACGCTGTCGGCGAGCAGCCCGCCGAGCACACAGCCCAAAACTCCTGACGCCACCACCACGAACGTGATGATCGATGCGTAGGAAATGTCGATTTGTTGATGGTTTAGCGCCGCTTGGGCAAATGCCAGAAACCACCCCCACATCGCGTACAATTCCCACATGTGGCCGAAGTACCCGATATTGGCCAACATCACGGGTCGATTACGTAGAACACGGCCGATTTGTCTCGGGTCGAAAGTGGCCCGCGCATACCGGTGCGGACCTTCCAGCGCATAGCGTCCCATCAGGAAGGCGCCGAAGAGGGTCATCGTCGACGTGGCCGCGACAACAACCTGCCAATTCAGATTGGACGTGATCGCCCGCAAAAGATGCGGAAATGCCGAGCCCAGCGTCAGCGCCCCGATTACGATGCCCAACGCCAATCCGCGGCCTTTGACGAACCACGTCGATATGACCTTGAGGGCGGGCGGATAGATGCCGGCAAGGGCAATGCCCGTTACGAAGCGGCAAGCGATCGCAGCTTCGCCCGAAGGAACAATGAGAAGGGCAAGATTAACAGCCGCTGCGACGCACGCGGAGCCCGCCATAAGCCAACGTGCCGGTACGATGTCGGGAATGTTCAAGAGGCTAGAGCCCAACGCTCCGACGACGAAGCCGATCTGCACGGCGTTTGTCAGCCATGCTGCGGCGGGGCCGTCTATTCCCCACGCCTGGCGCAATTCCGTGATGATGGCCGTGGCTGAAAACCACGTCGTCATCGACAGGACGATAGCGACGCTAAGTATTGCCAAAACCCGCCACTGGGACTCAGAAGCGGTTGCATCAGTGTGCATTAGCATCAATCGGAACTCGCCGAAGCAGAAGACCTTGGAGCGTTGAGTGGAGCGACATAGACAACGGCGGTTCCCACGAGGCATTCCTTGCCTTGGGCATCCAACACGCGCGTTTTCAGTTCACAGATCGGCTTGTCGTCCCTGACGGAGATCACTTCGACCTCGGCCGTGATCTCCTCATCGACGCCGACTGCGCTCAAAAAGCGCCAGTTGACGCCAAGAAAAACAGTTCCAGGCCCCGGCAGATCTTCGGCCACAATGGCGTTGAGGAGGCCCGATGTCACTCCACCCTGGACGATAATTTTGCCAAAGATGGAAGCCTCTGCGAGCTCGCGATCGTAATGTAACGGGTTGAAATCCCCGGTCATTTCAGAGAATCGTTGAATGTCACCCTGTGAGGTGCGCCGCGTTCTGCGTGCCACCGCACCCACAACCGGCTTGCCGTTTGGCACGCCGTCCCACGCCTGCATCGCAGCGTTGACCATACTATCCCCCAGCCGTTAGCTTAAGCGAGCGGCGACACGTCTGGACATGCGCGCTTACCAGCCGCTGCCGAAAATATTCTGGATCCGGTGATCGTGCGGGGCCCGTCGTGTGATCCACACGAAGCGATTTACACGAAGAAGTTTGCGGCGATACGTGAGCGTACGGCGGGGTAGCTTCCAGGCCGCGAGTTTCATTTCGAGCTGAAAGACGCAAATGGTGTCTTCCCTGGGCTGAGACGATTTTAACCCGGCTTGTGGCAGCCAAGGCGATTTTCATTTTTGCAGACCTGTGTTTTTATTAGCTTCGCGGTTCGTCGCCACCAGGGCCGCTGGATAGTTCGGGAGATCTCCTTGGCTCGTACCAAAGTTACATCGACGCAAAAAGATGCTCAGAGGCACGACGGGGATACATATACCGATAATGTATCGACCAGTCCACAAACAACGTTGACCAGCGGACTTGAGCAGAGCGGTAGAAGTGGGCGTGCCACTCCGGCGGCCGAACAACAGTACGAGCGCATCCAAAAAATCGCTGCTCAGCTGTTCGCTTCCAGCGGCTATCGTGCTGTAGGTGTTGCGGAAATCGGCGATGCGGTGGGATTGGGACGGGGCGCCCTCTACTATCACATCAGCAGCAAGGAAGAGCTGCTATTCAGCATCGTCGTACGGTACATTGAGGAGTTGGTAATAAGCGGCAGGGAGGCGCTGGAAAACGAACCCGATCCGCGCAAACGCATTCACCTGCTGAGCCGGCTACTCATGCAGTGTATCTTTACAAACCTGCCCGAAATGACCGTCTGTTTCCGCGAGGCGGACTGCCTGACCGGTCAACGGCATAGAATAGTTTCAGATCTGCACAAGGCCTACCAGGACATTTGGTCAGAAACCCTGCGCGAAGGCGAAAAAAAGGGAATTTTCCGGTCGCTTCCGAGTGTTGCTATCAAAGGCATCCTCGGAATGTACTTTTATAGTTTTCTCTGGCTCAAGCCGGGCGGCAAGCAATCTGCGAACGACATCGCTGACATCTTCGCCAAGATGGCACTGGCGATTGCCGAAGCCAAGGATTCCATCTGACGGCGGCGGCATAAGCCACCGCCATCGATCCCATTGGACGGCGTAGGCATCGGCCTATAGTCGGCGTCGCGGAGAGCGGCGCGGCTTAGATCGAATGTCCCATGCGCATGCGCTTGGTCATCAGGTAGCGCTCGTTGTGGGGGTTCGAAGTGCCGGTGATCGAGATCCGCTCAACTACGCGTACGCCCAGGGACGTCAGCGCTTTATCTTTTGCAGGATTGTTGCAAAGCAGTCTCACCTCATTGAGACCGAGGTGGGTCAATGCTTGGGCCGCCAGCCGATAATCTCGCGCATCCACGGGCGCGCCAATCGCGATATTGGCGTCGACCGTGTCAAGCCCCTGCTCCTGAAGGGCATAGGTCTGCATCTTCTTGAACAGGCCTATGCCTCGACCTTCATGATACGGCAGATAAACGATGGCGCCCAACGATGAGGCGAGCACGATCTCGAGACATGACTGCAGTTGCTGACAGCAGTCGCAGCGGCGAGAATGGAAGATATCACCCGTCACGCAGCCAGAATGCAGCCGCACGATGGGCAACGCTCCGCCTGCGTTCGCACGGCGATGCACGAGCACCAGTAGTTGTTCTTCCTCACGCCGGCCCTGGAACGCATACGCACGAAGCTGAAACTCAGCGCCGCCGAACTCTATCGGCATGGTGGTTTCCACCACCTGGAACTCAGGCGCATCCGCAGTTCCAGCTGCCTTACCTGCCACGCGTGTTTCTGCAGAATTCATTTCTTTGCCCGTGAGGCTTTACCCGGACGATAGATAAGCCGATCGGGTCCAGGGTCCACGTAGAAGCCATCGGCGTTGGGCATCTTCACCTTCGGCAGGGATTGCGCATCCATTACCTCATTCTCACCGATGATCTTTCCGACGGAGAGAATGTAGGCGGAGAGCGCATAGACCTCATCTGCCGTCAGCGAGCCCGGCTCGTGGAAGGGCATCGTGCGCCAGATGTAGTCATAAAGCGTGGTGGCGTAGGGCCAATAGCTCTCGATCGTCTTCAATGGCTGCTTGGTTGCAAGCGAATTTGCGCCGCCCGCGAGCGGAGGAGCTCCGGTGTCGTAAATTCCCTCCAGTTTATCGCCGTGGCACATGGCGCACTTTTCGGCGTAAATCGCCGAGCCTTGCACTGCATTGCCGCTTCCGGCGGGAAGCCCTTCTCCATCGGGAAGAATGGCAAAGAACGCCGACAGCTCCGCATCGGTGACGGGCGTGCCGATGTCGCTAGCGTCGCCGGCTTGCACCTGCGCGGAGAAGCCGAACAACACGGCGAGGAAAAAAACGAGAAGCGTCCTAGACGTGCACATTGGTCACGCTCCCGTCCGCGGCAACGGCCCAGCTTTGAATGGCGTTATAGTGATAGACGAAGTGCTCACCGCGCAGAGCGACGAGGTCGGAGCGCGTCGGCTGCACATATCCAGAATCTTCGATGCAGCGGCTCTGGAGGACTGCGGGCTTGCCGTCCCAATACCAGGGATAGCTGAAGCGGACCGTGCACATTGGCTCGGGCACATCATCGAGCCGCGCCGGCACCCAGTTTTTGCCGCCGTCGAGCGAGATGTCGACGGCTTGCACCCGGCCGCGACCGGTCCACGCGATCCCGCGGATCTGGTAATGTCCCGGCTTCGGCAACATCATCTCGCCCGATGGGAATGTGATGACCGATTTTGCATCCATCGCGTAATAGAACTGGCGCGCGCGACCATCAGGCATAAGGCCGGTATAGCGCCCCGTCTCTTCGCGCGTCATGAAGGGGCGGTCGCTGACTTGCAAGCGGCGCAGCCACTTGATCATCATGTTCCCCTCGTAACCGGGGAGCACCAAGCGCAGCGGATATCCCTGCTCGGGACGGAGCGCTTCTCCGTTCTGACCATATGCGATCAGGCCATCCGACAGCATTTTGTCGAGTGGGATGCTCCGGGTCATGACGGCCGCGTCAGCACCTTCGCCGAGAACCCAAGATGCGTTGTCCTTTAGACCAACATGACGCGCGAATGTTGCGAATGGAACGCCTGTCCATTCGGATGTGCTGAGCAACCCGTGCGTGACTTGGACGTTCTTACCCTTCGGCTTCGACCACTCATCGAGCGTGTTCCCCGAGCACTCGATGAAATACTTTCGCGTGATCGAGGGGAGCCGCTTGATATCAGCGACGGAGAACTTCTTCGGCTCGTCCACAAGGCCATGCACGTAGAGGTAATGCATAGCCGGGTCGATAGCCGGGATACCGCCGTGGTGGCGCTCGTAGTGCAGGCCCGAGGGCGTCAAATTTCCGATGGTGTCTGCGAGCGGCGTAAATGACCAGGAGGTCATGTCGTTGGGATTATCCGCGCGCATGCGCACCGCGGTCTCGAACTGCGAGCGCGTGCCGTATCCCCCATCTTCGAGCAGGGGGCGGCCCATGACTTTGGTGGCATCATCAGGAACGTCGTAGAGAACCGCGCCTGGCGGAGCCTTCGCCGGTGTCGCGGCAGCCAGTTGCCCGGGCATCGCGGTGATGGCTGCGGCGGATAACAACAGGCGACGGCGCGCAACGTCGACGTCGGGTTTCATGCCCTCTTTGCAGGGGCATTCTTCAACTTCTTCCTGAGCGCGCGCTGCTGTTTCACTACCTTGCGACACTGCTCGCTCCCGCTATGTATTTGACTGCGTGCTGAGACGGGCCCGTCCTACCGAAGCAAGGCGAGCCCCCTCAGCGTCTCTGGCCCGCTGAACCAGCTCAACCCGGCAGCTTGGCCGCCAAAACTTCGACCGACTCGATCTTAGGAGCGGCGCTGAGCAGCTCGCCGGCATGGGCCATCAGAGCGGCGGCTATCTCTCCGTTGAGATGAAGCTGGCGCCCCTCTTCCGTGGCGAAGGCATCAAAGATTCCGAAATCGCCGTGGCCGAACTTCAGTGCGAACCAAACCGGCGTCTCAGTCTCACGTTCCGCTGCGGGAAGCGCACCTTTCAGGAAGTTCTCCAGCGCTTCTTCCTGGCCTTCTTTCGCTACGAGCCTGACATACAGTCCACACTTTGCCATCTGCGAAATCCTTTTTAATAGAAACGTGCGACCATCGTGCCGAGCAATGCCGTCGTCAGAAACGGAGAACACTCATCTTCCTAGCGCCGGCAGTTCGTTGTGCGGGTACGGTCGAGCGGAGCGCTAAGCTCCGCTCGACACGTTCCTAACCACTAGCCAGCGGCGGAGATTTTCGCGTCAGCGAAAGGCGACGGGAGAGTCCGATCCGCTACGCTTTCCTTACCCGCATAGGCTCCGCGGTAGGCCGCGGCCGGATGTGAGCTCTCGACCATGCCATCGGCAGTGCCGATCATCTTGCGGCGGAACGTGCCCGGCTTGTAGTGATCCTGGGCGCGGCCACGCTTGCGCAGCTCCGGCACGACGAAATCGATGAAGTCGGTTACAGAACCAGGCGTCACTGCATACGCGAGGTTGAAGCCGTCGACGCCACCCTCATCGACCCAACGCTCGAGCTCGTCGGCGACCTTCTGAGGTCCACCGACCAGCACGGGGCCGAGACCGCCGATGCAGCGCTCGCGGATAACGTCGCGAACCGTCCACTTCTTCGCGTCGGTACCGTGCGTGAGAGATTCCAGTGTCGTACGAAGGCTGTCGTTGGCCATCGCCTGCAGCGGTTCGTTGGGATCGAGCTTCGAGAAGTCGATACCCGTCCAGCCACCATAGAGAGCCAGCATGCCCTCAGGGTTGGCGTAAGACAGGTACTCCTGATACTTGCGCTCGGCCGCTTCGTCGGAATCACCCGTGATGACCGTCAGAAGCATGAAGATCTTGATCGAGTCGCGGGCGCGGCCCTGTGCTTCCGCCTGGTTGCGGATGTCGTCGGTGATGGCGCGCGCCTGCTCAACGCTCGTGGTGAGGATGAACATGCCTTCGGCGTGACGCGACGCAAACTGCCGACCCCTGCCGGACGCGCCGGCCTGGAAGATCACCGGCGTGCGCTGCGGAGACGGTTCGCAGAGATGGAAGCCGGGAACCTTGTAATATTTTCCGTCGTGCTTGATCGGATGGACCTTGCTGCCATCCGTAAAGACGCCGCTGACCTTGTCGCGCTTTACCGCGCCGTCTTCCCACGAGCCTTCCCAAAGCTTGTACATGACTTCCATGTACTCATCGGCCATGTCGTAGCGCTCGTCGTGGGCGAGCTGCTTGTCCATGCCGATGTTGAGCGCGGCGCTATTGAGGTAGGACGACACGACGTTCCAGGCGACGCGGCCTTTGGTGAGGTGGTCCAACGTGGAAAGGCGGCGAGCCAAAAGGTAGGGCTGCTCGAATGTCAGCGCGGCAGTGACACCGAAGCCAACGTTCTTCGTGACGGCCGCCATCGCCGAGATTGCGCCGAAGGGATCGTTGACAGGCACCTGATCGGCATCACGCAGGGCCATTTCAGCGGAGCCGCGATAGACATCATAAACGCCGACGACGTCCGCGATGAACAAACAGTCGAAACAGCCACGCTCCAACTCCATGGCCAGGTTCGTCCAGTAGTCGAGATCATTGTATTTCGACGCCTGGCTGGAAGGATGACGCCACGTACCCGCGGACTGATGGCTCACGCAGGTCATGTCGAAGGCGTTTAGGACGATTCTTTTCTTCATCGCGTTTCCTCTTTTCATTCATTGAGGCAGCTCGTTTCCGACTGCCCCGCCATCGAGAGCGGTTCCAACCCGTTGCAAGGCAATGCGCCCGCGGATCGTCGCGAACGTCAGCGACGCGCACCGTGCGGGTTGGATGGCTGCCGCACGCCGCAGGTTCGCCGAGGCGTCCTTGTTTTTGTACCGACCGATCCATATAACGCAGAGAGAAAAATAATTGCAAGCGTTTTGCTGGAAATATTCTTGCTATTGGAAGATTGGTGAGTACCGCTTCGCGCTGGAATGGAGCGCGCTCACCGCGTCTTCTGAAAAGAAGAGAAAAAAATGGCCTGCGGCCGAAAATGGGCTGCAGGCCGATAGGTATTGGCTGACTGTTTGACCGTTATCCACTCAGGTGAGCATCATCTACGCAGCCATGCCATCGGAAACCGTGGCGAGCAGGGCTCTGGCCGTAGCGCAATCGATCTCCATCTGCCGGACGAGCGCGTCGATGCCGTCGAACACCATTTCCTGACGTTGGTAGGCGACGAATTCCACACGCACGAAGGACCCGTAGATAACCTTAGAGAAATCGAGGATATGCACTTCGAGCAGCGGGGCGCCGTTGTCGAACTGCGGACGTGTGCCGTAGCTCGCGACGCCGTTCAGCACTTGCCCGTCTAGATGGACGCGCACGGCATAGATTCCGAGAGCAAGGCTTACCTCGTGGGCGAAGGGAACGTTGGCCGTAGGGAACCCCAACTCGCGTCCGCGTTTGTATCCGTGAACGACGGGGCCGGTCACAGACCAATATCTTCCCAGAAGAGCCGCGGCAGTCTGGACATCGCCGGAGCCGAGGGCGGCAGAAATCCTTCGGCCAGATGGAACACCGTGGTCGCTTCCAACGAATATCGCTGGCAGGATCTCGACGGGCACGCTGTCTTGCTGTGCCCGCGATGCGATATGGTTGGCCTTTCCGAACCCGCCCGGCCCAAACCTGAAGTTCGCGCTCATCGTGATCGACTTAGGCTCGAACTCCCTTACCAGCTCGCACAGCGCCGGGGCATCCAGCCAGCTCGCGTATTGGTCGAAGCCAAACGCAATCACTTCAACTCCGGCCTCGCGGAGCAGACGAACCCGTTCACTCTTATCGTGAACTGGAGGAGCTGAGCTCCCCTCGGTTGCGTCATCGAACAGGACGGCCACCACCGGCTCGCCTTCACCGCTCACCTTTTCTGCTGCCCGCCTCAGGAGGGCGCGATGGCCCAGGTGGACGCCATCGAAGCTGCTTAGGACGAGGTGCCCTCCCTTGAGATGGCTGGCGTTGGCTTTCAGGTCGCGAAACTGCCAAGCCATCGCAGCCGTCATGGCTGCAACTTGGCGAACATCGGGCTCAAACGCGATCATTGTCATGTGCCGCACCGCTCAAAGCTGTTCAATCAGGCCGTAGCGCGCATTGTAATAAACTAGAGGCGCACGGCGCTCGAAGCCGGTTCCGATCACCCTACCCACGAACAGCGTGTGCGTGCCAATGGGGATCTTCTTATAGACCTCGCACTCGAGGTGAGCGGCTGCGTTGGCAAGAAGAGGAATCCCACGCTCGCTAAGCCTGTAGGCTGCCGCCTCGAACTGATTGTCACTTTTGGTCGCGAAGTGTTCCGCCACGCTCTTCTGATCTTCGGAGAGCACGTTGATTGCGAACGCATCCTTCTGGTCGATATGCGGATGAGTCCTAGCGGACTGATTAACGGCAATCAGCACTGTCGGAGGGTCAGCGCAAACACTGCACACGGCGGTGGCCGTGAACCCGTGCAGCTTACCGCTTCCTTCCGTGGTGATGACAGTCACAGCGCCTGCAAGCTGGCGCATAACCGAACGAAACGCGTCGGCATCGACGTTAGGGTGGGACGGCGTGGATCCGTTAGCGCTTGCTGAATTCCAAGACATTGCAGTTTCCGTTTCCCCCATGTTCCCTGATGTTGGGTGAGTGTTTTTTAGTTGAGTGTTTCTTGGCCGATTACGGACAGTCCATAGCCCTCGATCCCGACGAGGGTCTGTTCGCGCCTCGAGAGCATGATCATATCGCGGACGCCGATATCGACTAGGATTTGCGCACCGATTCCGTATTCGCGAAGCTGCGGATCGGGCCGGGAATGAGGGCTGCTGCTCTGCACGCGCCGAGATAGCGCTGCCGGACGATTGTCATTCACAAGAACGATTGCGCCCCGGCCCCGACGCAGAATCTTGAACATGGCGTCGTGCAGCCCTTCGCCCTCTCGCGCGAGTAAAACATCGCTGACGAAATCCGAACGGTGCAGGCACACCAGTACCGGTCCCGGCTCGGCGTCCTCCACGCGGGAGTCGACCTCGCCTTTGATCAGGACCACGTGCTCACCACCATCAACGGTGTCGCGGTAAACCATCATGCGCCATTCACCGAAGCTCGGGTGGTGGATCCACGACCACGCGACCTGCTTGACCAAGCGCTCATTGCGGAGCCGGTAGGCGATGAGATCTGCGATCGTGCCGAGCTTCATGTGATGCTGGCGGGCAAATTTCAGAAGATCCGGCAGACGCGCCATAGAGCCGTCTTCGTTCATCACCTCGCAGATCACACCCGAGGGGTTGAGGCCCGCAATGCGCGCAACATCAACGGCAGCCTCGGTATGGCCGGCTCTCACGAGGACGCCACCTTCACGGGCGATCAACGGAAAGATGTGACCAGGTGTGACGATATCTTCAGGCTTGCTCTCGGGATTGATCGCGACCGCAATTGTGCGCGCCCTATCGGCCGCCGAAATTCCGGTCGTCACTCCCTTCCGCGCCTCGATGGAGAGCGTAAAGGCCGTCTGGAGTCCGGTGTCTACGCTCTGGGCCATGGCGCTGAGCTTGAGGTGCGTGACCCGCTGCGGTGTCAACGCGAGACAGATGAGGCCCCGCGCATAGCGAGCCATGAAGTTTACGTTTTCGCGGGTCGCGAATTGAGCAGGTACGACTATGTCACCCTCATTCTCTCGACCTTCGTCGTCTACGAGAATGAAGCAGCGCCCTGCCCGCGCTTCCTCGATAATTTCCTCAGCCGAGCTGATTTCGTCTGCGATTGGGTGCTTGGCCATGAAGTTCATGACTTTCTTTCCTCACCTGACAGGGCCTTCTGCGTGCGCCCTTGTCATCTTGCACTCTGTCGTCCGTCAATCAGTCATCTGATATTGTGATCCCTGTTGCTGCGCACTATACGATCGTGAACTTACCCATTGGGTCGGCGCGCTCCAACTCACGCACAAGAGGAATGACGCGTTCGCCGAAGAACTTCGTTTCCTCGTGGAAGTGAAGGAAGCAGCAGAGAACGAGGTCCACGCCGATCTTGCGCAGGTTGACGATGCGCTCGGCGATCTGCTCGGGGGTTCCAATCAGATTTGTCCTGAAGCCGTCATTGTACTGGACCAAATCCCGGCTCGTGGAATTCACCCACATGCCGACCTTGTCCTTTGTGGACTGGCCGGCTTCCTTCACGGCTTCCTTGAACTGTTCTACGGCGGCAATATCCGCGCCGGCTATGATACGCTCGTACTCGGCCTGCGCTTCCGCCTCCGTCTCCCGCGCGATGACAAAGGCAGTGGCACCGAAACGGACCCGACGCCCTCGCTCGGCCGCGAGATTTGCAACGTTGTCGATTTGAAGCTGGTGCTGCTCGGGCGTGCCGCCGTTCATCAGGTACCAGTCACATACGGCAGCAGCCATGCGCTGCGCGGCTGTCGAATTCCCGCCTTGAAAAATTTCCGGCGTCGCGCGATCCGGCAGCGCGAGCGGCTTCGGCTTCACCGTGTAATCGCTGATCTGCCAATACTTGCCGTCGTAACTAAAGTTATCCTCCGTCCATACGCCGCGCAGGATGTCGACAAACTCCGTTGAGCGCACGTAGCGTTCGTCGTGCTCCCCCCACGGCACACCAAGCGCCTCGAATTCCTTGCGGAACCAGCCACTGTTGATCATGATCGACCATCTTCCGTCGAATATCTGATCTGCGGTGGCACCGTGCTTCGCTACGACGCCGGGATGAAATATGCCCGGAAGGATACCGCTAATGATGTTCATGCGCGTCGTATTCGCCAGCAGCGCGGCGGAGAAGATCAGCGAGTCGTGCTGGAATTCGGCGCCATAGTTGCCCATGAATCGGACTTGCGTGAGCGCGTATTCGAAGCCGGCAGCTTCGGCTATTCGCACCAGCTTGATATTATAATCGAGTCCCCAATCCGTCCTTTGCGGAACCTTACTCACGACGGAACCGCCACTGACATTGGAAATCCAGTGGGCGAACTTCATCGGCTGTTTGCGACCATGTTTAACCATGAGGGTGCAATTCCAGACCTCTGCTATGGGATGGGGGTCTCCCCCTAGTGATGCACACCTTCGACGACCGGCACGCGAACAGGCGTAAATGCAGCCACCACCTCATCAGCAACACGCTCAACGCGGCTGGCGAGGGATGGGCTCGACACGCGACCGTCCATTATTTCCTCGCTTTGGCCGAACAGCCCGGTGGTCATCGTATGCATCGAGAAAAAGCTCATGAGGGGGCGCAATTGATGCTCGATCACTAGCCCATGCAGCGCCGAGCCACCCGTTGCACACAGAACTGCCTTGCGATCACGCATAGCGTCCCGGTCGACAAGGTCGAAAAAATGCTTCAGGATGCCTGTGTAAGTTGCGCGGTAGACGGGTGTCCCTACGATAAGGAGATCGGCCCGCTCGGTGATACGTAGGAGCTCCTCTCCACGCACGGTGATGTCTGGCCGCGTGAGGCCGCTCATGAACTCGTGCCCCACATCCGCCAACGTGATCGAATAGGTGGTGAACTGCATTCTCGCGGCCACTGCGTCGGCGACCGCGTTGAGGAGGACGCCCGTGCGCGATGGCTTTGTCGGGCTGCCATTAATAACCACCAGAGTCCGCATTGAGCCGTTCCCTATTGACCCCTTGGCCACTTTTTTTATCGTCGATAGATTGTATCGATCGGTCCATCATGGCTCCAATTTATGATGGATGCAAGCGTCGATTTTGCACATTGAAACTTGCAGAACTGCTCTTTTGTTGAATTAACGCACGGGATAACTCTTATTTGGCTCCGCAAAAAAGATGACCCGAGAGACAGCTCTCGGGTCAAGTCTGGGAGTTAACTGCGCGTACGTTTGGCTCAGAAGTTTATGAAGGCGCCGAACACAACGGTCTGCATCGGCTTGGTGTCGACACCGGGCACGTGAACTTCGTGATCACGGTAGCGGAGCCAGACCGACATCGCAGCGGCATCGATTTCCTGGACGGCGCCCACACCCCAGAAGGTCGCGTAGGAGCCATCAATGACCCTCGACGTGTCGTCGGTAACGTCTGCTGGGGTGCCTCCGTCGTTCACGACATTCGCGCCATTGGTTCCGCGCAGATACTCGCCATACGGAATGGTGGCGCCGATCGACGTGAGATTGAGGCGAACACCGGTCTTGGCGTAGTAGGTATCCGTCGCCGGATTGTTCAGCGGATTGGCGGTCTGGTCGAGGTGTCCCCAACCGCCGATGGCGAACCAGCCTGACGGCATATGCTGTAGATAAAGTCCGGCCTGGGTGTACTCGAGCTTTCCGCCCAGCGGAGCGCCAAGAGACTCGTCGGTGGTTTCACCGTAGGTCACGATGCTGGCTACTTTGACGTCCCCGAGCATGCCGGCATAGCGGCCCGCGACAGCCCAAGCGTCGTCCTCACCCCAAGAAGCCGACATTGAGAAACCGCCGAATGCGGGAGAATCATAGCGCACGTTGTTACGAGGCAGTCCATCGCAGTCGCCGGGACCCCCACCCCAGCCGCGGCACGAGACGGCATTGCCCCAGGTGAGCGAGTCGCCCGCCGCGAAGTTACCGCGCACGTTGAAGCCGAACACATCGTATGCCACCCAGTACGCGGCCGCGAGGGTGCCCGAGCTGTCGAGCGAGACGATTGCGTTGTCGTCCGAGGGCGACTGCAATCCGACGCTGAGCTTGCCGAGCCGCTCGCTCTTCAGGAACCAATAGGAGTAGAGAACCTGCGTAGCGTTCGGAGTTCCCGCGAGGGCTGCGGGACCGTGAGGTGTATTCTGGTTCGTCGTGTACACGTCGCTAGTGACGGCTTCGATGTGCAGAACGAAGCCCGCAGATACGTCCGGCGTAATCTGCGCCTTACCGACGAAATTAAAGTTGCTCGCGAAGGCTGTGCCGAGGCCGGTGACATAGACGTTCGATTCGACGCCGTCGTCCCAGTACATTATCTGCTCGGCGACCCAGCCGGATACCGTCAGCGATACCTTGCGATTACCCTTCCGCGCGGCAGTCTCTTCGAGTTCAGCCACACGCTCTTCGAGATCAGCACAGCAGCTGCCATTGAAATCGGCCGCAGCGGCTGGAAGCACAAACGCACACGACATCGCGCTGGCTAGCAACGCTATTCGGCCCTTACCCATTCGAATCATAGTGTTCCCCATCGAGTCGGTTTTGCTTGCGGGAAGCTATACTGACCATTCGGTACACGCATAGTGCGAAACTGCACCGCCGCTACACATTTTTTCCACTGGTTATGAACAGGCCCGCATTCTTGCTGCGTAGCTGCCTGTGGTGGTTAGGGCGAAGCGCCCGGCGCGTTGCCTGACCCGCACCGGGCGCCCGCAGCGTGGCTTGAGCAGGAGGTAGGCACTCAAGCTACGTCATCCCACTCCCCGGGTGTCTTTTGGCCCGCCCACAGATAGGGCTCTTGGAGACCGATTCCGAACACCAACGGGATCACGAGCGACCAGTTCACGCCCATGTACGCATACGTCAGAAGCTCCTCCATGCTGCCGAAGACGGGACCGACAAGCTTGAAGAGCAGACTGGCCACGACCACGTCCAGCACCAGGTAGAAGGCGCACGCGAGCAGCCCACCCCAAGGCATCCGGATCATCGAGAACGGCCAATTATGCGTAATGATCGGCATCGCATAGTTGATTGACGTCGCCGTGAAGAAGCACAGCAGCCAGAAGCTATCGTCGGTGAAGTGCCCCATCGACCAGAACGACGAGATGGGGGACTTGTCGAACTCCCAAAGTCCAACCGCGGCGGAGATCTGGAAGCACAGTGCGGCCATAGCGAAGAGCGTCGCCATCATGACCACCGCACGGCCCGGCTGCTGCAGACCGCGCGTCAGATAGGAGAGCGTACCGGTGCCCAGACCGACGAGCAGGAACGGGAACCACCACGCCGGCACCCACTTCACGGCCGAGTGCGTGATGAGGTACGTGAGACCAGTGAACAAGATCAGGTAGATGAAAAACTGCCGCCTAGGAGGCAGCTTTGCCGCTAGGAAGCCGCCGCCGGCGAAACAGAAGAAGGCGAGCAGGAACCAGGTCGTACCCACCAGCGGAAAGATGCCGTCCGCGCCTGGGCCGATGAGGAAGATGAGCTTCGCGCTCCACCATCCCAAGATCCACGACGCCGCAACGACGAGGATGCCGCGCGTTGTGGTGTTTTGAATTCCATTGAACGGCCAGAATCCGCACACAACGAAGAAGCAGGCCCACCAGGCCGAAAAGATCTGCCAGCTCACGTTGTCGAGCCAGAAGGATTTGGCGATCTCTTCACCCTGCCAGGGCCCGATGGGATTGCTGATCACCCAAAGATTGACGAGGTAGCAGGAGACGATTGAGAGGCCGTAGATCCAGAGAAAACCCTTTACGGCCTCGCTGACTCTAAGCGGCGATACTGAAGGCGCTATTATTGTCGTTGTTGTCATTTCCCCCCCCTTCCGGGTTTTGCTGTTTTAAATTTTCGAACCCCGCATTTCTTGAACGCTTGCGCGCTAGAACGTTAATGTACCGAAAGGTCACTTCCTGGTGTATCGAGCGGTACAGCAAGCTCAAAAGGAAAGCAAGCGCTCTCAATCTCTGCCGATAAAAAATACAAAATTGCTGCGTTGCGGTGCGTTCGGCAGCACACGAAAGGGCGCCGTTCGGCCTTGGCTGACGTCCATCCCGAACCTAGAAAAACGACGTCATTTCCTGCCGTTACAGAAGCAATGTTCGCCATTTGAGTCGGTTGGAAACAGCAAGGCGATTCCCGTCCTCAAGGGCCTGCCTCCGGGCCGCAACGGTGATGCGCTGCGGAATTTGCCCGAACCCTCACTGCAAGCCATGCTGGGAATGTCGAATCTGCCAGCGTGCTAGATGGAAACAATGAAGATGCCGCATCCGCCGCTATTCGAAGGATCGTTTGCATTTTTCCTGTGCGGCCCAGCCGGGGCGCCCGGTAACGGTAACCATCTTCAAACTGGTCCACAGGGCGCTGTGTGCAGCGCACAAAATGAATTGGTAGCTGAGCGCAACATCGTTGGAGCGCGGCGAGGAGCGTCGCTTGCTCAATGGGCCCGCGGACGAAATCCTATGCAGAGGCGCGGGCACGGGAAGGTCCGCATAACAACCCTATAGCTTTGCGCTACTTGGCTCTCGGCGCACGCACCTGCGCCGCAATGATCGTCGGTTATCGCGGAGACTGGAAGCTCGCCTCGAGCTTGAAAATGAGGATTGAACACAATCATGGCACGGCGAGAAGGACGCCTCGATGGGCATCACTCGCCGTGGGAACGCACACTATGTGCGATCGTACAAACCGTCGCCACCGAGGATTGACAATGCTGCCATAACCGATCGCCTCCGGTTTCACGGTCTCTCGGAAAAGGCCATGCGCCGTCGCGCAGCACGGGGCACAACCGTAACGGTCGTTCCGCTAGCGCGATTTATCTGGGGCAGGTCGGAGGTGTCGCCACTGAGGCTCGGTAGTACCGGGGCGGGATTCTGGCGGAGCCGGAGGGATTCGAACCCTCGATACGCCTTTAAAAGCGTATAACGGTTTAGCAAACCGCCGCCTTCAGCCACTCGGCCACAGCTCCACAGGAGACGCCCTAATAGAGGCGAGGTGACAGGATTGCAAGCCGTGCTTGCGCCCCGCCCCCGCTATCCTTGATCTACGCCCGCTTCACCTCACCCCCGGGCGGATACGTCTTGACGCACTTTGCTTCGGGGCCCATCGTTCCGATGCCGCAATCACGGGACCGGCCAAGAAGATAAGCTCGAAAAAGGGGTGAACTCATGCGGGTGCGGTCGCTTGCCGTTCTCGTGCCGGGTGCACTTTTCACCCTGGCC
>Ga0182748_1001877_pt1 | contig 19733 bp, 19 predicted proteins | sample eDN3rd37CKraftOP_FD_128877 | JGI IMG/M metagenome (GOLD analysis project Ga0182748, IMG submission 128877) | Enriched Organic Plus compost microbial communities from Emeryville, California, USA - eDNA 3rd pass 37_C Kraft OP (version 2) (version 2) ...
GATGAAATACGGCTGATTCGATGCGCCGTCGCGCCGCCATTCATAGAAGCCGTTCGCCGGAATGAGGCAGCGCCGGCGCTTCATCGCATTCTTGAAAGCCGGCCGCTCGTTCACGGTTTCGCCGCGCGCGTTGAACAGGAGCGAGATCGTTTTCGGATCCTTGACGAAACCGGGGATCAGGCCCCAGCGCATCAGCGCGAATTGCCGTTCGCCATCCCACAGCCGCACCACCGGAATGGGCTGGCTCGGCGCCACATTGTAGCGGGCCGGGAAATCCGGCATCTCCTGATACTTGAAGATCCGCCGCATCGCTTCCGGCGCGGTGGTGATGGCATAGCGTCCGCACATGGCCGCAACATAATGCGCGCGGGCCGCGGGGGAAGCCGCCGCGGCCAGGGCTGACGACAAATAAGGCTGGGGACAAAAGATGGACGATCGCGCCTACCCGACCCGGCCCTTCCTTGCGGTCAGCGCGGCCGTCATCCGGGATAGCAAGGTACTGATCGTCCGGCGCGGCGGGACTTTCGGGCGCGGCGTCTACACTCTCCCGGGCGGCGTGGTGGAGGCGGGCGAAACGCTGACGCAGGCCGTGATCCGGGAGGTCCGCGAGGAAACCGGCATCGCCATCGAGCCGGTGGCGCTCGCCGGTTATCGCGAGATGATCCAGCGGGACGAGGCCGGCAAGATCTCCCGGCATTTCGTGATCGTCTGCTTTGCCGCGCGCTGGATCGGCGGCGAACCAGTCCCGGAGCCCTCGGAAATCGACGAAGTCGCATGGCGGCGGCCGGAGGAACTGGACGGCCTGAAAACCACTGCCGGCCTTCGGGAGATCATCGCCGACGCAATGCAGAAACTCTGAAAGGGGCAGCAAGCCCCGTTGCCCGCACCCAAAAGGCGCCGAAATGCTGCCTTGCGCTCGCCGTGGGGTGAGCGCATATCGGCACCGCCATGATCCGCCGCCTCGTTCTCTCCGCCGTCTTGTGCCTGTCGCTGGCCGCTCCCGCGCGCGCGGTCGACAGCGGCGCGCTGTTCGAGGCTGAGCTCGAGCGGCTGTCCGAAATCCTCGGCGCCCTGCATTATCTGCGAGGCTTGTGCGGAGCAAATGACGGCCAGAAGTGGCGCAACGAGATGCGCGCCCTGCTCGACGCCGAGGCCCAGGCCCCCGAACGCCGCACCAAGCTGATGGCGAGTTTCAACCGGGGGTATAACGGATTCCAACAGACCTACCGTACCTGCACGGCGGCCGCCGACCTCGCGGTCCGGCGCTATCTCGACGAAGGCACCAAAATCTCCCGCGAAATCACCGCCCGCTTCACGAACTGACCGGCGGAGCCCTTCCTGGACATCGTCGCTGGAGGGCGCTGTGCATTCTCCGTCGAAATTAACCTTTCCTAAAGACGAGCGTTTCCACCGCCCGGCCGCGTGTTAACGTGCATGCACTTGGGGTGGGCGCCGGTGGCGCGCAGGAATCCGGTGGCAATGACGACATTGACGCGCATGTATTCGGCTCGTGAGCCGATCCCTGATCACGAGCAGAAAAGGGTCGCGCTCGGCTATGTGCACGAAGCCTGGGCGGAGGCACGGCTCGACGGCGTGGATGGCGATTGCATGGCGCAGGCCTGCCTGTTCGCGGCGCTGATCGAGTTCGTATCGACCTACGGCGAGGAAGCGGCCTCCACCTTTGCTGAAGGCCTCCCTGCCCGCATCCGCAACGGCGAGTTTTCTGTCGACCGGTCGCGGCAATAATTCAGACGCGCGGAATATTCGCGTCCGCCACGACCTTGGTCCATTTCGCGACGTCTTCGGCGACGCGATTACGGAATCCCTCCGGCGTCGTCGGCACCACATCGCTGCCAAGCTTTCGCAGCCGCTCGATCACCTCCTGCTCGGCAAGGATCGCCTTGATCTCCTGATTGACCTTGTTGACGAAGGCCGTCGGCAATCCTGCGGGGCCCGCAACACCGAGCCATGACGTCACCGAATAGCCGGGCACGCCGCCATCGGCGATCGTCGGCACCTTCGGCAGGAGGAAGAATTCCTTCGATCCGGTGACGGCGATCGGACGCAGCCGCCCGTCTGCAATGAACGGCATCAGAGCCGCCGGCGTATCGACCTGGAAATCCACGCGCTTGGCGAGAAGATCGGTGATGGCCTGCGGCGAGCCGCGATAAGGCACGTGCTGAATCTTCGCCTTCGCCATCGCGGCGAACAGTTCGAAGGCGAGATGCATACCAGTGCCGTTGCCGGCGGTGGCGCAAGTCAGCTTGCCGGGATCGGCCTGCGCCGACTTGATGACATCTTGCACGCTTTTCGCCGGATGATCCGGATAGGTCACGAGGATGAAGGGAAAGTCGGTCAGCATACTGATGAAGGAGAAGCTGTCGACCGCGTTATACGGCAACTGCTTGTAGATCGCGGCGGAGACTGCGTGGCCGCCCGGCAGGACCGTGAGCGTGGTCCCGTCCGGTGCCGAACGCGCGACGGCAGCCGCTGAAGTGGTGCCCCCTGCTCCAGGCCGCGGCTCGACCACGATCTGCCGCCCGAGACGCCGGCTGAGATGCTCGGAGATCAGCCGCGCCACGATGTCCACATTCGCGCCGGGCGTGAAGCCATGCATCATCGTGATGGTGCTGCCGCCCGATTGTGCCAGAGCGGGCATGGCGGCGAAGGCAGACAGACCAGCCAATGCGGCGCGGCGGGTGATCTCACTCGTCATTCTCGCTCGTCTCCAATTCATGGAACCCGGCCTAGTTTGGCGCGCTCTCGACGCGATATCCAGCCTCCCTGAGTATGCGTTCGCCAGACACTGCAAGCTCCGCGAGCCGGCGTTCAAGCACGTCGGTCGGGAATGTCAGCTTGCCGTCCTTCTTGCGGACCACGCCGTCGATGAGGACGGTATCCACATTTCCGGCGCCGGCAATTTCCACGATCGAGTAGATCGGATCGTAGACCGGGGCCATGTTGATGTCCTTGGCGCGCAGCATCACGATATCGGCCTTCTTGCCGGGGGTAAGCGTGCCGATCCTGTCTTCCATCAGGAAGGCGCGCGCCCCGCCGATGGTCGCCCATTCGAGTGCCTCGCGCGAGCGCACCGGCATTGTCTTGAAGGGCGAATTGCCGCGCAGTGCGTTGTTGCGGATCTCCTTGCCGCGCGCGAACAGAAGCGCCGCCTGCATCTCGCGGAACATCTGGCCCGAGCAGAACGGCTCGACGTCGATGCCGAGCGAGGGCAAGCCACCCGCCTCGCGGAACGCGGCGACCTGCGTGTCGCCGATGTGATGGTGCAGTTCGACCAGCACAGTCGATGTCAGCGACGCGCCGCTATCGACGATCACCGTCAGGTCGGCATGGGTGTAGCTCGTGCCATGAACGAGATTGTGGTCCGGCCCGAGCAGCCCCTCCTTCGCCATGCGCGCATAGCCATCCGGCACGACGCAATGCTCGCGCGGCCGCGTGTGCGAGGACGAGACGAGGCCGAATTCGCGCGCCATGCGGATGTCGTGCTCGACCACCTCCCATGCGCCCCAGTCCGGTCCGAGGATCGCCATGGCGAGGGTGACGCGGCCGTCGTCGCTCGCAAGCCGCCCCTTGCGCAGCGCCTCGATCCGCTCGCGCGGATGCGGGATATGGGTGAAGGGCACCGCGCCCTCCTTGGTCGGCGGCTTTGCGGTGCCATGCGCGAACACCGCCCGGATGCCGCTATCGACGAGGCCATCGACGGCGCGCTCCGCCATTTCGAGGCTGGTTATGTTGTGGCACCAATCGACCAGCGTCGTGACGCCGGCGTCGATCTGCGCCAGCGCGCCGATCAGGTTGCCGAGATAATTGTCCTCGGCGGTGTAGCGTGTGGCGAGATTGAGATGCATGTGGCGCAGGTAATCCGGCGTCATCCATTCGGCGCCGATGCCGCGCAAGGCCGTTTCCCAGGTATGCATGTGCGCATTGACGAGACCCGGCATCACGATCTTGTCGGTCGCGTCGATGACTTCGTCGGCGGCGGCATTGAGATTGCGGCCGACCGCTTCGATGCGATTGCCCGAGAAGAGGATTTCGCCGCCCTTGAAATCGCCGATCTTCGGATCGAGCGTCACCAGCCAGCCGCATTTGATCAGAACGCGCTTCATCACTTCCTTCCCAGTTCGAAAATCGTCAGGCCGCCAGCGTTTCGAGAAAGCGCACGCGCTCACCCTGCGACGGCGTCACCAACTGGCCTTCCCACATCACGCGATGGCCGCGCACCACCGTACCGACCGGCCATCCGGTGACTGCGACGCCGTGATAGGGCGTCCAGCCGGCCTTCGACGCCACCCATTCGTTTTTGATGATCTCGCGCCGCTTCAGGTCAACCACCGTCAGATCGGCGTCGTAGCCGACCGCGATGCGGCCCTTGCAGGCAATGTTGAACAGCCGCGCCGGTCCCGCGCTCGTCAGATCGACGAAGCGCAAGAGCGACAACCGCCCGGCATTGACGTGGTCGAGCATCAGCGGAACGAGCGTCTGCACGCCGGTCATGCCGGAGGGCGTCGCCGGATAGGATTTCGACTTTTCCTCGACCGTGTGCGGCGCGTGATCCGAGCCGAGCACGTCCACGACACCTCGTGCGAGCCCGTCCCACAGGCTGGCCTTGTGCGCGGCGTCGCGCACCGGCGGATTCATCTGCGCACGCGTGCCGAGCCGCTGATAGCAGTCCGGCGCCTCCAGCGTGAGATGATGCGGCGTCACTTCGACCGACGCGACATCCTTGTGGTGCTGCAGGAAGTCCATCTCCTGCGCGGTCGAAATATGCAGCACATGGACGCGCGCACCGGTCTCCCGCGCGACGCGCACCAGCCGTTCGGTCGCGATCATCGCGGCTTCGGCGTCGCGCCAGACCGGATGCGACGAAGCATCGCCCTCCACGCGCAGCGACTTGCGCTCGTTCAGTCGCGCTTCGTCCTCGGCGTGAAACGAGGCCCGACGGCGGATGACCTTGAGGATATTGCGAAGGCCCTCCTCGTTCTCGACCAGCAGCGAGCCGGTGGAGGATCCCATGAACACCTTCACCCCGGCGCAGCCGGGAAGGCGCTCCCACTCGGGCAGATGCTTGTAATTGTCGTAGGTGCCACCAATGAAGAAGGCATAGTCGCAATGCATCCGGTGGTGTCCGCGCTTGACCTTGTCGGCCAATGCTTCCGGCGTGATGGTCAGCGGGTCGGTATTCGGCATCTCGAAAACGGCGGTGACGCCGCCCATCACGGCGCTCCGGGAGCCGGATTCCAGGTCCTCCTTGTGGGTGCCGCCAGGCTCGCGGAAATGCACCTGGGTGTCGATGACGCCGGGCAGGACATGCAGCCCGCGGCAGTCCACGATCTCTCCGGCGGAGTTCCCGGACAGATTGCCGATCCCGGCGATGCGGCCATTGCGCACGCCGACGTCACGGACGGCTTCGCCGTCCTGATTGACCACGATGCCGCCGCTGAAAATAGTGTCGTAGGTCTGTGTCATCGGATGTCCGGGGTGACTACATTTCCGCCTGCGTCCGGCCCTCTCGGTGAAGGCAGACGGCAGGCGCTCGACAGCGCCTTACGTTTCACCACGAATTCTGGCAAGACGGAAACGGTCGATTGCGCACCCGGGAACGATAGAAAAGAATGAAGGCGGCCCTGCTCACCGATCGCGGCGTCCTGCGCATCGCAGGCGAACCCGCGCGCCATTTTCTCAACAATCTGGTTACGGCCAATATCGAGACCCTGACGCCCGGGCATGCCCGCTATGCGGCGCTGCTGACGCCACAGGGCAAGCTGCTGGCGGACTTTTTCGTGGTTGAAGCCCCGGAAGCCGACGGCGGCGGCTTCTTCATCGACGCGCCCAAGGCTCTCGTTCCGGACCTGGCGCAGAAGCTCAAATTCTACAAGCTGCGCGCCAAGGTGGACATCGATCCGCTCGATGCGATGGCGGTGCTCGCTGTCTGGGATGGTGAAGGCACGACGGAATACGGTCTGGATTTTCGCGATCCGCGGCTTCCCGCGCTCGGCCAGCGCGTGCTCGTGCCGGGCGATGTCGCGCAGGAGGCTGCGAAGGATTTCGGGGCGGAGCTTGTGGACATCGCGGAGTACGAGGCCCATCGCATTGCACTCGGCGTGCCGCGCGGCGGTGTCGACTTCATCTATGGCGAGGTGTTTCCGCATGACGCCGACCTCGACAAGCTGGGCGGCGTGGACTTCAGGAAAGGCTGCTTCATCGGCCAGGAGGTGGTGTCGCGGGTCGAACATCGTGGGACGGCGCGCAATCGCATCGTGCCGGTGGAGTTCGAGGCTCATGCCGCCGAGGATGGCACAGTGGTCATGGCTGGCGACAAGATTGTCGGCACGATGGGATCGTCGGCCGGGCGCCTCGGGCTTGCGATGCTCAGGGTCGACCGCGTCGCCGACGCGATCGCCGCAGGCGTGCCGTTGCTGGCCGGCGGCATCCCGATGACATTGCGTAAAGGCGCCGTGGCCGATTTGCTTAAAGGTGCAGACGCCAAATGAACGCGATCACGCATGCGGACGGGCTCACGCGTTGTCCCTGGCCGAAAGACGACCCGCTCTATGTCAGCTATCATGACAACGAATGGGGCGTGCCGGAATATGACGACCGCGCGCTGTTCGAAAAGCTGATCCTCGACGGCTTCCAGGCCGGGTTGTCGTGGATCACGATCCTGCGCAAGCGCGACAATTTCCGCAAAGCCTTCGACGATTTCAATCCGGAAAAGATCGCGCGCTACACACCGCGCAAGGTGGAGAAGCTGATGCAGGACGCCGGCATCGTGCGCAACCGGCTGAAGATCGAAGGCACGGTGCTGTCGGCGCGGGCGTATCTCGACATTATGGAAAAGGGGGACGGGTTCTCGAACCTGCTCTGGGGGCACCTGAACGGGCGGCCGAAGGTGAACCAGTTCAAGACCCTGAAATCGGTCCCGGCGGAAACACCGCTGTCGCGAGCGATCTCGAAGGATCTTGCGTCCCGCGGGTTCAAGTTTGTCGGCCCGACCATCGTTTATGCCTTCATGCAGGCTGTCGGGATGGTCAACGATCATCTCGTGTCCTGTCACCGCCACGAGGCCTGCGCGAAGCTCGGCAAACGCCCACAATGACCAAAGCTAAACCCCGCGCGTGGCAGCGCATGCTGTCGGGCCGCAGGCTGGACCTCCTGGACCCCTCCCCGCTCGACATTGAAATCGAGGACATCGCGCATGGGATCGCACGGGTGCCGCGCTGGAACGGCCAGACCAAGGGTGCCCATATCTTCTCGGTCGCCCAGCATACGCTTCTGGTCGATACCCTCGCGCGTCAGCAGGGCCCGCTCGACGACAAGCTTCGACTGGCGATCATGCTGCACGACGCACCGGAATATGTTGTCGGCGACATGATCACGCCCTTCAAGGCGGTGATCGGGGATTCCTACAAGGCGGTGGAGGCGCGGCTCCTTTCCGCGATCCATCTGCGGTTCGGCCTGCCCGCGCATCTTCCGGCGTCGCAGGCAAGGATGATCAAGCAGGCCGACCGCGCCGCAGCCTATCTCGAAGCGACACGGCTTGCCGGTTTTGCCGAAGCCGAGGCGCGTAAATTCTTCGGCGTGCCGCCGAAACTCTCGCCCGCGCTGGAGCGCGATTACCTGACGCCGTGGCCGGCCGATACCGCGGAAGCCCGTTATCTGGAGCGGTTCGCGAAATTATGGGGGTGACCGGTTCCGGTCCTCTGGCGGCGGTCTGGAGCGCGCCTTGGCGCAACCCTCCCGGACGCATAAGTTCAGGGCACTGAATCGATTGCCGCATGACCGAAAGCAAATGATCCACGTCTGCTCCCTCGCCCGCCTGCATCCAACAGTCACCGAGACCGGTGCAAAACACGTCGTGACCCTGATGAAGGACGTCGCGATGGTGAAGCGGCCGCCTTCGGTCGAGGAGATGAACCACCTCCTCCTCGACATGGACGATATCGTCACCGTGATGGATGGCTATGTGCATCCGACCGAAAGCCACGTGGAAAAGCTGATCGATTTCGTCACCCATTGGGATCGCACCACGCCGCTTGTCGTGCACTGCTATGCCGGAATCAGCCGCTCGACGGCGGGCGCGTTCATCACCGCCTGCGCACTCAATCCCCGCCGCAACGAAGAAGAGATCGCGCGCGCCATTCGCTCGTTTTCTCCAACGGCACAGCCGAATATCCGTCTGGTCTCGCTCGCCGATGAGATTCTCGGCCGGAACGGACGCATGATTCAGGCGATCCGCGCGATGGGACCGGGCATCGCCGCCTATGAAGGTCATCCGTTCCGACTCGACATCGAGTGAGGAGGCAGTGACCCGCCTCACACCGATCGAGATCGGACTGACCACCGCGATTGTCGCGGTCACCAACGAGGAACCGCAGGTTCTGGTCGCCGGGGAGACCGGCAAGAAGAACCAGCCGGCGGGCCTGCCGTCCGGCGCGTTCGATCCGGTGTCGCATCGCACTTTCGAAATCGGATTGCGGGAATGGGTGGCAGCCCAGACCGCGCTGAATGTCGGCTATGTCGAACAGCTCTATACCTTCGGCGATCGCGGCCGCCACGCGCGTGTCGGCGATACGGATCCCCATGTCGTCTCAGTCGGCTATCTCGCGCTGACGCGAGTCCCCGAGAATGTGCAGGGCCTGCGCGATGCCGGCGCGAGCTTCCAGCCCTGGTATCGCTTCTTCCCGTGGGAAGACTGGCGCAACGGCCGTCCCTCGATCATCGATGAATCGATATTGCCACCGCTGACGGCATGGGCGCGTGGCGCGGCCGGCCGCAGTGAACGGCTGCGGCTCTGTTTCGGTGGTGGCGGCGCCTCCTGGGACGAGGAGAAGGTGCTTGAGCGCTACGAGCTTCTCTACGAGGCCGGGCTGATCGAGGAAGCGTTGCGCGACGGGCGGGTGACGCAGGTCCGCGGACATCTCGGCGAGTCCATGCGGTTCGATCATCGCCGCATCCTCGCGACCGCCATCGCAAGGTTGCGGGGCAAGCTCAAATACCGCCCCGTTGTTTTCGAATTGATGCCGGCGGAATTTACGCTGACGGAATTGCAGCGCACCGTCGAGGCCATATCCGGCCGCCATTTGCACAAGCAAAATTTCCGGCGGCTGGTGGAGAGCAGCGAACTGGTCGAGCCGACCGGCGAGATGACGAGCGCGACGGGCGGTCGGCCGGCCGCGTTGTTTCGTTTCCGTCGCGAGGTGATGCAGGAACGTCACGCCCCGGGGCTGCGCCTCGGCGTCCGGCGGTAACGCAGGACGTTCAAAACGTCCATTCAGCCGTTTCCCCAGCCCGTTGCCGGCGATAAAGTTCCCTGCTCGGGCTGGGGCGGTTCTCATGGAATTTTTCGGCTTCGTCACGGTCGCGCTGTTCCTCATCTTCGTGATGCGCGTCCGCAGCCGACTGAGCGCGCTGGAAGCCAGCGTCAACCGGCTGAACGATCTCATACTGAACGCGGCTCCGGAGCCGGCTGGGCGGCCTGTTAGCGCGCCACCGCCGCAAGAACCTTTCGAACCAGCGGCTCCTGTCGCGAGCATCCGTCCGTCGCCCGACGACATCGCGGCTCCTGAAGCCGGACAAATGTCAGAGGAGCCGGTCGACGAGACCGCGTCGTCCGAAGCGCCTCCTGAAGCGTCCGCGGCAACACCGGGATACGGCGATTTCGAACGCCGCTTCGGCACGCAATGGGTGGTCTGGATCGGCGGGCTTGCGCTCGCGCTCGGCGGAATTTTCCTCGTGCGCTACACGATCGAGGCCGGCCTGATCGGCCCGCGCCTGCGCATCATGCTCGGCGGACTGCTCGCCGCGGCGCTGGTCGGACTTGGCGAATATGCGCGGCGGCGCGAGACCCTCGCCGGCTTTGCGCGTTTCAATACCGCGCATATTCCGAGTGTGCTGACAGCGGCGGGCACTACGATCGCCTATGCCGTGATCTATGCAGCCTTCGCGCTTTACGACTTTCTGTCGCCCGCCACGGCATTCGTGCTGCTCGGCGCGGTGGCGCTGGCGACGCTCGCCGCCGCCCTCCTTCATGGACCTGCGCTTGCGGGACTTGGCCTGATCGGCGCCTTCGTCACGCCGGCGCTCATAGGATCGGCGCAGCCGAATTATCTGGCCTTGTATCTTTACCTCGCGGTCGTCACCGCTGCTGCCTTCCTCCTCGCACGCGCAAGGCTCTGGCGCTGGCTGGCCATTGCCACCGCGGTCTTCTCCTTCGTGTGGCTTGTCCTGCCCCTGGGCGCAGGCGGCGCGCTCTATCCGCAAATCTTACATGTGTTGGTCGGCTTTGCGCTCGCCGCGGCGCTGATCGCGAGCGGGGTGTTGTTCGGGCCCGACGCACAGGTCGGGCGGCTCGATCTCGTTTCGAGCGGCGTGCTTGCCTCTTACGTGCTCGGCGCCCTGCTTCTGGTTCTCTTCAACCGTCACGGCGGACCGGCGCTTGTCACGCTCTTCGTGCTATGCGCTGCGACGATTACCGCTGCCTGGCGAAGCGAATCCGTCACGCCGGCACTTTTTGCGGCCGCTATCGCCGGTATTCTCGTCGTCGCACATTGGTCGGTGTCGGATTATTTCGTCACCGTCGCCTCGCCCGGCGGGCCTTATTCCGCCGTTCCTCCGGTCGCCAAGCTGGAGGGATTGCGCGCGCATGTCGTGCTCGGCACGGGGCTGACGCTGATGTTCGGCGCCGCGGGCTATCTCGCGCAGGGCCGGCTGCGGCATCCCTATGCGGCGATGATCTGGGCGGGCATGGCCGTGCTGACCCCGCTCGCGATGCTGATCGCGCTTTATTACGGCATCACCGGCTTTGTGCGATCGATCCCGTTTGCGGGTGTTGCCCTGCTGCTGGCAGCTCTCTTCGCCGTCGCTACCGAATGGCTGACCCGGCGCAAAATCGCCGCGGGGGGCGCAGCCGCGAGCGCGATCTTCGCAGCGGGCGCGGTCGCCGCGCTCGCCCTGACATTGACCTTCACCCTGGAACGCGGCTGGCTCACGGTCGCATTCGCTCTGATGGTGCCGGGGCTTGCTTATGTTGCCGACAAGCGTCCGCTGCCGCTGCTGCGCCTCCTCTGTGTGATCCTCGTCGCCCTCGTGATGGCGCGTATCGTGTGGGAGCCACGCATTGTCGGGGACTATGTCGGGCGCGCGCCGATCCTGAACTGGCTGTTGTGGGGCTACGGCGTGCCGGCGCTGGCCTTCTGGCTCGGCGCGAGGATATTGCGGCGTCGCGCCGACGACTTCGCCTCGCGTACCGTCGAATCGGCCGCCATCACCTTCACGGCGCTGACCTTCATGCTGCAGATCCGTCATTTCATGAACGACGGCGACATCTATCGTCCGTCCGCCAGCCTCGCGGAACTGGGTCTGCAGGTCTCAACCGCTCTCGCGATGACCATCGGCTTCGAGCGCGTGCGGCTGCGGACCCACAGCATCGTGCACGAAGTTGCGGCACTGATCATCGGCATCCTCGCGCTGTTTGGAGCGCTCATCAGCACGGGGATCCAGTTCAATCCCGTCTTTACCAATGAGCCGGTCGGCGGGCCATTCTTCAACGTGCTGCTGCTCGGCTACGCCATCCCTGCAATCCTGATGGCGATCCTTGCGCGAATGATCCGCGATACACGTCCGGCTTTTGCCTATGTGATTGCTGCGGTGGCCGCGATCATCCTCGCACTGGTCTATCTGACGCTGGAGGTGCGCCGGATCTTCCACGGTCCGGTGATCGGCGGTTTCGCCACCAGCGATGCCGAACAATATACGTATTCGGCAGTCTGGCTTGTTTTCGGCGTCGCCCTCCTGCTGGCGGGGATCGCGCTCAAATCCCAGCCGGCCCGCTTTGCGTCGGCGGCTGTCGTCCTCCTGACCGTCGGCAAGGTGTTCCTGTACGATCTTGCCGGTGTCCAGGGCGTCTTCCGTGCGCTGTCGCTGATCTGCCTCGGGCTGACGCTGATGGGTATCGGCTGGCTTTATCAGCGGCTATTGTTTCCGCCGCGATCGCGCAGCGAGACGACGGCCGGGCCGGTATCGGCCTGACAATCCGGATTTCCAATGAGTGACATCACCTACGGCGTCGTACCGATCGAGACGCTGCTCCAGCACGATGGGCTCACGTTCCTCCGCGGTCTTCTCGAAGGCCGCTTCCCCGCGCCGCCGATCGCGCAGACACTCGGCTTCACATTGAATGAGGTCGAATACGGCCGCGCGCTGTTTTCGGGTACGCCGCAATTGCGTCACTACAACCCGATCGGGTCGGTGCATGGCGGCTTTGCGATGACATTGCTGGACTCCGCGCTCGGCTGCGCGGTCCACACGACGCTCGGAAAGGGCGAGACCTACACCACGCTCGAGATCAAGGTGAATCTGGTGCGCCCGCTGACCGAGCGGACCGGCGAAGTGCGGGCCGAAGGCCGGATCATTCATCGCGGCCGGACCGTCGGCACGGCCGAGGGCGAGATCAAGGATTCAGCGGGCAAGCTCTACGCGCATGCCACCACGACCTGCATGATCTTCCCGGCGCGATGAGCCGAGCGATTTCGGGTGAGGTGGAATCGCATCGCCGTTTGTTGTCATGCCCCGCGAAAGCGGGGCATCCAGTAAATTCTTGAAGCGTTGTGTTTACTGGATCGCCCGCTTTCGCGGGCGATGACAGCGAGAGCAGCTGTTTTTGTGAAAAACTGAATGCGCTTCAGTCCTTGGTCGAGCGCAATTCCAGCTTCTCGTCTGCCGCCGCAGACACATCGGCGGCTTTGGCTTCGACCGGAGCGGCCGGGGCTAATGTCGATTCTGCCAGCTTCGGTTCCGGCGCTTTGGTTTCGACCGCGACCTTGGCCTCGACCGCCGCGTTGCCATCGACGGGCTTTACGGCCGCAACCGGTTCATCGGCCTCATCATCCTCGACCGCAGGGAGGTCGCGGCTGTCGATCGGTTTGGGGAAGGCCCGCGCCGAACCGGTGTGCAACTCCATCGGTGCACCCCCGCGATTGCGCGGCTCAACGGAGGCGACCACCGGGCGATCGCGATCGCGGCGCACGAAATCGCAATAGGCAAAGCCCATCCCGGAGACCGACCCTCGGAAGCTGTTATGGGATGTCCTTACGATGTTGAAGCAGGGCTCGAACGGCACGCCCTTCACTGACGCACAAACGCGATCACCGACCACCCGTATCGTGTTCTGTGGCAGCATTGCGTATCGGGTTGCGCCATTGCCGCGGAACTGGATGGTGCCGGCGACCGATCCGTTATCCATGATCCGGCCGGCGCCTTTGGTTCCCTCAAAACACTGATAGCTGAACAGCTTCCCGACAACGAAAGCGCGGGCTTCGCGCGCGTTCATCTGCTGCGCATGCGCAGGCAAGCTGGTCAGGACCGCAACTGCGATCAAGGCTCCGGTACGCAACATGCGGGACCCCCGTTGAGAGACGCAGGCTTCTTAACCCGCTTCTTACCATAACAGACGGTAAATGTGCCCGAACTTCGTAGCTAAATCCTGAATGGTTTACCCGATATTGACCACGATCCGGCCCCGCACGCCGCCGCCGATGATCTGCGGCGCCGTGTCGATGACCGCGTCCAGTCCAATGTCCTGAGTCATTGCGGCCAGTTTCTGGCGGTCGAGGTCGGTTTCCAGGTGGCGCCAGGCCGCGAGGCGCTTCGCTTTGGGACACATCACCGAATCGATGCCCAAAAGCGACACTCCGCGCAAAATAAACGGGGCGACACTGGTTGGCAGATCCATGCCGCCTGCCAGGCCGCAGGCGGCAACCGCGCCGCCATAGCGGGTCATCGACAGGATGTTGGCCAGCGTCGTCGACCCGACAGAATCAATCCCGCCTGCGAAGCGCTCCTTGGCGAGGGGCTTGGCCGGCCCTGCGAACTCCTTGCGCTCGATGATCTCCGATGCACCGAGGCCCTTCAGATAATCCGCTTCCTGCGGGCGCCCGGTCGAGGCGGCCACCTGGTATCCGAGCTTCGAGAGGATGGCGATGGCCACCGACCCGACGCCTCCGGCCGCGCCGGTCACGACCACCGGGCCCTTGTCCGGCATGACGCCAGCCTGCTCCAGCGCGATCACCGCCAGCATCGCGGTATAACCGGCGGTACCGATCGCCATCGCCTCGCGCGCGCTCATGCTCGAGGGCAGCGGGACGAGCCAGTCGCCCTTCACGCGCGCCTTCTGCGCATAGGCGCCGAGATGGGTTTCGCCCATCCCCCACCCGTTGCAGATCACCTGGTCGCCCGGCTTCCAGTCCGGATGCGCGGAGTGCTCGACGGTCCCGGCGAAGTCGACACCCGCGATCATCGGGAAACGCCTGACCACAGGCGCCTTGCCGGTGATCGCAAGGCCGTCCTTATAGTTGATCGTGGAATAGGCGACCCGCACGGTGACGTCGCCATCCATTAGATCCTTCTCATCGAAATCCCTGAGGGCAACGCTCTGGCCCGCCTCGGTCTTGTCAACGACGATGGCCTTGAATGTGGACACAGCGTTCCTCCCGACCTCGGGCGCGGTTCTGCCGCGCTTACCTTGCCTTCGGCTCGATGTTTTGCCGCCGCTCGCGCGAGGGTCAAGTCCGATAGCGACGCTTCAGGCCGCGGCCGCAGCAGCCTGGCGCGCCACCGGCACTTCCTTGATCGGCAGATTGATCAGGGCCGACAGCAAACCGAGGACGATGACGACCCACCAGATCACGTCATAGGAGCCGGTCCGTTCGAACAATACGCCGCCCAGCCACACACCGAGGAACCCGCCGACCTGATGGCTGAAGAACGCGAATCCCGCGAGCATCGTGAGCCATCGCGTGCCGAACATCAGCGCCACCAGCGCATTCGTCGGCGGTACGGTAGACAGCCAGAGCAAACCCATCACCGCAGCGAATATGATCGAGCTGGTCGCGGTCGCCGGGATCGATATGAAAATCACGACGGCGACAGAACGCAGAACATAGATGAGCGCAAGGATGTAGCGCTTCGGCATCAGATTTGAGAGATAGCCGGCCGTAATAGATCCGATTATATTGAACAGGCCGACGACGCCGATGGCCAGCGCGCCGAGATCGGCCGAAAGTCCGCGATCGACCAGATATGCAGGCAGATGCACCGTGATGAAGAAAACCTGGAAGCCGCAGGTGAAGAAGCCGATCGTCAGATAGATGTAGCTCGGATGGGCAATCGCCTCGCGAAACGCGGCGCCAACCGATTGTTGCGCGGCGCGCTGCGCCGCCGTCTCCGTGCTCGGCGGCAAGGCGAGCGCGAGCGACAGCGGCAGCATCAGCAGAATGACGCCGGCAAAGATCAGAAGCGTCGTGTGCCATTCGAACGCCGAGTTCAGTGCAATCGCCAGCGGTGAAAACAGGAATTGCCCGAATGATCCGGCGGCCGTTCCAAGGCCGAACGAAAACGTCCGCCATTGCGGCGGGAGGAGCTTGCCGAAAGCGCCGATCACCACCGTGAACGAAGAGCCGGCGAGGCCGAACCCGACCAGCACGCCGGCGGACAGATACATCGCGCCGGGTGTGGACGCGAACACCATCCACGCAAATCCGATCGCGTAGAGCAAGGCGCCGGCGCAGAGCACCAGAACCGGGCCGAAGCGGTCTGCGATCGCGCCGACGAACGGCTGCGCCGCGCCCCACAGCAGCATCTGGATGGCGATGGCCAGCGCAAAGACGTCGCGCCCCCAGCCATTGGCGTTCGACATCGGCGTGAGGAAGAAGCCAAGCGTCGAGCGCGGTCCGAAACCGAGCATCGAGATCAGGCAGCCGCAAATGATGATCAGCGGAATCGACTGCCAGGCGGCGCGCCGCAGATTTTCGCTCATCGTCCCGCTCCGGCAGCCGCTGCAACCTCACGTGACGGCCGCTTCACCGGCGCCTCCACGATCGGGAGATTGATGATCGCCGAGGCTACGCCAAAGGCGATGGAGAGCAGCCAAACGAGATTATACGAGCCGGTCATCTCGAAAGCCACTCCGCCAAGCCAGACGCCGAGAAAGCCGCCGACCTGATGACTGAAGAACGCAAATCCGAACAGCATCGCGAGCCAGCGCGTGCCGAACATCAGCGCCACCAATCCGGATGTGGGCGGCACCGTCGACAGCCAGGTCAATCCGGTTACGACGCCGAAAACGACAGCCGATGTGGGCGATAGCGGAACCGCGATGAAGACGGCGATCGATACGGCGCGCGTGAAATACAGGATCGCGAGAATGTAGCGTTTGGGCATCTTGTTGGCGGCCCAGCCGGCGGCGATGGCGCCGATGATGTTGAAGAGCCCGATCGTCGCAAGCACCCACCCGCCAACCTGAACCGAAAGGCCGCGATCGACCAGATACGCCGGCAGATGCGCGGTGATGAAGGCGAGCTGAAAGCCGCAGGTGAAGAAGCCCAGCACCAGCAACACATAGGAGCGGTGCGCGAACGCTTCCGACAATGCGTGACGCAGCGATTGCGGAGTGTCGTTGCCCGCGGCGGCCGTCGCCTTGACGGGCTTCGTCGCAAGCGCGACCGAGAACGGGATGACGAGCATGACTGCGGCGGCGAAGACAATCAGCGCCACCGGCCAGCCATGTGTCTCGATGAGCAACGCGCCCAGCGGAGCGAAAAGGAACTGCCCGAACGAGCCGGCAGCCGTCCCTGCCCCAAAGGCAAGCGAGCGCATATGATCCGGAACCAGTTTGCCGAGGGCGGCAACCACGAGATTGAACGAACAGCCCGACAAGCCGAAGCCGATCATCACGCCGACGGTGATATTGAAGGTCAGCGGCGTGGTCGAATAGGTCATGAGCACGAGGCCCGCCGCATAGAGCAAGGCGCCGCCGCACAGGACGCGCAATGTGCCGAACCTGTCTGCGATCGCGCCGGCGATCGGCTGGCCAATTCCCCAGAGCAGGTTCTGCACAGCGAATGCGAGGGCGAAGACGTCGCGGCCCCAGCCGTTCGCATCGCTCACGGGCTGCATGAACAGGCCCATGGCGGAACGCGGGCCGAAGGTGATCAGGGATACCGCACATCCTGCCAGGATGATGATCAGCGGCGTGCGCCACGTGACGTGGCCGCCGGTTCCGACGGAACTGTCAGACATTTGCATCCTTCCGGCAGAGCGCAGATTCGCATTTCTCGATGGGGCCGCGGAAAATAGGCCGCCGATCAGAATGCCCCTAGCGAATATTGGTGATGGGTCCGATACATTGGCGGAATAGCTTGCATCCAACGGTGCGAATCCTGTCATCTTTCCAACGCGCAAAGGGAGGCGACCTCGGATGATACAGACCAGACTGCGTTTTCGGCATGCAGGCTATGCTGTCCTGATGATCTGTGGCGCGGTTCTTGTCCCTGCGAGCCCGGCCGCGGCCCAGGGCACGGTCGCGCAGCGCGAGGCCTGCGAAGGCGATGCGTTCCGATTCTGCAGTGAATTCATTCCCTTTGTGCACGCGATCGAGAATTGCCTCGCCAGAAATATCCGCAAGCTGACGCCCGCCTGCCAGGTCCAGATGCGCGGCGGCACCCCTGCCCCACGGCGTCGTCCACGCTGAGCCGCGGCTTTTTTCGCCGAGCGTCCCGAGCGCATCGCGCCAGCCTTCTCAAAACGCGCTGGCGCAACGCCGCAAATGATGATATTGTAGTTTTGCTCGGATTGAGAATAACAATCCCATGAACCGGCGCCTTGCGTCGGGATATTTTGTACCTAGATATGCTCAATCTGAGCATATGATCGCGTGGGAGGCCGAGATGCCGCTCCTTGAACTGCAGGGTCCTGTTGGCGGGATGCCCCCCGCGGCGTTACAGCCGGTTGCGTCGGACGCGGCCGCGCGCAAGTTCGGCATTCTCCCGATGCCGGAGCTCGTCTGGAATGAAGACGTGGCACGCGAGACCGCTCACCTCTATGAGCGGGTCAAGACCGTCGTGCCCGCGATCGAATGGCCGGTCTTTGCGCCCTATGTGAAGGCGATCAACGAGCTCAAGCGCGAGCGCAACGCGGTCATCCTCGCGCACAATTACCAGACGCCGGAAATCTACAATTGCGTCGCCGATTTCGTCGGCGACTCGCTGCAGCTCGCGCGCCAGGCCACCAAGGTGAAGGCCGACGTGATCGTTCAGGGCGGCGTGCATTTCATGGCCGAGACCTCGAAGATCCTCAATCCCGAGAAGACGGTGCTGATCCCCGACATGCGGGCGGGCTGCTCGCTTGCGCAGGCGATCACGGCGGCCGACGTGCGGCTCTTGCGCCAGCGCTATCCCGGCGTCCCGGTCGTGGTCTATGTCAACACGTCGGCCGAGGTGAAGGCGGAGAGCGACATTTGCTGCACCTCGTCGAATGCGCTGCAGGTCGTCGAAAGCCTCGGCACCGACAAGGTCATCTTCCTGCCGGATCAGTATCTGGCGAAATACGTCGCCTCGCAGACCAAGGTGAAGATCATCGCCTGGACCGGCGCCTGCGAAGTGCATGAGCGCTTCACCGGCGATGAGCTGCGCCTGTATCGCGAGAGCGATCCGAATTTGCAGATCATTGCCCACCCGGAATGCCCGCCGGACGTGATCGCGGAGGCCGACTTCACTGGCTCGACAGCGCACATGATCGACTGGGTTCGCAACAGGAAGCCGAAGCGCGTCGTGATGGTCACCGAATGCTCGATGGCCGACAACGTGCAGGCCGAATTGCCGGACGTCGAATTCGTGCGGCCGTGCAATCTTTGCCCGCACATGAAGCGGATCACGTTGCCGAAGATCCTCGAAAGCCTCGTCTACATGAAAGAGGAAGTGGTGGTCGATCCGGTCATCGCGGAAAAGGCACGCCGCTCGGTCGAGCGCATGATCAACCTGAAGAACTGAGGAAAAGGCCATGCTCAACCCGCTGCGCCGCGTCGACATCGCGCCTTCTGCCTTATCGCTCTATTGCCCCGACGCGTTCATCTCGCCGCTCGAGATCGACGACGCGGTGACCCGTGCCCTCGCCGAAGACCTCGGCCGCGCCGGGGACGTCACCTCGGTCGCGACCGTGCCGGAGGACGCACAGGCCCGTGCTGTGGTTGTTGCCCGTGCGCCCGGCCGCATCTCAGGCCTGCCGCTTGTCGAAGCGGTAGTTCGCCGTCTCGCGCGGGATGCGCAGATCGTCCCGCATTTCCGCGACGGCGATGCTGTGGCGAAGAAAACGGCGCTGATGACGATCACTGGCAATGCCCGCGCTGTGCTGGCGGCGGAACGCACCGCGCTCAATTTCGCCGGCCACCTTTCCGGGATTGCGACCGCGACCGCAGCGCTGGTCGACAAGCTGAAAGGCACCAACACGCGGCTTGTCTGCACCCGCAAGACGACGCCGGGTCTGCGCGCACTTCAGAAATATGCGGTGCGCTGCGGCGGCGGCTACAATCATCGCTTCGGTCTCGACGATGCGGTGCTGATCAAGGACAACCACATCGCTGTCGCCGGCGGCATCCGCGCGGCGCTTGAGCGGGCGAAGTCCGTGGTCGGCCATCTGGTGAAGATCGAGATCGAGGTCGACAATCTCGATCAGCTCCGCGAGGTGCTCGATACCGGGCTCGCCGACGTGCTGCTGGTCTACAATTTCACCGTGCCGATGCTCAAGGAAGCGGTCGCGCTGGATGGCGGACGTCTGGTGATCGAGGCATCCGGCGGCATTACGCACGACAATGCGGCCGAGATCGCGGCGACCGGCGTCGATTACGTTTCCTCGGGCGCGATCACCCACTCCGCGCCCAATCTCGA
>Ga0182748_1001883_pt1 | contig 19664 bp, 13 predicted proteins | sample eDN3rd37CKraftOP_FD_128877 | JGI IMG/M metagenome (GOLD analysis project Ga0182748, IMG submission 128877) | Enriched Organic Plus compost microbial communities from Emeryville, California, USA - eDNA 3rd pass 37_C Kraft OP (version 2) (version 2) ...
CAGCGCGACCGCATCGCGCTTGAACTCATCGGGATAATTCTTCCTTGCCATCGGGTTGGATCATCTCGCTTCCCCCAGGGCATTCCTGGGATTGAGCGTGTCCAACACACGGGGGCAAGTCCCCAGGGAGAGATGAGAACAATCCGACCTCCTTCCGTCATTCGGCAGCCCCCTCAACCCGAGCCGGACAGAATGCCAGAAGGCACCGACAAGGAACGTTTGATGAAGTTTCCTGCGGAGGACGGCACAATCCACAACCCCTGACTCGTGTGAACGAGATGGGTGCAATCGCGAGCCACCGCCTCCGGAGCGTCCAGCAGTCAAACCCTTCTCGACGGTGTAGGTTCAGCTAGATTTTTCACATGCGTCAATCATGTGGCTGATCACCATCAACCTTCTCCGAGTTGTCGGATGGGTTCGGTACCGTACATCCGGTATCGGGGTTTACTGAGTCGAGGGGTGGAACAGTAATGGGACGGGTCGGCGAGGACGAGGTGGTGCTCGACTTTGTCCTGACCGAAAGCTGGACAGATTTTGCTGTCCTCTGCGAGGTCAGACGCAACCAATGTTGGGTGCCGCGCGTCAAGGGGCGTGTTCGTTGTCGGGCGAATGGGGATCAACGACCCGATAACCAGCTCCCCGTGTTCAAACCACACAGATGGGCTTGGTTGATTTCGCATAATTATGCAGACGATCCGCGCGCTGCGAGGGATGTGCAACTGCGTCATAAATGCGGAACGACGCGGTGCTGCAACCCCGACCATTTGTACTCTGAGACGCGAGGCCCGAAAGATATCCCGTCGTCCGAAGCAGTCCTCTCTGCAAGTTCGGCACCGTTGTCGTTCGGCAAGCGTCCGAATTGCCAACCCGACCACCTCCATCCGACAAATGACGCTCTACAGGACGTCCCCCGCCAGGCCGGCGATCCACGGAGCTTACTCCCGCCGTCTTACGGGGAGCAGCATGCGCGATCATCGGTCGGGGAGGAGCATGCACAGCCTCTCGCCGGCCCGGATGAGCCACGTCTCGTCCTTTCGGACGATCTCGATGAAATCGCATCCTGGTGCCGTATAGACGAACTCGGCTGCTGGATAGCGCCGAAACCGGGCCCGGTGCCATGCCGCTCGACTGAGGACGATGTCGAGCGGAGTATGGCAGCGCACCGCTGGGTCTGGATGGTAACCCACGGATATGCACAAAACCCGTTGCCAGGAAATAAGTTCCACGTGCGACGACGGTGCCGGAACGGGTTCTGCTGCAACCCAGAGCATCTTTTCCTCGCCAGCACAGATGGCTCCCAGTTGAACACAGACGACATCGAACGCATTCTCCGTCTAGGCGCCTCGTCCAGCAGTGAATCTTCGAACGACACCCGCTCTTTCCTAAGCATCGGCAAACACAATGCGCAAACGTCCTGGCCCGCCCAGGACTACAAACCGACGTCCCCTACAGCAGAACATCCTGCTGAACCGCGACTCGACTCCACCGAGCACACGCCTTCTCCGGACCCCTCCCCGACGATCATCCGCCCTTACAGCTGGATTGACGCATTCCCCTGGCTTCGTGGCGTTTCAGGTAAGCAGACAGAAGAATGGTGGCTAGAACCGATCGAAGAAGCTTCAGCGCAGGTTCGCGCAGAACGCCTTGCGACTGTCTCGGCGCTAGCGATGGAACGACTAAGTCGATGGACGATCGGACAGATTTTTCCGGGGCTCCCTCCCACTCTCGACCTAAGCGGGCTGAACTTGCCAAACCGAGCGGTCAACGTTCTCGGTCGGGAGAAATGCTTCCGCGGAGCGGATCTGATTCCGCTAGACCTCGCCACGATGCTGGATTGGCGCAACGTCGGAGCTCTCACAGTCGACGCCATCCTTCAAGCACTTGCCGACGCATCGACACTGGCTGTTACGCCCACTGTGTTAACGGATTCCCACGACAACAGCGTCGGAACACTTCCGCCGCCAGACCCAAAGACATCAAGGTGGGCGTGGTCCGTCCTCAACGACCTGACCACCGCCGCCAGGTGGCTGAACTTGATCGGATTTCCCAGCGAGCCCATCCTGCAGAGCAATCAGCTCCGCGGAGTTCCCGAAGAAGTCGTCAGGGCCTGCAAGCGCATCGTAGAACTTACGGCAGACGATATCCTTAGCGAGCGGGAGCAAATGCGAGACATCGCAGGACTCCTCGAAGATTCCTTAAGCCAACTCGACGCCCGAGCAATCACAGTCCTCTCGGGTCGTCTTTTCGCCGATGAACCAGTCACACTCGATGAGCTCGGACGACAGTACGGCGTTACGCGAGAGCGTATTCGGCAGATCGAGGGCCCTGCACGCGGGACGATAATGAATGCGATCTCGGGTGAAGGACCACTGGCGACTGTAGCTGCGATGGTGCGGGACCTCATCGGCACTATCCGCCAGCTTGATGACCTCATCGAGGTCATTCCCGCTCTCGACCGGGTAGTCCAACCGGTGAACCAGCCGGCCTGGCGAATTCTAGACCGGCTCGACGACGCATACGAGATCGAAGACGGCTGGTGCGTCGTGCCAACCGTGAACGCTGCGCTTGAATTCACTCGAACTCACTTGGCGGAGCGGGCAAACCAGTATGGTGTCATCCGACTTGACGAGTTAGACCTCGTCCAGGTTTTTAGTCCCGAGCGACAAGTTCAGGCGACAATAGCCTGGCTAACTCATTGCGGTTACATCGTTTACAACGAGTTCGTGCTTACCCGAACGTCGTCCGTCGGTGACTACGCAGCATCAATTCTGTCGATCGAAGGGTCACCACTCAGCGCCCAGGAGATTACTGACCGCTTTGCCTTCGAACGCAGTGCGCGTGGCCTCGGCAACGCGTTGGGCGGGGATGACCGGTTCGAGCGGGTCGACCGCGACCGTTGGGCGCTAAAGGAATGGGGGTTGGAGGCATACACCAGCATCCGGACAATCATTCGTGAACTGGTTGCCAATGGGGGCGGGCAGGCACGCCTGGACGATGTGGTCGAACACATCACAAGCAGATACAGCGTCAGCGGCAGCAGCGTGATTGCCTATGCATCTGCGGCGCCATTCGTAACCAAGGGCGGGATTGTCCGGTTCGGCAGCGAACGCACTGCGCGAAAGGCGCCTCGCCAGACCCGTCGCCTGTTCCGGAGACCGGACGGATGGGCATACCGTGTTCGCATCACTGCCGACCACCTCAGAGGCAGCGGTTCCGTAGCTCCGATGGCGATCACGACAATTCTGAACCTGGAACAGGGTGAAACAGTACAGCTCCACTCACCTCTCGGCCCTCAAGCAATTGCTTGGACAGGAATCCAGCCTCAATTCGGAACCATTCGTCGATTCCTAATGAATGAAGACATCGCGGTTGGCACCGAAGTGTTTCTCGTGATTCACGACAATCGCGCCTTCAGCTTCGAACAAGCACGAGATTTGGTCGGAAATCCCCTGGCTGACGCACTCGCACTCATCGGCGCGCGCCCCACTGCTGATCCCAGGAAGGCCCGCTCTGCGCTAGCCTCCGCGATCGAACTCCCTGAAGATGCCCCTCTTTCCAGCATCATCGGCGATTACCGCACTCGCGGGGATGACGACATTGCGGACCGTGTACTTGAGGTTCGCGTTTTTCTCGAAACCGGGCATGTTTCGGTTGAACGAGTTCACGAGGCCGATGTCAACCAGATTCTGGACCTATTGTGAGCGAGAACGCACGCGGTCTCCGCGCTCTCCCCCTCAATGAGCGCTATCGCAGTGACAGAGAAGATGTCGTCAAGAGTTTCTTCGTTCCGGCGTTCAGCGTGGCCTCAAGCTATAGCCGGGCAGTGGGCTACTTCACGACCACCAGTTTGGCGCTCTACTCGCGCGGCATTGATGTCTTCGCAGATCGCGGTGGATCGATGCGGCTTATTGCATCGCCACATCTCAACGAAGACGACATACTCGATATAGAACGAGGCTATGACGTTCGAGATGTACTTGAGCGATCAACAATTCGTGAGCTCGACGCTGATGATCAGCCAGATGCAGTGCTCGATGGCCTCGGGCTAGTCGGACGGCTCATCGCACAAGGCCGCCTAGATATTAAGCTTGCATTCGTCCAGAGAGAAGGCGCCATCGGGATCTACCACGAGAAGATCGGGGTTTTCCGTGACGCTCTGGGCGATTTAGTTGCATTCACAGGGAGCAGTAACGAAACGTACGGCGGTCTAATGGCCAATTTTGAGTCCGTCGAGGTATACCGTGGCTGGCTTGCGGGCGACGGTTCGCGTGCCCTACGTTTGGAATCGGATTTCCAGGCACTATGGTCGAACAAGACTCCTTATCTAAGCGTTGAGCGGTTCCCGGAAGTTGCGCGTGAACGACTAATCAAGCTCGGGCAAGAGCGGCCGGAGCGAGCAACACCCGGTGTCGATATCGCGTTCGCCCCGCCACCGGCGGATTCCGGAAGGTCAAGCCGGTTCCAGATTCCTTCGACGCTAGAAGTTAGGCCCTACCAACGGGAAGCGGTCATGGCATGGTTCGAGCAGCGGGGACGCGGAATCTTGAAGATGGCCACCGGTACTGGGAAAACTAAGACTGCGCTGATCGCCGCCACAAAGCTAGCTGACCTTTTGCATGAACACGAAGAGCCGTTAGCGATTCTGATTCTAGCGCCCCTAACACACTTGGTTGACCAGTGGATTGCTGAGGTCGAAGACTTCGGCGTATACCCAGTAGCCGTCTACGAGTCGAGCGAGAAGTGGCTGCCGATCGTTGAGGAACAACTCGCTGCGGCACGTATCGGGCGACGTCCAATCGTGGTGATGATCGCCACGTATACCTCGTTTTCAGGGAAACGATTCCAATCAATTCTGTCCCGAATAACCTTCGCGCTGCTCGTCATCGCCGACGAAACTCACAACTTAGGTTCAAAAGCCTTCAGATCTTCACTTCCCACGAATGCAACGTACCGACTAGGCCTCTCGGCTACCCCCGAGCGATGGTTTGACGACGAGGGAACAGAAGCTCTCACTGACTATTTTGGTCCCGTATGTTTTGAGCTCGGGCTCGCGAAGGCTATTGAGATGGGCGCGCTCACCAAATACCTCTATGTGCCGAGGCTCGTCGAACTCAACGAGATTGAGACTAGTCTTTATATAGATTTATCAGCGCAAATAGCGAAGCGCATCGCTTCAGGAGATGAACTCAGCGATTCGGACCCTGAATCACCGTTGGGCTTCCTGCTGCGTCAACGAGCGGCCGTGCTCGGCCACGCCGAGGGCAAGATGGCCGCACTCCGGTCCGACCTAGAAACGCGGCGGAATAATTGGTTCCAACTCATCTATTGCGCCGAAGGAAAACGTCCTGCCGAGCCGGGCGCCCCTCCAGGACCGAAACAGATCGACGACGTGATGCATCTTGTTGGAAACGAACTCCACCTAGCTGGTCATACCTATGTGTCGGAGACCTCCAGGAGCGCGCGCAAAGCGCTCCTTCGGCGATTTGGCAGCGGTAGCGATCTGCGGTGCTTGATCGCAATGCGGTGTCTCGACGAGGGGGTCGACATCCCTGACGCTCGTGTCGGCTATCTACTCGCAAGCAGCAGTAACCCTCGCCAATTCATCCAGCGGCGGGGCCGGCTGCTACGCCGCGCCCCCGGGAAGGAAAGCGCGGAAATTGTGGATTACCTTGCGGTACCTGCAGCAGGCGCGCCAGTCAACTTCAACGTCGAACGCGCACTCCTTGTCCGGGAATTGCAACGTGCGAACGAATTCGGGAAACTTTCCGAAAACTACGAAACAACCCTACAGGCGCTTCGGCCGCTCAAAGAACGTTTCCAACTGATGGATATGTAACGATCCGAAAAATGACAACGAGGAAGGGACTCAGCGTGGCCGATAGGCGCACTGAACGTCAGGTACTGGAAGAGTTAAGCCCCGAGCAACTGGCGCTGCTTAAGCGCGTTCTGGAGATTGAAAGAGCCAAGCTTCATATTACGGCTTACGATGCCACTGACGACCTACTCGCTGCAGTGAAGGAGATCATTCCGTGAGACTGCATTCCATCACTCTCACCAATTTCCGGCAGTTCAGGGGTAAACAGACTCTTGATCTTACTTCGGATGCGATCAAGCCGGTTACGCTAGTTTTCGGCGCCAACGGAGCGGGCAAGACCACATTGCTCAACGCGTTCACTTGGGGCCTATACGGCAATATGTCCGACGATGTCGAACAACAGCACCGCATGATCACAGACAGTGCCTGGAGAGCTTTGCCTATTGGCGACTCAATCGAGGTCGCAGTTGAAATCAGATTCGACCATGAAGGACACGAGTATCGGGTGCTCCGAAGCGGTCGCCTCCGGAAAGAGTCGGATAATCAAGGTCCACTTTCGGCCTCGCTGCAGATGTGGATGACCGGATCCGATGGGGCATCTGAAGTGGTGGAAGCGCCCCAAGAAAAGATTTTTACAATTCTGCCGGTAGGAGTCAGTCGCTTTTTCTTTTTCAATGGTGAGCGAATTGAAAACTTGGTGAAGAAAGGGGCATACGCAGAAGTCCAGAAGGACATCAAAGTCCTGCTCGACCTGGAGCAGGTGGAGCGCGCTCTCAGCCATCTACCGAAAGTCAATCGGAAGCTCACCGACGAGTTGAAGAAGCACGGCGGCGAAACAGCGAGCGCCATCCAGGATGCTATCGATGCGCTGACAGACAGGCAGACGAAAGCCAAGGATAAGTTGGTCCTCATAGAGGGCGATATTGCCGAGCTGACAGAAGAGCGTGATGCCACGCTTGAGCTCCTGCGACAGCATAATGAAGCGGCTCCCATCCAAACGGACCGCGATGCCGTCTCGCGAGAGCTCGATGAGGCGCGCGCGTCACGGGACGCCGCACTTACTGAGCGAGCAATCCTCGTCGCGACCAAAGGATTTCAAGCTTTTACTGGGGAACTCGGCGAGAAAACCAAGGCGGTTGCCGACAATCTCTATCAGAAGGGTGCTTTGCCTGCACCATTGAAGCGCGAGTTCGTTGATCAACTTCTCGACGAGAGGGCGTGTATCTGCGGCACACCGCTGGAAGAAAACACGCCACCGTGGACTCACGTCACCGAATGGCGCCAACGTGCCGGACTCCAGGCAGTCGAAACTGCCTGGCAACGCCTTAGCGGCCAGATCGCACCGCTCGCGGCTGCGAGAACATCCCTGCGAGAGTCGCTCGCCACACTACTAGAACGTATTCAGACTGAGCGAGAACGCGTTTCGCGACTTGAAGCCCGTAAGTCGGAACTTGACGGCAAGCTAAAGGACAGCCGGATGGAGGGTGTCCAGCAGTTGGAGTCGAAGCGGATCGATCTGGACACACGCATTGCAACGAAGAACCAGCAAAAGGGGTCGATAATCGCTGAACTCGACTCTGTCACTAGGGAGATCGTGCAGAAGGCGCGGGAGATGTCCCGCGCACAGGTTACGGACGAGCTAGCGCAGAAGGCACGCGCCAGGTCCGAGTTAGTCCTTGCCGTGAAGAAGGCGCTGGAAGACATCCTCGCGTATCGAGAGGAAGACATGCGTCGTCGCCTCGACGCAGAAGTCAAGGAGGTCTTCAAAGGAATCACATTCAAGCCCTACGTCCCCACACTCAACGAAGGTTTCGAACTAACCCTCCATCAGAACGTCGATGGGGTGGAGTTGCCCGTACCAAAGTCGACTGGTGAGAACCAGATTCTAAGCCTCAGCTTCGTTGCTGCGGTTTCCAAGCTTGCGCGGGAGATTCGGAAAGGTGGTCGGGCAGAGGGAGAGTCAGCCGTCGATGCCGGCACCTACCCCATTGTTATGGACGCAGCGTTCGGGTCACTCGACCAGGATTACCAGGAAGCGGTATCCCGGGCACTTGCCAAGATGGCGCCACAGCTAGTCGTTCTTGTCAGCAAGAGCCAGGGTCTAGGAAAGGTTGTCGATGAACTGCTTCCCTACGTTAGCCATCTAGGTGTGATAGAGGCGCATACCACGGCCCCGGGCGATATCGCAGAAGACATCGAGCTTGAAGGGATGGCATATCCCTACATTCGGTCCGATGAGTCAGACCATTCAGAACTCAAGGTGATCAAATGACTACTCCCCATAGCGAAGTCCGCGCGCGTCGTCCCCAGCAGCACGAAGCTCTGATGCAGGAGATGCAGAACGAAGCGAAGTTTGCTACGTACCGCGACATTCTTCTGTTCGCGGCAGCAGTCGGGTTCCAGCAACAGCGTCGAGTCTCCTTTACCGCTAGTTCTGGTGATCCGATTCGCTATGGTGTACTGACCGATCCAGGCTTCAGTGACACGCTGATCAACATGATTGCTGCCAACGTCGTCTCGGACCCCGAGATCATGGACAACACGCGCCTCGAAGAACGTATAAAGATCTTCGAGGAGTTCGCGAACGGCGGCCTCGAGTACATTCAGGAACAGGTTAACGTCCGACGACAACCGGTGGATCTCGTCGTTATCGACTTGGTGACCGAAGCATTGGTCGATAGCGGTGGGGCGAAGCAGCTTTCGGTGAACCAGCTGCTGGGTGGAGTTACTTGGAGCTAGACAGGTATCGGGCCCACTAGACATGGTTCGTCGTACGGTCCCACTATCGCCAGGTTGCTCCATAACTGCGTGCACTATCGAGCGGGATCGAAACATTTAGGGATTGGACTAGGCTACGTCGTCGCCAGATCTGCAAGGCGCTGGGCGACGACGTGCCAGTCGACCTCCTCTGTCATGTGACTCCACGACAGTCTCAAAGCCCCGCTGACTTGACTGTCTGGAAGCTGCGCAGCGGATAGCACGTGACTCGGTTCGTAGTTCTGCGAAGTGCAGGCCGATCCATTGGAGATGGCAACAACGTCCTTCAACGCCACGATCGCCGCTTCGGAGTCGATCCCCGGGACGGACACATTCAGAGTGTTCGCGATTGTTCGATCTAGCGCACCGTTGGTGACGATCCCGATTGGTTCAAGAGCTGCCAGCGCATCGCTTCGGATCTCCATACAGCGGCGGTTTCGTTGGGCGTGATCCCGGTTGGCCATTGCCGCCGCGGTACCCAAACCTGCGATAAGTGCAACTGGTAGCGTCCCCGGCCGCAGACCACGTTCCTGACCACCTCCGAACATCAGGGGCTCCAGAGGAGGGCGTTTAAACCGTCGGCGTCGCATGACCAACGCCCCGATACCTTTCGGCGCATAGACCTTGTGCCCGGATACCGACAGCAGATCAATCCTAGGGTTACGCAGCAGTCCAATGGTCTTTCCAAAGCCCTGTGCCGCATCTACGTGGAAAAACGCTTCGTGCGATGCTAGAACCTCGGCGTGCTCGCCGATCGGCTGAACCACGCCCGTTTCATTATTGACGGCCATGATCGACACCAGAAGGGTATCGGGGCGCAGAGCCCTCTCCAAAGCGTCGGCGCGCACCCAACCGCCCGGCTCTGGACTCAGCTCCGTGACCTCGAAGCCCCGGTTGGCCAACCACCGCACGGGTTCGAGAACAGCTTTGTGTTCGATCTGTGTAGTCACGATGTGGCGTCGTCCACTGGATTTGCCGTACTGGGCCAAACCCAGAATCGCGAGGTTGTCACTCTCCGTCGCTCCGCTAGTGAAGATCACTTCGTCGGGGACCGCGTCAACTACCGACGCCACTTGCTCTCGCGCCTTCTTCACGCGACTCTTTGCAGCCTGGCCGTAGGAGTGTGTGCGGCTTCCGGCGTTCCCGAACTCCTCCGCTGTCCACTTGAGCACTTCCTCGGCTACCGCAGGCTCTACCGGGGTGGTGGCATTGCAGTCCAGGTAGACCGGGCGCCCGTGGTCTGGGCCGGTCCACTCCGGCGACGACTTGTCGGTGGCGGAAGCTAGCGTCATGGACAACATCGTACGTGTACTGTTCGACACGAGTACGTAACAACACGGAGCGAAGTACGGATGCTAGATTCCGTACAGTGGGTTCGATCAACAGGAGGCTGGTGTGTCAACCGCCAAGACGGCAGAGACGACCAAGGCGACCACACGTTCCTCTGAATTCGAGTATGTGTTTCCTGCGATCCGGGGGGTCCAGGCAGGGCGCGAGTACTACGTGACGATGTGCCCCCTCCGGCTTATCCCCCGGCTTTTCCTCTTCGATGAAGAGGAGCTGCCCCCGGAGATGCGGGCGCAACGCACCCTGAACAAAGCTCGCGTCCCCGAAATTTCCCGGTACATCCTCGACAATCCCAAGAGTTACATCTTCTCTGCCCTCACAGCTTCCGTAAATGCAGAAGTTCACTTTGAGCCGTTCGAGGGCGCAACTGCTCCCGGTGAACGCGTTGGCGCCCTGTCTATCCCCATGGACGCGAAGTTCGTCATCAACGATGGCCAGCACCGGCGTGCCGCCATACAGCAGGCATTGAGCGAGAACCCCGACCTTGGCGACGAGAGCATCGCGATAGTGCTCTTTTTGGACGTGGGTCTTGATCGTTGCCAGCAGATGTTCGCTGACCTTAATCGTCACGCCGTTAGACCGTCTAAGTCGATCGGCGTTCTGTACGACCACCGTGACGAGATGTCAGCTGTCGCGAAGCTGGTCGTTATGCGGTCAGCCTTTTTTAGCGACCTCACAGAAATGGAGACAAGCAACCTATCTGCGCGATCGAGGAAGTTGTTCACCCTGTCTGCGATCTACAGCGCCACAAGAGTCCTGCTGGACAGTATCGAACCAGAGTCGCTGGAGCGCCGGGTCGATCTCGCGACCACCTTCTTCGACCTTGTTGCACAGCAGTTTCCGGAATGGCAGCAGGTTCGCACACGCCAGGTGAGCGCCGGCGAAGTGCGGCGTGACTTCATCCACTCGCACGGAGTCGTGCTTCAGTCCATCGGAAAGATTGGGAATGCCATGCTGCGTGACTCGACCGACTCCAAGATTTGGGCGAAGAAGCTGAAGAAGCTTTCGATGATCGATTGGCACCGATCCAACGCCGCAGTATGGGAAGGGCGCGCGACCGTTGGAGGCAAAGTGAGCAAGGGTGCCGCGAACGTACTGCTGACTGCCGCCTACATCAGAACACGGCTCGGAATGCCGCTACCGCCCGATGAGCAACAAGCCGAAGACGGATTCAAGAGGGGTGAAGAATGAAACGCCAGCTTCCCATCAGTCCGCGCTCGCGATCCGCTTTCGACGAAGCGGGATACGGGCCGACAATCCGCGCACTGGTGGAGCAAACACAACAGCTCTACCTCGCCGATCCAGTCCCATGGGTAGTCGGTTACTCGGGTGGCAAGGATTCCACCGCTGTACTTCAGCTCGTCTGGATGGCCCTGGATGGTCTTGATCCTCAAAGTCGAACGAAGCCAGTCCATGTGATCAGCACAGACACCCTCGTCGAGAACCCGATCGTCGCATCATGGGTAACCCACTCGTTAGAAGTCCTAGCACAGGAGGCGGCGAAACAGGATTTGCCCATCACCCCGCATCGGCTAACCCCTTCAGTCACCGACACGTTCTGGGTGAACCTCATCGGCCGCGGCTATCCCGCCCCGCGTCCCAAGTTCCGCTGGTGCACTGAGCGGCTGAAGATCAAGCCCTCGAACACCTTCATTCGCAACATGGTCAGGTCACACGGCGAAGCGATTCTTGTGCTCGGTACACGGAAGGCCGAGAGCAGCGGACGCTCACACCGCATGACGGCACTTGAATCCCGCCGAGTGCGAGACCTCCTAAGCCCGAATGATTCATTGCCTAACTGCCTCGTGTACTCGCCGGTCGAAAACTGGTCCAACGACGACGTATGGACGTTCCTCATGCAGACCCCCAATCCATGGGGTTATTCCAACAAAGAGCTCCTCACCATGTACCAAGGAGCTTCACCAGATGGTGAATGCCCCCTTGTGGTGGATTCCACGACACCGAGCTGTGGGGACAGCCGATTTGGCTGCTGGACATGCACACTGGTGGATAAGGACAAGTCCATGTCCGCGATGATTCAAAACGATGACGAGAAGGAGTGGATGCTCCCGCTGCTCGAGCTCCGGAACGACCTCGACGTCGCAGATGATCGCCACCTTCGGGATTTCCGTCGTATGAACGGATCAGTGCAACTGTTCAACGACAAACCCATCCCGGGTCCCTACACCCAAGCATCGCGAGAAACGTGGCTTCGGCGCCTCCTCGAAGCGCAAGCATGGATTCAGGAGAATGGCCCCGAAAACGTACGCGCGCTCGAACTGATCACGCTGGCCGAACTTGAGGAGATCCGTCGGATATGGGTCGTCGACAAACACGAGTTCGAAGACCGACTCCCCGATATCTACGCCCAGGCCATCGGCAAGCCGTATCCGGGACGCCCTTTAGATGAGCACCTCCCTCTCGGCGCAGACATGATCGACGTGCTGCAGGAGATCGCCGGTGATGATCGACTCCATTTCGAGCTGGTCAGAGAACTACTTGATATCGAGCAACGACACCGGTCACGAGCCCGGAGAGCAGGCTTGTTCGATTCCCTCGAGAAGGCACTTAAGCGTGGGTTCTACGAGGACGAGACAGACGCGACTACACGAGCACAGACACGTAAGGCGGCTCTGAACCGCCAAAGGAGCGACGAAGGCCCGGATCCCCTTGACGTAGCCGACGGGCTCGTTCGTCGAGTAGCAAGGGCAGCCGAATGATCCTCGACAAGCTGATGCTTCACAATGTCGGCACCTTCGCCGGGCGCCACACGATCGACCTAAGTCCTCGCTCACGTACAAAGCCCATCATTTTGATTGGCGGACTCAACGGTGCAGGCAAGACGACAGTGCTCGAGTCGATACATCTAGCCCTGTATGGGCAGCTCGCCCAGATCCCGGGTCGCCGGAAGTCGGGAAGTTACGAGAACTACCTGCGTGGCCTAATCCATAGCGGTGTACCTCATCACGAGGGCGCCGCGCTGGAGCTGACCTTCCGAGCTTTTCAGGAGGGTAAAGAGCGCGAATACTGGGTGAGACGCAGTTGGCGGAGCACGGGCGCCTCCATCCGCGAGATTCTCCTCGTGTCTGTGGACGGCCAGCACGACGAAGCGCTTACTTCGACTTGGAATGAGTATGTCGAGTCTTTTCTTCCACGCGGCATCGCAGGCCTTTTTATCTTCGATGGCGAACAGATCGAGGCTTTGGCAGATATGGACCGTTCCCGCGAGGTGCTGGCGTCGGCATTGTCGGCACTGCTTGGGATTGATCTGATCGACCGTTTGTCGACAGATCTGGCTGTGTTACGGCGCCGCCGTCAGGCAGATCAGGTCCCGTCGAAGCTCAAGGAGACGATCGAGCAGCGGCAGACCGCAGTCACCGCCGCCCGGCGAGACGAAGAAACAGCAAGCCAGTCACTAGCAGCGCTCCGCGTAGAAGTCGAACGCGCGGAGAAGCATGCATTCGAAGTAGAAGAGCAGTACCGCGCCGCCGGCGGGGAACTGCTGGGCAAACGCGATGAGGCCGAGGCGACACTGGCACGTGCTCGCGATGATCTGCAGGGCAACGAATCTGAGCTCAGGACCGAGCTTGCAGGAGCAGCACCACTACTTCAAGTTCGTAATCTGCTCCACGACATGCTCGGCCAAGCATTGGCGGAAGACAAAGCTCGTCGCGAGGCCACAATTCTGGAGGTGGTCGCCGACCGTGATCGCGCGATCATCGAGCTGCTTAAGAAGGCCAAGGCGAGTACTAAGGCGATCGCTGAGGTACAGCAGTTCATCGCCATCGATCAATCAACTCGCGAAGCTCAGTCGACCACAGCGGAAATCGTCGGCTCCATCGACGCTGCGGCCCTCGAATACACGATCAATTCGGCACTGCCATCCGCTGAAGGACGCTTACGCAGTCTGGTAGAACGAGGAAAATCGCTGCGCTCCGATCTCGACCAAGCGGAAAGAGTGTTGGTCGCCATCCCAGATTCTGATGCCTTGGCTCCCCTGATCCAGGAGCGAGACAAGGCCAACACGGCACTGATCCAAGCGCGCGCCGCCCAGACTCACGCCGAAGAACACCTGAACGTGTTGCGGCAGGAACGTGCGCGTGCCGATGCTGCTTACGAGGCCGCGCTTGACGAAGCAGCGCACACGAATCTCGCGCTCGACGACGGAAGGCGAATTGTCGAGCACCTCGACCGGGTGCGCATCACCCTCGATCAGTTGCGAAGCGCTGCGAGCGCTCGCCACCTCGACCGGATTTCCCAGCTAATCCTCGAAGCCTTGAACTCGTTGCTTCGCAAGGAAAACCTTGTCACCGCGGTCGACATCGATCCGGATACCCACACCGTCCAACTGACCGGTCGCGACGGCAAAGCGCTGCCGGCACAGGACCTGTCCGCAGGCGAACGGCAGCTACTGGCAGTGGCCCTTCTGTGGGGCCTTGCCCGTGCGTCGGGACAGCCACTTCCCGTGGTTATCGACACACCCCTTGGTCGCCTGGATGGCTCTCACCGAAGCCATCTTCTCGACAGGTATTTTCCACATGCCAGCCATCAGGTGATTCTCCTGTCAACGGATACGGAGATCGACGAAGAAGCGTATGAGCGGATTTCACGAAACGTAGGCCGCTCTTATCAACTCGTCTACGATCAAGCCAGCAACTCGACCTCTGTTGTCGACGGCTATTTCTGGGGGTAACAACTTATGGCACTGGAACACATCCGGCTGTCCCAGACAGCACGCGACCAACTCGTCACTCTCAAACGACGCACGGGGGTTGAGCATTGGAACGTCCTGTGCAGATGGGCTTTTTGTCGGTCTCTGGCTGAGCCGGCGCCGCCCCCGACCATCAAGCTCACGCTGGACAGCAGCGTCGAAATGACGTGGCGTGTGTTCGCCGGCGACTACGGAGACATCCTCTGGGGGCTTCTGCGATTCAGGTGCAACAAAGACGGCATCGACCTCGACGACGAGAGTCTCAACCAGCAGTTCAGACTTCATCTTCATCGAGGAATCGGCTATCTCGTTGGAGATCCCCGCGTTTCTGATGTAGCAGGCTTAGCGTCGGTCGCCCTTCAGGAACCCGCGGCGTGACTACACAGGCTGTTCCTCGCCATCGCACGGCGATGGCGAGGAACAGCCTTTCCCGTCCATTCGCGACTGCGCTGGCCGATGAGCTAGTCGACGCGCGCCACACCGTATTCGACTACGGCTGTGGGCGCGGAGATGATCTCTCGCGAATGAGAATGCTCGGCTATCAGATCGACGGGTGGGATCCAAACCACCGGCCTAATACGGAACTCCGTAGCGCGCACATAGTCAACCTCGGCTATGTCGTAAACGTCATCGAGGACCCGTCGGAGCGAGCAGCCACACTTCGACACGCTTGGGAATTAGCACAACGGCTCCTTATCGTCTCGTCCCGACTCACATGGGACGCACGACATCTGGAGGGCCGCCCGCTTAGTGACGGTATCCAGACGCGGACTGGCACGTTCCAGAAACTCTATGAACAGAACGAGCTAGCGAGATGGATCGAGCAGACCATTGGCGTGCAGCCCCACGCTGCCGCGCCAGGAATTTTCTACGTGTTTCGAGACCCCGTCGACGCGCAGTCGTATGTCGCCTCCAGGGTCTATACCTACCGTCCACGCGTTCAGATTGATCCTCATCAGTTGTACGAGGCCAACCAAGAAACCATCGAACCTCTCTTCGCGTTCATGCGCCAACATGCTCGCTCCCCGCGGCGCGGTGAGCTCGCCAACGCCGATATCGAGAGCATCAGTAACGCGTTGGGATCCGTCGGTCGGGCACAACAGCTCATACGGCGTGTCACAACCGATGAGTACTGGGAGCAAGTTACGACACAAAGGCGCTGGGAGCTGCTGGTCTACGTAGCACTCTCACGATTCACCCGACGACCTCGGTTTAGCGAACTTGGCCGGACACTCGGCTCGGACATCAGGTTCCTCTTTGGTGACTACAAATCCGCTTGCGTGCAGGCCGACCGGCTCCTGCTGGCATGCGGCGACCCGGCGATGGTTCTTGTCACCGCCCGAAGCTCAAAAGTAGGCAAGCAGACACCGAGCTCGCTGTACGTCCACCGCGACGCCCTCGCTGAGCTTCCCCCACTCCTCCAGGTCTATGAAGGATGTGCGCGTGTTTTGGCTGGGACGGTGCCCAGCGCCAACATGATCAAGCTGTCAGTTCGTGAACCGCAAGTGTCGTTCTTGTCTTACCCACGGTTCGAGAAGGATGCGCACCCAACGCTCTCGTCCTCGGTCGTTGTGAACCTCCGGAGGTTGTCCGTTGATTGGCGAAGCTATCAGGACTCCGATAACCCCCCGATTCTTCATAGAAAGGAGGAGTTTCTCAGCCAAAGCGATCGACGCCGAGCTCTCTACTCGAGGCTGACCCGAGCTGAGGTACGTGCCGGTTTATATAGTGCGCCCGAGCGTATAGGAACTGCACGTGGATGGTCGCACGTCCTCAACCTGTCCGGCTACACGATTCAAGGGCACCGCCTTCAGCGATTTCCTCTGAAGGACCGTGGCACTGAGACTTAAGACTAATCGTTCTCTTTACGCTAGCGCCGAAGGAGTGGCGTCGCACGCGGCCCCGGTTACTATGCGTCCAAATCGTCAAGCTTGCTTATGATCTCAAACGGCCCCGAAACGTACTTCGCGAGACTCGCCCTCAACGCTTTTAGCGAATCCGTGCTCTGCAGTAGGGTCTTGAGGCTGGCCGGGGGCGGATTTGCTGTCATAAAGTCTTGGGCGCAAGCGAGTACAGCCCACGCCACAATTTGCATGACCGACTCGTCCGCAAGGCGTTCACGCAGAGCCGCGGCATGCACCGGCGTCAATTTTCCATAGCGGCGTTCGAAGATCTCTCGCGTCAGCGCGCTGAGGTGCGCCGCGACTGCTTTCCGCGCCTGCCGCAATCGTGTTTGAAGGGCGGGGTCTGCTAAACCTTCATTCACGGCGGCAAGCTTCCCCGCATTCTTAGGGGCGAGAAGCGCGTCATAATACCTGAAAACATCAAACGCGAGAAGGTACATTCGTGGATCAGTCGACTTGCTGAACACTTGCTTATGAACGCTCAGGTCAGCAAAGAGTTCGCCCTTATTCGCAATCGAGTCGGCGGGCTCGCCGATCCACCCTCGATATCGCTGTCCAATCTCAATCATTGAGACATGACCACCCCCATATTGATTCTGTTGCGGCTTGGATAGGCTTACCCACTCGCCGCGTTTGCGCTCGTAAAATACCTTAGGCTCCAGCATTTTAAAGTTCGCCTGAATGTCAGCCTGCAATGCCTCATTTGCTCGGAGGTCACTTATTTTAACGGGCGACTGTGAATTCGTATACTGAGCGATCAGGCGGCTTCGATCTTCACCATCTACGCCCTCGGCGACAGCTATCACACGTGCCTGCACCTCGGACTCACCGGTGCTCACTTGGTTGCGCGAGGCAATTACTGCCGTGACTGTTTGGCAACCGTTCACAACCTGCGGGTTGATGATCGATACTGTCGGCACACCGCCTATTTCGGCGATCTTGAATCCCTCACATATTATGGTGATACCGTTATTGTAGAAACCAAAAGTGTCCGCCTCTGTTGACAATGTGTTCCGCATACCCTTGTTGAAAGCATTCGATTTTGCGAGCTCGTAGCGGACATTGGCGGAAAATAGGCGTCGACCGAGTGGACGCGCTTCTTTCCCAAGCGAATGGACATCAAGCATCACGGTTGCAGATTCAGCAATGCCCGCAGGTACCACAGCCGGACGCAGAACACCTTGGCCCGACATGCGGACCTGAAGCGTCTGGCCATGCAGATCCTCTGTCGTTTCCCGGCCAACGAACTCGTTGTACAGGGTTTCCAGCGTCTCAATCTGCAGCTCAGCAGGAAAAAGCTTTGCCGCTCCTTCTAGCTCTTTTGTGATCGTCGAGTGTATTGACCCTGCGAGAAAATACTCCAGAATGATAGTCGCGCCATCATCTACGGCCTCCCGAAGCTCTTCTGCCACACGCTGCAGTTTCTCTGGAAGCGTGTGCAGATCATCTTCCAGCAGGCGTCGTGCGACAACAGGCAAGTCGCGCAACTGATCGTTTGCGCCGAATGTTTTTTTGGATGGATCGTCCGCAAATTTCGCTTGTACCAAGTAGAAAGCACGTTCGCCGTCTCGGTCGTAATACCAGCCATCTAGCCCGCCGTCCCCCTGGCTTCCAGAAGAGTTGCAAGTATCGCACAGTTCGACCGCATCATCGCGCTCAACAGCATGAAAATACATCAATGCCCAGACGGGAAAAGCATTGCGCTCGGTAATCTGGAGTTCGTCAGCGAGTGCAGTAACTTGGGCACGCAGCCACTCAACAAAAAGCAGCGGAATTTCTTTCTTCGTCTCAGACATCCGGCGTTTCCCGTCTCGCAAGATCCTCAGTTTGTCCGCCTGAGGATAACTAACCACGTCCTGCGAGCGGCCGTTCCACCCACCAGAGCCGAGAGCACCGCGCCGATCAAGCAGGCAGAGCCGGCGGCGACCCTCAACACCCCGGTACGTGACGGGAAGTTCGAGTTCGTGGTGCGATCGGTGGAACCGGGCCTGTCGGAGGTCGGGGACAACCCGTTCCTGAACCAGAAGGCGCAGGGCCAGTTCGTCATCGTCACGCTCAGCGTGCAGAACATCGGCGACCGCCCGCAGGGTTTCAGCCCGTCGAACCAGAAGCTGTTCGACACCCAGGGTCGCCGTTTCGAGACCGACACCTCAGCGCAGATCGCGCTCGACAACAACGACATCGCCGTGTGGGACAACATCAACCCCGGCAACACCGTCGACGTGTCGCTGGTCTACGACATGCCGGTCGGTGCGGTCCCGGCGAGCATCGAGCTGCATGACTCGATGTTCTCCGGCGGGGTCACGGTGAACGTGACGCCGTAACGCCGAAGGCGGGGCCGCCCGACAAGGCGGCCCCGCTCCCCACACCGCTACACCCCCAGCCGCCCCGACATTCGGTTGAGCCGGTCGAGGTTGTCCCCGTCGAGCCCGGTGAACACCACGGTCTTCCCGCGTGAGGAGTACTTCAGCCGGATCGCGTCGAGGGTCGCGACGGACGACGCGTCCCACAGGGAGACCCCGGACATGTCGATCACCACCTCGTCGGGATCCCCCGCGTAGTCGAACTGGTGCACCAGATCGTTGCTCGACACGAAGAACAGATCCCCCCGCACCCGGTAGGTCCGGGAGCCGTCGGGCCCGGGCTCGGCGGACACCGAGGTGAAGTGCGCGACGCGGCGGGCGAAGGCGACCATGGCGGCCAGCACGCCGACGGACACCCCGATGGCCAGGTTGCCGGTCGCGACAGTACAGGCAACGGTGATCAGCATGATCAGGGTTTCGCTGCGCGGCAACACCTTCAGGGTTCGGGGTGTGACGCTGTGCCAGTCGAACGTCGCGAAGGACACCACGATCATCACCGCGACCAATGCGGCCATCGGGATGCGTCCGACCAGGTCGCCCAACGCGAGCACGAGGATCAGCACGAACACCCCGGTCAGCAGCGTCGACAGCCGGGTGCGGGCGCCGGCGACCTTGACGTTCATCATGGTCTGCCCCACCACGGCGCAGCCAACCATGCCGCCGAACAGCGCGGTCACCACGTTGGCCGTGCCTTGCCCACAGGCCTCGCGGGTCTTGTTGGACGGCGTGTCGGTGATGTCGTCGACCAGCTTGGCCGTCATGAGCGA
>Ga0182748_1001884_pt1 | contig 19660 bp, 27 predicted proteins | sample eDN3rd37CKraftOP_FD_128877 | JGI IMG/M metagenome (GOLD analysis project Ga0182748, IMG submission 128877) | Enriched Organic Plus compost microbial communities from Emeryville, California, USA - eDNA 3rd pass 37_C Kraft OP (version 2) (version 2) ...
AGACCGCCTGGTGCATTGACAGGACCACACTCGATGCGACAGTGGACCGCGGCATTAAGTATGCGGGCGTAGCTGTTCGCAACCGGGGCAAGGTTGAATACTACATGACACTTGTCTCCGATTTCTTCGGCCCCTTCAGTTTCGTCAACTTCGACAATCCATTGCAGCGCGGCCTTCCGCTGAGTCGCTTCAAGATCACCCCGGCGACACTCGCCGCAAACGTCGAACGTGCCATTCGTTTGCGTCGGTAGATAAGTAAAAACTTACTATATTATAAGAGTTCAAATGTAGCTCACCGTGAGTTGGAGACCCCATGGTTCTGTCAGCCGCCGTCCTTTGTCTAGCGCTGAATATCTATCACGAAGCGCGGGGCGAGATGCTGGCAGGCCAGATTGCCGTAGCACTTGTGACGGTCAACCGGGCTCAAGCGACGAACAGCCATGTATGTGACGTGGTGTTTGCCCCACGGCAATTCTCATGGACGACCAAATTGGTTGCCAGAGCCGGCGGGGCCTACAGCTTGAAGCTGTCCGCAGTCCCAGTCGAGCGTCGTGCTTGGGAGATTTCCAAGGTTCTTGCGAGGACGGTGCTCGCCGGCCAAGTCGGCGACATCACGAAGGGTGCCAAGTTCTATCACACAAGGTCCGTTCGCCCGGTGTGGCGGCACGGACTGGAGAAGACCATTTTGGTGGGAAACCACCAGTTCTACAGGGAGAAGCACATGCGAAACGGAGCAGTGCAGTGAAGCCATACGGCCTAATTTCGGACACGCATAACCACGGATGGTCAGCCTTCAGCACAACAGGGGCTGATGGTGTCAACAGCCGGCTCCAGGAGATCCTGAGCGAGACAAAGCGGTGCGCGCAAGAGGTGCGAGCGGCCGGAGGTGACACCATTGTCCACGCCGGGGATCTCTTTCATGTGCGCGGAAAGGTTGCCCCGTCGGTTCTGAATCCGACCATGGACAGCTATCGTGAGCTGATCGATGATGGATTCCAGATCATCATCTTAGCTGGCAATCATGACTTGGAAGGAAAGACCGCTGACCGTCTTGGCAGCGCCGTAACAGCCATGCAGAGCGTGGGGTGCAAGGTAGTCAACTCCTTGAGCGAAGGGCTAGCGGCGCACGATGATGTCGTCTTGGTGCCGTGGATACAAGACCTTCAGGAGCTGAAGGAGACCCTGGATTCGATCGCGCCGGCTCGCCGGTCGGGTTCTGACTTAGTGATCCACGCACCCGTGGACGGGGTCATCGCCGGCTTGCCCGACCATGGATTGACCGCTGCGCATCTGGCTGGTCTGGGGTTTCAAAGAGTCTTTGCCGGGCACTACCACAATCACAAGCAGCTCAACGACAGCGTCTACAGCATTGGCGCACTCACACATCAAACCTGGGGTGATGTCGGGTCGAAAGCCGGGTTCTTGATCGTGAGCGGGACGGAAGTGAAGCATTTCGCCTCCCACGCCCCAAGCTTCATCGATGTTGACGGTTCCACCGACCCGACGGAGCTTCCGCTAGTCGCGGACGGCAACTACGTTCGGTGTCGGATCAAGAGCGCCAAGCCGTCAGAGATCGAGGCCCTGCGAGAGCACTTGGTGGATTGCGGGGCTCGGGGAGTGGTGATCATCTCGCAGCCCGACACAAAGGCCGTTCCCACGCGCTCTGGGGTGGTGACGACCGGGACGTCGCTAGATGTAAGCGTCCAAGACTACGTGGTGTCGTGCTCCTTCGCACGACAGGGGGATGTCGCCAAGATCTGCGCGGAAGTGCTCGCAAAGGCGCGTGCAGAGATGGAGAGTGTCCATGAGTGAGGCTTCAAAGTCGATTACGCACGCACGAAAGCAGGAGGCGCAGAAGATTCGGGAGGAGATGCGGAACGCGATGCTTCATTCCCTACGGTCAGAAGGCGTGAACTTCAAGATCCTTCGGGAAGAGATCAGTAAAGAGGCGCAGAAGTGCGTTAGAGACTCTTTGTTGGAAGAGGAGCTTGAGGGAGTTATTCGCGAGCTGGTTAGGACAGCGATCAAGAAAGAGACAAAGTCGTTCGAAGGAGTGACGCTGAGGTCGTTCATCGTCAACGCCATGCAAGACGCAGCGGCGGAGATCGCAAGGGAGTTCGTCGAAAAGAATGTCAATGTCACGCTGAAGGGGGACGCCTGGTGAATATCAATAGAGTGTGGGGCAAGAACCTCCTGACGCTAGGCGAATTCGACCTGGAGCTGGCCGACCGTGGCTTGATCCTTATTCAGGGGGACAACCAGGATGATCCATCTGCCGAGTCCAATGGCGCCGGCAAGTCGTCAGTGCCGGACGTCATCGCATGGGTCCTGTATGGCATCACGGCTCGGGGCGTGTCTGCGGACGGCATCGTGAACCGTCGAGCCAAGAAGGACGCAGAAGGTCATGTGGAGCTGGATGACGATGGCCAGATTTATCAGATCAGCCGCTACAGGAAGCACTCGGTCCACAAGAATGAGATTTTCGTTCGCCGGCAGACGCCGGGCGGCTGGGTAGACCTGCATAAGGGGACCGCGCCGCAGACCCAGGAGGTGATCAACAAGATCATGGGGTGTTCCGTCGAAGTGTTCCAGGCCGCGGTCTATGCTGGCCAGGAGAAGATGCCGGATCTCCCCGCCATGACGGACAAGCAGCTCAAGGTGCTAATCGAGGAGGCCGCCGGCGTCGAGGTCCTGGAGAAGGCCTACGCTCTAGCTAATAAACAAGCGACGGAGACGAAGGCTGCTGTGGTCGCCCTTCAAGGGCGTCTGGATACTGCAGTCAATGCCGTAGAGCTCGCGAACGCGGAGGTCAAACGCCTGGAAGCAGAGGTAGTCTCATTTGAGACTGGGCGGAAGGGTCGAGCGGCGTCAGCATTGGCCGGCGCTCCGGCAATCGCCCAAGCGATCGAAACCATGAAGGAGGAGCTGACCCGCATTGACATTCCGGCGCTTCAGGCTGAGCGAGCAACGATCCAGAATGGCTTGGCGGCTCGGGCATCCGAAGAAGCAGCGCTGGAGGCCCTTCGGCGCGAGCAGCGAGAAGCGCAAAGGGCGCTGGATGCCGTCACGTTCGACGCTCAGCGCCAGAAGCGCGAAGTTGAGCGCCTCCACGAGGCTATTCGAAAGATCGACGGTCAGGTCGGCTCTCCTTGCGGGGAGTGTGGCAAGCCATATTGCGAGCACGATCTAGAAACTGCGCGGCTCGCACAACAGACGAAGGTCAAGGCGGCCCTTGCCGAGCTCGGATCAACAGCCGCGAAGTTCAAACAGCTCAAGGAGAAGCTGCAGACAGCATCCGCTAAGGTCGACGCGTATCGAGCTTCCATGACCGATGTGTCGAAGGAGACGGCAAGGTTGGCGGAGCTCGACAAAGCGCTCGATGCGGGCCGCAAGCTCGAAAAGCAGATTGCTGAGAAGGCAAGTGAGCTCCAGCGCCTCAAGGATACGGCTGCTTTAAGGCTAAAAGAGCTCAACCCTCACCAAGCTCAGGTAGCGGCCGCGAAAGCCCGCCTGGAGGCTCAGGAGAAGGCTGTGGATGAACTGCGGGCCCTACGGCATTCCAAAGAGGACGAACTGCTGCTCCACGAGGATGTGGCGAAGGTCTTCAGTCCGTCCGGTGTTCGAGCTCACATCCTGGACACGATTACGCCGTTTCTTAACGACCGGACAGCCGATGTGCTGGGTGCGCTATCCGACGGCAACTTGAAGGCGGTGTGGAGCACCTTGAAGCGGTCTGCGAAAGGCGAGCTCAAGGAACGGTTCAATATTGACGTGACGAACGATACGGGCGCGGAATCGTTTGCGGGTTGCTCTGGTGGAGAGAAGCGAAAGGTTCGGCTCGCGACGGCACTGGCGCTGCAAGACGCGGTTGCGTCGCGCGCAACAAAACCGATCAATCTATTCATCGGGGACGAGATTGACCACGCGTTAGACGAGTCAGGGCTGGAGCGCCTAATGGGCGTCCTTACCGTGAAAGCGCGAGAGCGCGGGACGGTCTTGGTGATCAGCCATAACGCACTATCGGATTGGATCCCGGATGTCATCACGGTAACGAAGAAGGGCGGTCAATCCACCCTGTCGGGCGCAACGAGGCGAGTAGGAGTCTTCTGACATGTTCGGTCATCGCGCCTCTGGCAAGTCGACGTTCTATCAGGCGATCAAGGAGATGCTGCGCACGCCCGGTTACAGCACCGATGAGGCGGCCGAGGCGGGCGGCCACGATGCATACATGGCTCAAAAAGAGAAGGAGCCGGAGAGCATGGGCAGGAAGGTGACCTCTGTAGTTTTTGACGAGTTGAGCAAGTTCGAATACGGCGGACGACTGAGACCTATTCCCAGCGACTATGTCTGGACCTATGTCTGGACGGGAAGGGAGCCGGATGCCGACATACTCGAGGCGGTCGAGTCCATGAAGACGGTCAGAGGCGGGCTAATATCGGCCGACAAGATAGCTGCGGCCACGATCACTGCAGAGAAGCTTGCCGAGCGGCTGATCGGAATGCGAGTGGCGGAAGTCAATGGACCTTGGTCGAAAGAGGAGCTTATTTATAAGGAGAAAAATGAGGTGACGGACCAGACCATTCTTGCAAAGGTCAGTGAGGCGGACCGCGCAGCGCTTTGCGAGCTTATCAACAAAGCAATTCAATCGGAGATCGCCGGCGTGAACGCTGCGGTCGAGGCTTTCGAGCTTCAAGAGCCGGTAAAGCTTGCTGTAAGAAGGCAAGCCCGCGACCACAGCTCAATGGCGAAGGAAACCTGGAGCCAGCACGGTCACATAGGCGGAGAGGATTTCCGAGTGCACGGGGCCTATCTAGGCAAGCGGGGGGAAGCCATCTTCATCTTCCGGCCACTTTCGCCCTTGCCCTACTTCGAGGCTGAACTCAGCGAAGGCAAGGCGCGGGAGCTACTGAGAGGGTTTCCGGAATGGCTTATGAGCGTAATGGCGAAGCCTGAGATTGCGGAATTCGTGAATGGGGCGTATGAACGACGCCGGCAGTCCGAATTTCAAACAGGTGTAGAGGCTTACGGAGAAGACTTCGGAGCCTGGTAAAACAACTAGGAAAGGCTATGAAAATAAGAATAATCGGGCTGGACCCGAGCCTCAGGAACTTTGGCATTGTTAAGGCAACCCTGGATCTCCGGGACCTAACCATCCAGATCAATGACTTGATCCTTGTCGAAACCGAGGGGCAGGGCAAGAGAAAGGTCGTCCGACAGAACTCAGAGGATCTTAGGCGTGCGGCCGCACTCTACCAAGGGCTTCAGATGCATGCACGGGGCGCCTCGCTGGCCTTTGCCGAGGTTCCGGTGGGTTCTCAGTCTGCTAGAGCTATGGCGTCATACGGCGTCTGCCTGGGAGTGTTGGCGAGTTGTCCGGCCCCCATAATCCAGGTGACACCCTCCGAGGTCAAAGAGATCGCTATCGGGCATAAGAACGCCACCAAACAGGAGATGATCGACTGGGCGGTGGAGAAGTATCCCGACGCTCCGTGGTTCAGGGAGAAGAAAGGCGGAGTGTTGCGTCCGCTCAATAAGAACGAACACTTGGCTGACGCAACAGCCGCGATTGAAGCGGGTTTGGCGACAGATCAGTTTCGTCAAGTGAGGGCACTTCACCTCGGCACGCCTGCATTTGCCCTTAGTTTATAGTAACTATTTACTATATAATTCGTGTCCAATTTTTCGCTGCAAATATAAGGATAATGTATGAACGTAGTAAAGCGCGATGGCTCGCGCGAACCCCTGACCATCGAAAAGATCCACAAGGTTACGGAGTGGGCGTGCAGGGGATTGAATGTTTCGCAGTCGGAACTGGAGACGGCAGCGAATCTCTTGTTCTTTGACGGCATCAAGACCGAGGACATCCACAACGCGCTGATCAAGGCCGCTTCCGGGCTGATCCAGGTTGACGCGCCGGACTACACCTTTACGGCGGCCCGGCTGCTCCTGCAGAAAATCTATAAGGAGGTGGGCGGTAGCACCAGCTATCCCAGCCTGGAAAGCTACATCCAGCGTGGCATCGCCGAGAATCGACTGAACCCTGAACTGGCAAAGTTCGACCTGGCTGCTCTGGACGCGGTCATTGACCAGAGCCGCGATTTTCAGTTGACCTATCTCGGGCTGCAAACCCTGGTGGACCGCTACTTGATTCGCGCCCAGGAAAAGAGCGGGCAGGGGCAGCAGGCGCCCATCATCGAGCTGCCACAGCACATGCTAATGCGAGTGGCGATGGGGCTGGCCCTGAATGAACCTCACCGCGAGGCGCGCGCCATTGAATTCTACGAAGTGCTTTCTTCGTTTGAGTTCATGTCGAGCACGCCCACGCTGTTCAACGCCGGCACGCTCCACTCGCAGCTGTCGTCTTGCTACCTGAACACGGTCGAGGATAGCATCGACGGCATCTACGGAACGATTCACGAGTGCGCCAACCTGTCGAAGTATGCCGGGGGTATCGGCACCGATTGGACCCGGGTTCGTTCGGCTGGCGATGTCATCCGTGGCACGAACGGAAAGTCGTCCGGCATCGTCCCCTATCTGAAGGTCTACAACGATACTGCCGTGGCTGTGAACCAGGGCGGTAAGCGGAATGGTGCCTTCGCGCCGTATCTGGAGCCCTGGCACCCGGACTTCCTGGACTTCATCGACTTGAAGAAGAACACCGGGGACGAGCGCCGTCGCACCCACGAGATTTTCCCCGCAGTGTGGGCGCCTGACCTGTTCTTCAAGCGGGTGGAAGAGGGTGGTCAGTGGTCGTTCTTCTCACCGGAAGAGTTCCCGGAACTCCACGAGCTGTATGGCGAGGCTTTTGAGGCGCGCTATATCGAGCTGGAGAAAGCCGGCAAAGCCCGAATGCGGCGGGCCGCCCCGGAAGTCTGGCGTAAGTGGATCACAAGCCTGTTCGAAACGGGTCATCCCTGGGTGACGTTCAAGGACGAGTGCAACCGCCGGTCGCCTCAGGACCACGCCGGCGTCATTCACAGCTCCAATCTCTGCACGGAGATCACCCTGAACACCTCGGACGACGAAACCGCGGTGTGCAATCTGGGTTCGATCAACCTGGCGAAGTTCCGAGACATACACCACCTTCGGCGAATCATCCGCACCGCTGTCCGCATGCTGGACAACGTGATCGACATCAACTTCTACCCGTCGGAGCGAGCGAAGAACTCCAACCTGCGCCACCGACCGATCGGCCTGGGCGTCATGGGCTACACCGAATGGCTGGTGGGAAACGGTGTCGACTGGGAGTCCGAAGAGCACCTGAGAGCTGCCGATATGCTGTTCGAGCACATCAGCTACTTCGCAATCGAAGCGTCGTCGGATTTGGCAGTGGAGCGCGGGGCCTACGGGTCGTTCGAGGGCTCGAAGTGGAGCAAGGGAGTTCTCCCGATTCATACCGCGCGCGAGCAGACATCGTGGCTCGATTGGGATGAGCTCTCTCGGAAGGTGATGAAGCAGGGCATGCGTAACAGCAACGTCATGGCAATCGCCCCTACGGCCACGATCTCCAACATCGTTGGGACCACACCCTGCATCGAGCCGATCTTCGAGCGCCAATACACGAAGTCCAACCTCTCCGGGTCGTTCATCGTCGTGGATCCTTGCCTGAAGTATGGGCGTCCGGACCTCTGCAAGGAAGCCTTTGCCATTGATCCTGCCTGGGTGATCAAGGCGGCAGCCAAACGTCAGAAGTGGATCGATCAGGCGCAGAGCGTCAACATCTTCGTCAGAAACGATATTCGGGGTAGGGATCTGGCCGAGATCTACATGACTGCCTGGAAAATGGGTCTCAAGACAACCTACTACCTGCGGTCGCAGTCCGCGCAGGTTAAGGAGGTCACGCCCGTTCCTCCGGTCTCCGAACCTGCTGAACCGGCAACCGTCTTCTGCTCCATCGACAACCCGGATTGCGAAGCTTGCCAGTAGGGGATCTAGTTTTTGGTCACTTATACTAAGTAAAAACTTACTATAATTCTGACATCAAGCAATGAATGCAACAGACGCGGGGCAGTCCCCGCGTCATTTCTGGAGCAGAACCATGGGCGAGATCGTTGCCTTTCCCAAGAACGCGATGCAAGAGAAGCTGGTGTCGTCGACCCCACAAGGCGAGGGCGTAACGCCGATCGGAGCGCCCATTGGCGGATTCGATAGCAAGGAGAGCGGGCCGGTGGCATTCAAGGTCAGTGTCGACACCAAGTCGATGACTATGCCTGTGCCGGTCGCTCAGTGGATTGCCATGTCGCAGGCGTTGGCATTCTACGCATCGCAGGGGTTCGACCACGGCGCTCGGGCTCGCGAGGCTCTTGGACTGATCGTTGCAGCGCACGATGCAAAGGAAGAAAGGAATTGAATTCGACGGACATCATCAATTCGCGGCGCCTGATCATGGGGCCGCACAACGAACTCATGGCCGTTTCCCCGCTGAAGCACAAGTGGGCGTGGGACATCTTGGACGTCATGGAGAAGAACACCTGGTTTCCCCGTGAAATCGATCTGAGTCGGGATATTGTGGACTACCGGTTCCGACTGACGGACGCCGAACGCAACATGTATGACAAAGCCCTGGCATTCCTGTCGAACCTGGACGGTATCCAGTTCAACAACCTGACGAACAACATTGGGAGGTTCATCACTTCGCCGGAGGTGTCCATGTGCATCGCCCGGCAGGCATGGGAGGAGGCGGTTCACGTCAAGTCCTACGCAGCAATGATCGAAGCGGTCAGCGCCGACCCCATGTCGGTCTACATGACCTTCCAGCGGGACGGGATGCTCGCGGTCAAGAACGAATACATCCTGCGCCAGAGCCGGATGCTTGGCGAGGAGTTCTCGGCTCGCAATTTCGCCCTGGCCGTGATTGCCAACATGATCCTTGAGGGAATCTACTTCTACAGCGGTTTTCTTGCGTTCTATGTCCTGGGGCGTAACGGCAAGATGCTCGGTAGCGTAGACATGATTCGCTACATACAGCGCGATGAAGGGGGAACCCATCTGACGCTGTTTGCCAGCATGCTTCGGACGCTGCGTGAAGAGAACCCGGAAATTTTCGACGAGGAGTTCGAACGTGACGCTCTTCAGCTAATCAAGGAGGGCGTCGAGCTTGAGAGTGCTTGGGGTCGGCACATCATCAAGGATGGCGTTATGGGGATTACCGATGCCGTGGTGGACGACTACATCCAGCATCTTGGAAATCTGTGCGCCACTCGGGCGGAGCTTCCGCTGCCGTATCCCGGCGTGAAGAACCCGGTGGCATGGGTCGACGAGTTCAGCAAGATCAAGGGCGTGGAGACGAATTTCTTTGAGGGTAAGCCCACCAACTATTCGGTGGGTGGTTTGGAGTGGTAGAGAGACAGCTGGCGTAGCTCAGTTGGGAGAGCACTCCCCTTGTAAGGGAGGGGTCACAGGTTCGAGGCCTGTCGCCAGCACCAGAAATACCTTAACCCTCGCCGGGTCAGTGCGAGGGGTCTTTAGTGGGCTGCGTTCGGCGCACGCGGCGTGCGGTTATGGCAAAGGCGAATCTTTGGACTTGCCACCCAGGGAGGACCGAGCCAGCCTACTAAAGACGGTTGTGACTTTCTCTCCTTAGCTCAACTGGATAGAGCAACGAGCTTCTACCTCGTGGGTTGCACGTTCGAGTCGTGTAGGAGGGGCCATCATCGAAGCGGCCCGAGGTGCTGACTGCTGGGCACATTCGAACATACGGCAGGACCAGGGAAAGGGGCATGCACCGGAACCTGAAAGGCCGCTTCAATGATGGTGTGGGTTGCGACCGTGCGGCTCTTGCGCAGCCATCACTTCCGCCCTGGCGAAGAAAAAGGCCAGGACCATCACGGAAGCGTCCTCATAGTGCAGCGCCTTGTCCGCACACGGGTAGCAGACGAAATGCGGGCTTATGCAGACGCTTCCTTGATGGTGAATGCGCAGGCTGATGCGCAAAGCGTGTGGGGCAACTCCGATCGCGCGCGGAACGTAGATGGCCCCAAAGCCGGAGATCAGCGCCGGCCACCATCCCAGTTCGGGCTGGCTACTGGATGTAGGTGTATGCACGGTGAGTAGCCGTAGGAGCATTAACTGGATGGGCGCCAACCCACCAGGGGGCATCACGGGTTCGATTCCCGTCCGGTCCATCAGAAGATAGGAAAAGGGAGAGCAATGAACGCTATAAGCGCGCAATATGAATCGTTGTTGGCAAAGGTATTGAATGCCGGAACCTATAAGTCGGATCGCACTGGCACTGGAACGGTGTCGATCTTCGCGGCGCAGTTGCGCTACAACCTGGAGTTTGGCTTTCCGCTTATCACCACCAAGAAGGTTCACTTCAAGTCCGTGGTTCACGAGCTGTTGTGGTTCCTCAGCGGAAGCACCAACGTCAAGTATCTGAAGGACAACGGCGTCACGATTTGGGATGCCTGGGCGGACGAGAATGGTGATCTGGGTCCTGTGTATGGGGCGCAATGGCGGTCCTGGCCGGTCCGGAACACCTACGTAAAAGACACCGGCGAGCCCGTCGTTCACTCCGAGCATTCCATCGACCAAATTGCCAATTTGGTTAAGCAGATCAAGAAGAATCCTGATTCGCGCAGGCTGATCGTCTCCGCCTGGAATCCGGCTCAGGTTGACGACATGGCGCTACCCCCGTGTCACTGTCTGTTCCAGTTCTATGTCGCAAGGGGAAGACTTTCGTGCCAGCTCTATCAGCGAAGCGCGGATCTGTTTCTGGGGGTGCCATTCAATGTCGCGAGCTACGCGCTGCTGACGCACATGGTGGCGCAACAGTGCGACTTGGGTGTCGGTGATTTCATCTGGACTGGCGGCGACTGCCATCTCTACCTGAACCATCTGGACCAGGCCAAAGAGCAAATCTGGCGTGATCCGTATCCGTTCCCCACGCTCAAGCTCAACAGGGCACCCTCGATCTTTGAATACAAGTTCGAGGACATCCAACTCGAAAACTACCAGCACCACCCGGCCATCAAGGCCCCGGTGGCCGTGTAAGGCTTTTCAACCAGCAGTCAACAACAAGGAAGACAACATGGCTGTTTCATTCTTCGGTGCGTCCCCCAAGAAATCCGTTCGGTCCGTGATGGAGGTGTTCCACCGGACCCTCTCGGATCTGGAGGAGGTCGAACAGCAAAGCCGCATTGAAGCGGAGATGCACGCGCAGCGCGTCTATGAGGCCAAATTGGCTATGGAAGCAGCGGAAAAGGAGGCTGCAGACGCCGCCTCGACCCGCGCCAAGCTGGCCGCGATCGTCAACCCCTAAACGCCTTCAGGCGACAACAAGGAGAACTATGAACCTGAAAGAGTATCAAGTCCGTGCCCTGGAGACGGAAAGCAAGCCTTCAGCGCTGGCGGTCAACCCAATCGGCCTTCACCGGACGCTCACCATATGCATTGCCGCGGCGAACATGCTGAACCTCATCAAGAGAAGCATGTTCTATGCGAAAGAGCTACCTCAGATGGAGTTCCACCAGCATCTGGCAAAGATTGTCTCCAGTTCCGTCTCGCTGGCTAACGACGTCGCGGGCTTGCCTGACCCCAACTCCGGGATGCTGCCCTACCTGGACGGCGAGGACAAGGCGGCCGCGGCCAACCTGAATCTGCGTCTTGCCCACGGGGCGATCGGGATCTTCACCGAAGCCGGCGAGACCCTGGAACAGCTTCTCCACAACCTGGAAACCGGCACCTTCGACAAGGTGAATCTGGCCGAAGAGGTCGGCGGCGACATTCCCTGGTATCAGGCGGTCATCTTCGACGAGGCCGGCATCGATCCGGAGGAAGCGCTGGACCGGAACATCCAGAAGCTGCAGGACAAGCAAAAAGGCCGCTACAAGGCCGGCACGTTCAGCAGCGAAGAGGCGGTCAACCGCGACACGACGGCGGAACGACAACTGCTGGAGGGCGCGACGGAGAGCAAAGCCGATCGACAGGCGCGGCGTGCCCAGGGCGGTCGCCCCAGGGTGGAGACGGAGCAGCTCCTGGCCGCGAGCTCCTGATGCTTGGCTTGTGTGGCGCCCACCGCGTAGGGAAGACAGCCTTAGCAAGAGCCTACGCAGAAGCCGCAAAGGTCCCGTTCGTTCAGACGTCCGCAAGCGCTGTCTACAAGCGGCTTGGCTATGACCCCTCGAAGACCTACGACTTCTCGGTCCGGCTATCCATCCAGGAGGAGATCCTCAAGGACATGGACGCGGAGTTCGCTAAGTATGCGGGCGTTATGGCCGTGGCGGACAGGACGCCTCTCGACATGATTGGCTACACGCTGGCGGAAGCCATTGGCGATCGCGTTAAAGAGGAGGATCAAGAGCGCCTGGCTCGGTATGTCGACAATTGCTTCGCCGCAACCAACAAGCGGTTTGGCGTAATCGTCCTTGTCCAGCCAGGCATTGAACTCGTAGCGGAAGAGGGGAAGGCGGCGTTGAACAAGGCCTACATCGAACATTTGAACTACTTGATGTTGGGACTTCACAACGACGCCAGGCTAACGAGCAGGCACTACATGATTCCCAAACAGACGCTGGAGCTCGAAAAGCGGGTGAAGAGTCTGCAGGCTTGTGTAGAAACTGCCAAGACGCTGACGCTCTACGAGCGGATGGAAATGGGGCAGCAGCAAGCAGCAACGGTGCACTAAAAAATTTTCCTGCGGGAACTAAGTAAAAACTTACTATAGTTCCTCGCATAGCTCTCTACTATGAACGTATCGCGCAACGTTGCGCAAGGTGAGAGAAATGCAAGATTCAAGTGTTGTAGATATCGGCCAGGAACTGAACCGGAAGGTGATGGACACCATGTCCTGGCTTACAACCAGCGTAGCGAACGGCAACCTGACCGAGGACCAATTCTCGGTTGCAGTGGATGCCCTTTTTATGTCGGTCAGCGGATTGGCCGGTGAAGAGTTCATAGATGTTGTGACTAAGAGCAAGGAGCTGTGCGCCGCTGAGAGCCGCACGCTTCGGCGGGTCTTCTACCAGGACGCGGTAGTAGTGGTCATGACGTGGCAAGTCGGCAGCGATTCGTTCGACGTCTGGATGATGAAGGGCGGTGAGACCCGCTCTATACATACGATCGCGCGGAACGACGCCAAGTCGGCGTATCAAGCATTCAAGCAGCACGGGGATTACATCCTCAGCAAGGGTGCTGCGGAACTTTAGGAGAGACGACATGAGCGAAGCAAAAGGGAAACGAGTCCTGTTCACGCTAGAACGGCGGACGACCGTGATCAATGAAGTTCTGCGGGGCCTCTTCGAGCCGAAGCTGCGCGCGCTGAAGAAGGAAATGGAAGAAAAGGCGCAAAAGATCGAGCGCCGACGCCACCCCGAATTCTTCGCGTTGTATGACGACAAAAACATTCGCCCATTTCTCGCCTACGGCCAGAGTGTTGGATTCCGGTATGAGGCTGGGTCGGAGGAGCATGGCGCCCTATACCTGCGTGCGCCCAAGCTCCGGATGTCTTCTCGTGACGCCCGCCGACGAACGCCGGGAGTGATACTGGATATGGCTTGGGATGCGTCCGACTACATCTACGCAGAGGCGGCTGGCGACCACCTGGAAGTAGTAAGACCGTCGAACACCAAAGGGAACGGCAATTCTCTGACGGCCAACGAACGTCGGTCGATCGAGGCGCTCGAACGCAAAGCACGAGAGCTCCAGCGCGCGTATGGAGACGTTAGGAGCATGCTGATGACAGCCGTAGGCGCCTGCAAGACGGTGGCCGAGTTTTACGACAACTATCCGGATCTCGCCAAGCATTGCCGGGTGCCGGCCTACGAAGCTGTGCCGATCGCCACGACAACGGCATTGGCCCTCAACCCGGCGGACATCATGAAGTCCATTCGGAAGCTCGTCCCGCCGGAGAAGCACGCCCATCAAGAAAGCGAAGCCGTCGAGGTTCAGGAGGTCGCATGCGCGTAGTCCAAGAAGAGGGTAATCGCCCCATAAAGATCTGGACGGACGATATCGAGCCGGAGGCACTCCAGCAGGCAAAGAACCTGGCCCGGCTGCCGTTTGTCGCATCCAACGGCGTGGCGTTGATGCCGGACGTTCATGCCGGCAAGGGTTCCACCGTGGGTTCGGTAATCGCCACCGAAAAGGCAATCATCCCGGCCGCCGTTGGTGTGGACATCGGCTGCGGTATGAACGCTGTCCGGTTGTCACTCAAGGCGTCGGACTTGCCGGAAAGCCTCAAGGTGATCCGTGACCAGATCGAGCGGAACGTGCCGCTGGGCGCGGGCGGCGCCCACAAAGCCGGCTATATGCCTCCCGGGCATGGAGGGAAGTCGGACATTCACCCGGTCTGGAAACAGTTCCATGAAACCAGCATCAAGGCTGCGCTCGGAGACAAAGTGTTTGAAAAGGCGTGGCACCAGCTCGGCACCCTGGGCAGCGGCAACCACTTCATCGAGCTGTGCATCGACGAGAACCAGGACGTGTGGATCATGCTGCACTCGGGCTCGCGGGGCATCGGCAACATGATCGGCAGCCACTACATCGAGAAGGCCAAGCGCCGGATGGAAGGGCACTTCATTCGCCTGCCTGACGTCGACCTTGCCTATATCCCCGAGGGCACCGACGACTTTGACGACTACATGGCTGCGGTGGGCTGGGCGCAGAACTACGCGCTGGAGAACCGCCGCGTCATGATGGAAGCCGTGATCGCGGCATTGCGTCGGCATATCCCGATCGACTTCTCCATCACTCAGGAGGCTATCAACTGCCACCACAACTATGTGGAGCGGGAGAACCACTTTGGCCGGAACATGTGGGTGACCCGTAAGGGCGCAATACGAGCCCGTCAGGGCGACCTGGGGATCATCCCGGGATCGATGGGACAGCGCAGTTACATCGTGCGTGGAAAGGGCAATCTGCAGTCCTACTGCTCGTGCTCGCATGGTGCAGGCCGGCGAATGAGCCGGGCAGCTGCCCGGCGCCAGTTCAGCCTGGCCGACCTAGCAGCGCAGACCGCGGGTGTGGAGTGTCGGAAGGACGAGGCGGTGCTGGACGAGATTCCGGGTTCGTATAAGGACATCGACCAAGTTATGGCGAACCAGACCGATCTGGTCGAGGTTGTCCATGTCTTGAAGCAGGTTCTCTGCGTGAAAGGCGCGTGATGCTCAAGATAGGTGACAAAGTTCAGCTAGATGACTTCGTAGGGAAGAGCTTCCGGCTGTCTGGAGTTGGCGGATTCAAGAACAATGACGAAACCGCCGCCGCGCACTTTACGTTCGTGCTGGACGGAGTTGCCTATGACGCGATGGAAGATCCGCAGGATGGCTATCGATCTGCGCTAGAGGATATCGAGGTCATCGACACTAAGCACGTCACGAACCGATTTGCTGATGTTGAAGTGGTTTGCAATTGGAGCGAACAGTCGCTGCATCTAGGCGGCGATCAAGTCATCGAGTTCAGGGATTTCATTACGGGTCAGGTCGTCATCGAGGTTGGAACTGAACGCTATAACGACTACTACCCAGGCTTTGTGGGGGCTTTCTTTCCTCAGAACATGTGCCTGAATCAGCCGAGTGTCGAAGTTGAAGCACCGCCTGCGCCGGCTGTGGTTGAAGACCGAGGTGCTGCTTGGGGAGCTTGGTGATGAACCGCTACATCTACCACTACTGCGCCTCAACTGAAGGTGGAAAGCACCGGATCGACGGGATTTTGAGGCTGGTCAACAAGCCGACGGATATGGAACGTTATCGAGAAGTGAAGGAGCTGATCATGAAAGGGCTTGGGCTTGCCGCGACTCAGTTGACGATTCACAACCTGTCCTACCTGGGGAGAGAGGACGATGAGTAAGAAACTTGGGGACTATCAGATCCCCTTCGACAGCAAAGGCAACCAACAAACCTACCCCGAGGCGTGGCGTGGCGTCGAGTGGAAGGACAACATCCCCTTCCAAGACGAGCTGACTTACATAGGCTATGGCCGGGGCAGGTCATCCGCCACGCTGCATTTCAAGCGCTCGACCGGGGAGGAAGTGGTGTTTTTCATGTCCGCGTTCGATGAACTCGTTCCGCACATGGTGAACGGAAAGCTCAGTGGACGGTTCGCCTTCGTCAAGAAAGGCGCCAACTACGGATGTGTCCTGCTGGAGCCGCTGGCGACCGTAGCGGAACTCGACTAAGCCCTCAGCGCGCTTTCTAGCATGTAGCTGTCATCACTTGAGATAGCGAACCATGAAAGCGATTGTGCAACTCAAAGCGACTCGTCAACCGGTCAGCGGTTCAATCATCGGTTATCGAATGCAAGCAGCAATACCGAACATGAATGGCCGTGCTATGCGCGCGATCTTCGACGGCGAAGGTGAAGTTGTCGCCTACACCACGACCGGCCAGGCCGCACCGAGCTTTCGCAAACCGTTCTTCATCGCTGAGTCCTCCGACTACTCGGAGGTCAGCTTGAAGGAGATTTCCCGGTTTCTCGACCGGCTGCGATGGGAAGGTTACCGGGAATACGAATTCGTTGGAAAGACCTGGGAGAGACAGGGGTTCGAGGCGACAGATCTAGCCGCCGCCGCCCAGCCACATTCCGGAAGAACGTAGGCCGGATAGGTAGTGCTGGCTCGCGTTTAGGTCTTGAGCAGCAGCCAGTTCCTCATTGATCGACTTGAGCAATACCTGACGCGTTGCGTCCGGGTAGGGGGTCGTTTCGATCAATTTCCTGAGAGCGATGATCACGCCGGTCATTTGCCCTTCTAAATAGTCGTGCTTTTCGTTGGCAGTCATAGAGGGTGGAGTCTTGATATGGACAGAGTTGAGCGAGAACGAGCGTTGGTTGAAGGTGGGAATTCCGCGCGCCGCATGAGCCAGTTTATGGCGACATTGCTGGTGCTTTTGGCGCTGGCCGTTGTCGTTCTAGATATTAGCGGGGATCGCGTGGACGCGATCACGTTCCTGGTTGTGTTTGTCACGATCTGGGTCGTCATCGTGGAGATCAGAGCAATCCGCCGCTCAAAGTCCTCGATGCGCGCGAGAGCATAACAAATGTCGATATACGGTCGCAGCACTGACCGATGGAGAAAGGGATGAAGGTAAGGACAAGTGAGCTGATGGGCGCCGCGCTCGATTGGGCAGTGGCGATGTGCGAGGACATGCTGGACCAGACCTGGCCGGACGGCCCTGTCGCGTTCTTCAACTCAGTTCGCGTGGGCGGCGGGTTCCACTACTCCACCGACTTGTCCCAAGCCGGGCCGATCATCGACCGCGAGCGCATCACACTAGATGCCCGGGAATCCGATTGGCAAGCGCGCATCTGGAACCGCGCCACCTGTGACTTCATCGAGGTTGGCAGGCGCGGTGCCTATTGCACCACCGCGCTCATCGCCGCAATGCGCTGCCGCGTCGCGTCGAAGCTGGGTGACGAGGTCGAAGTGCCGGATGAGCTTATGGAGAACAACGAATGACCATCACCACAAATAGGAAGTTTCAAGGCGAGTTCGACGTATCCAAAGAGTCGGCCCGGAAGCAGTTCCGAGTGAGCTCGGGAGCCATGCGTGTCACGGATCCCTGCTACTCGGTGGATACGTGGTGCTCCGGCCAAGTCCCGGCGCTCGATGGCGTGTGGACCGCACACGTTGGTTACGGGGTGGATCTGGAGGAGCTGGCTTTGGCACGGAAGTTCCATGCCGAGCAACTTCAGAGGGCTCAAGACGACGCCGAGAATGTATGTCAAAGGCTGAAGCTAGATCCCGGGGATGCGGAAGAGATCAAAGAGGCGTATCTCCGAATTTGGCGCCGCAACGAGCCGACAGAAGAGAGCTGCCAACGCGTCCAATATCTACACGTGGCTCACGAGAGCTTAGCGTTAGATCCTACCGAGCCGATCGATTTCGCCAGCTATGAACTGGTGGAGGGTGTTGACGTTGGCGTCGATAGCGGGCAAGCCGGGTTCTTCGACTTGGCGAGCTACACCAATGCGGTGAAAGACAGGAGCGACACCTCGCAAGACGGCCCGGCTTTCGAGAAGTTCTACCGGGAGATCTGCGATCAAACGCTCAGTGACGACCAGTTCGGTGGCGTCGATTTCGGCGCGGTATCGAGCAGTGGCTATGGGGACGGCCGGTATCCCTGCTACGTCAGGCGAAACGACCGAGGGGAGGTGATCGCGGCTTTCATCGCCTTCATCTACACCGGAGAGGACGAGGAGGAAGACGAAGAATGACCTACAAAGTGACGTTGCGGTGGTCGACTTAGGTTCACGTCTCGGTGAAGAGGTGAATTGATTTCAGGCCATGCACGAAGTCTTCAGAGGAGTTGAGCTCCGTATGCGCGGCCATTTCGCTCTCGATTGCAGCCCGGATGGCATCTCGGACGTGATTGGAGTTCTCGCTCGCGTTGAGCGCATTGCGAAGCGCGATGAGGAGCCCCGTTGTTTGACCTTCCAGAAAGGCAAGCCGCTTTTCAAAAATTTGGGGAGTTGTAGTCATGGCTGTTGCTCCATTCGACAGACATCCAATTATGGCGCAGAAAGCCTACAACTACTTAAGGGACGAAGACGATGAGCGTGACCTATAGGATGCCGTAGCCATGTGTAAGAGCCGGTATATGGATGCCACACGCGCGAAGGCATGGAGGTCCACCGTCGCGCTGGAGAGATCAGGGCCTATAAGGATAAGAAATGACCAAATACAGGAAGAAACCAGTAGTTGTTGAAGCCACTCAGTGGCACAAGAACGGCGATCATCCGCTCGACTACAGCAAGTCCCATGACGGCCTGGAGAATGGCGAGTTTCGCCAGTTCTCTCCAGAGGTCCGTCGCGCCAATGGGTGGGAAGGCGACATCGTTCGCTACTACCGCAATCCTTTCGACCGCGGCGATCGTCTATGCGAGCACTGCGGCAAGACCATGCACGAACATGGCTGGATCGAAACGAAGGAGGGCGGACACATAGTCTGTCCCGGCGACTGGATCATCACCGGCGCGCAAGGCGAGCATTACCCCTGCAAGCCCACAATCTTCGCCGCGACCTATGAGCCCGTCACGGCCGCCCCCAACACGGGGCAGGCACCGAGCGATGAGGAAATCATTGCTGACATGGAGGCGCGTGGCTGGAAATACATGGACGAGGAAGAGAGGACAGACATAATCCAGTCCTTTCGAGTCTTGTTCGCCCGCTACGGGCAGGCACCGGCCGCGAGCGCGTGCGTTGGATGCGAAGGCAAACCCGCCCCAGAGAACGACCCCTGCGCCGTGTGTGGCAAGCCTGCTGCGAGCGCGGAGCCGGTGGCGTGGCGCTGGAAATGGGAAGGCTACCCATGGACGTATTCAGACGACCCCAAGCCCTCGCCCCCGATGAAAGGGATGATTCGGGAGCCGCTCTACGCCGCCCCCGTTGCCGCCCAGGCACCATCCGCAAAACTGGTCGAGAGCGTTGAAACGATCTCACCTCCTGGCTCACAGGTAGTGGTCACGCAACTCCACCTGACCGAGGAAGGCCGAGAGATGTGTTCCCCGCGTAAGCGGGGATGAACCGGCGAAGTCGAATCCGCTGCACGGGGTTGAGCTGTGTTCCCCGCGTAAGCGGGGATGAACCGGCGGGAGAGTTTTCATTCCGGGGGTGCGCCATGTGTTCTCCGCGTAAGCGGGGATGAACCGAGAACGAGGTCGAGTTCTTTGCCGGCGCCATGGTGTTCCCCGCGTAAGCGGGGATGAACCGGCAATAGGCCGGCAC